>Ga0157375_10000968_pt1 | contig 24861 bp, 23 predicted proteins | sample M35metaG_FD_115311 | JGI IMG/M metagenome (GOLD analysis project Ga0157375, IMG submission 115311) | Miscanthus rhizosphere microbial communities from Kellogg Biological Station, Michigan, USA - M3-5 metaG | ecosystem: Host-associated > Plants > Roots > Rhizosphere > Soil | place: USA: Michigan... | reverse complement strand
GAAAAGGTCGTGGTTTGACTGCCCTCATCGATCTTCGTCGCCTTGAGACGAGGTTGATTTTTCGCGGCGCAGTAATGGGTCATCCTCAGATCAGTCTCATCGAGATGGTAAACCGTCGTCATCATCGGCACGCCACCCATGATCAGATTCTCCACCAGAGACGACCCATTCCCGGTCAGATAGTAATCGGCTTGCAATTTCTCCGTCCCGGTCCGCGCGCCTGACCAAACAAGGTCACCCTCCCAGTGGCCGACCATTTTCGTCAGGCGGGTGAACATACGATCAGCGGCAGATTCTTCGGACGCCGTGACCGTAGCCAGAGCAAGGACCAGCAGGCCGGCAGAAACCATCGCGGAAAGCACTTGGCGTCGGTTCTCTAAGGGAGTCTTCGGCCAACGAGCGAATGTGATCATAAAAGAATGGGAATGCGTCAGCTCCAAACTTCCACCACCGACCTTTCCGTGAGCAGACATTCAGCCGGCTTTTCCGGACATGCCTGCCGCCTGAGTAAACCGGGGTGCTTGGCTAGTGCGAGTCGTTAATCTCGCCCATGGCCCCGCCGCGCCGCGTTTGTCGCAAGGCGGTCAATCCGGCGGCACCTAAGGCCAGCCAGCCGAGCGATCCGTTTTCCTGGGGCGCGGCCGAGCTCGCTTCCTGCCCGGCCGTGACGGAGTCACCGGGATCGCCCCACGCGTAGTCGACCACGAGAAAACTATTATCCCGCCTCGTCCGCACGCGCGCCCACCCGTATTGCACGCCGCTGCCCGTGTCGAAGCTAAACCCGATAAAACCGGGGCCGGGGCGTTTCCACTGACTGTCACGGTTCTCAACCTCCGCAGCGAGAACGCCAAAAGCCGATCCCGGCGCGAAGCTCCCATCCGAGATCAGATCGCCTGGGTGCAACTTCGAGGGATAGCCGGAGAAACCTGACGCTGAAAGCATGCCCCGGAACGAAGCGCCTTCGGCCGCGCCATCGATTTGGAAAAACGCGCTGCCTCGCCCAGCGTCGACGCGCGCGAACTGGAAGATCAGACGCACTCCACTCTGCACCGCGAAAGAATGCTCGATGGTAGAATGCGAACCGGCGTCGAACACTTGTTTGACCGGGCCGGAGTAATGAATCTCTGCCTCGACGGCACCGGCACCACCAAAAACTGTCGCCAGCCCTGCCGAAGCGTAGGCGGCCCAGCGAGAGGAAGGAATGACACTGCAGGAACAAGTCGATTTTTTCACGACGCAGTTGTTGGAAATGCCGAGCGAACAATCAAGAAAATTCGGAGTGATCCGGTGATTATCACTCTGGTGTAATAATAGAGTAATAAAGGGTTTAGGTACGCCCTCGCCGCCTCTCGACCTGGTGACGACGATCTGAAAAATGAGCCCCCGCCAGATTTTTTGCTCTCGTTGGTCTTTTCGTTAGGCGTATTTGATAGGCACGATTTTTTCGATCGATGTAACTGATTTCTTCATAGGAAAGCGGGACTCGACAAGGCTGCCACGTTATCCTCCAAGCCGAGGAGCCAACGGTCGTGAATGCGCCAACCAATTTCACGGTTTCAGCTTCGCTTCTCTTTGCTAATTTTGCTCATGCCGAACATTCCGGGCTTGCGCAGTTGTTACGACAAAGTTGGCCGCCTCATTTATTTCGGGCGGATGCTGGACAAGATCCGCCTGCACGACGCGGATCAGCTTCCTCCGGCTTACCACGACTACCTGGGCGAGCCACACCCATTCACGCTCGACGGACGCTGCTGCCGTTTCCTCGGCGTGCCCTACTCCGAAATCAGGAGACGTACGCTCGCCGGCGCGAGCGATGAGTCCGTGCTGACCTGGGCGCACGCCCACGGCACCCCGCGCACCGACGAAGAATGCCACATCTGGAACCGTTTCATTGCCAAGCTCGGCTGGCGCGACGAACGCAGCCACGTCCTCCCCGAGCGCATCCGGGAAAGCGGCCTCAGCGACAAACCCATAGAGACTCTCATTGACCATATCGAGTTCGACGAAGGCCGCGATCCCGTCGCCGACCGGAGTTGGGAAAAAATCTGAGCATCTGGGGCGCGCGGTGCCAGTGCACGCGGGCCAAACCATTGTCGACCGCTCCAAAAAGATGAATCTGCCTGCTGCGGCCACCGCATCTCATTCACAACAATGAAAATTCTCGCTTCGCTTTGCCTTCCTCTCCTCGCCGCCACCGCTCCGCTCCTGGCGCAAAGTGGGTCGCCCACGCCCGCCTCCGCCGAGATCATGATTCTCGGCACCTACCACTTCGGCAATCGGGGGCAGGATTTGCACAACATGAAGGCCGAGAACGTCCTCACTCCCGAACGTCAGCAGGAGCTCGACGACATCGCCGCTCGTCTCGCGAAATTCAAGCCGACCAAGATAGCGGTCGAGGCGCTCTCCGATCGACCCGATTACAGCTCGCAGAAATACACGGAGTTTACTCCCGAGAAACTAACTACCAACCCGGACGAGCGCGTGCAGATCGCCTACCGACTTGCCCATCGCCTCGGCCAGAAAACGGTCTACGCCATCGATGAACAAAGCGACACGATCGATTATTTCCCCTTCGATAAAGTGCAGGCCTACGCGAAGGCTCATCAGCAGACCGCGGCGCTCGATCGCATGCAGGACAAGGTCGAGAAAAAAGTGAAAGCCGAGGAGGCAGCGCAAAAGACCACTCCCATCCGCCTCCTGCTCGCGCAGATGAACGAGCCGGCCCAAGTCCGCGCGGATCACGACGAGTTCTACAACGGTCTGCTCGCCTTCGGCGATCAAAAGGAACAGCCCGGCGCGGATTTGAACGCCGCCTGGTATCTGCGCAACGCCAAGATCTTCGCCAAGCTGACGCAGATCGCGCAGCCCGGCGATCGGGTGCTGGTCGTCTTCGGGGCGGGGCACGCCTTTTGGCTGCGCCACTTCGCAGAGCAGACGCCGGGGTTTAGTCTGGCCGAACCAAAGGAGTTCCTCCGTTAGACCGAGGCCAGCGAAGCCCGGGTCAGGATTTCTCTGTTGCTCGCGGCTCGGATATCAAGTCTGTAGACAGACCCCGAATTCCCTTTTTCCGGAAACTGTTGTAACCCACATACAAACATGCGGTCGCTGGCCGAGGCAGCGGGGAAACGATGTTCCCGGTCGCCGAAAATTATTCAGGCAAATCGTAGCGCTTTACCGGCCAATGACCACGGCGGCGCTGGCGCTGCCGCCAAGACTGCTTTTCACGGTAATGTTAGCCGGCGCCGGGTTGATAGTGAAAGTTCCTTTGCCGCTCGAAGGCAAGGTGCCAATTAGCACATTGGTGGAAGTATTAAAGACTTGCAGCACCGCGCTTGTGCCGGCAGAGCTGCTTGCTTGCACGGTAAGTTTGCCCTTCGAAGTAGAATATTGCGCCCGGCTGATAGTTACGGTGTCGGTAGTAGTGCCTCCCCCATTGGTTGAGAAGATGCGCGTCGACCCATCAGAAGAGCTTTGGAAGCGCCAATCTTTCGCTATGACCATGACGCGGACGTCCGCCGAGCCGGTGCCGGGCGCAAGTTGCCAATCATAACTCGTGCTAGTGCCTGGAAGATTGATCGCGATCGGTTGCCAGGTGCGAGCACCATCGAATGAAGCCACGATATCAATTAGCCGGACGCCTTCGTTGTCGGTCGCGCTCCAGGTGATCGGGACAATGTTGCCGGGCGAGAAGCTCGCGCCAGCCGCGGGCGAGATCAGAGTTACTACTGGCGGAGCATCGCCGAGAAGAGAGTTAGGGCGAATTTTGAAGAGCGGACTGTACCAATACTTGCGATGGTTTGTTGTGTCGCCGTAGGAGACGACGTAACGCGCCGTATCGGTGCTGTAGAAGGGCAGGCCTTCCATGCTCGCCCCGCGACCAAACATCTTGCGAGTCTCGCCCCGCACGTCTTCAATGTAATATTCCACCTGGGTGAGATAGCGATTGATGCCGCTGGTGGTAAAAACCTTCGACATCATTTGTCCGGGCTCAAAGACTTGGCCGGCGGTCATGGTAAATTGCACCGCGCCGGCGATGTCGTTGGTCGGGATGAGGATTTCCCATTCATCGAAACTCTGTTTCCCGGTTGTATCTGTCGCCACCACTTTGATGAACGAGTTTTGACCGGCAACCTGGAAACCAATTGCCGGGACTAGCCACTCATAAGTCTTCTGCGTCGCCGGGAGCGTCGCCACCGTCTGGAATGAGACGGGTTCGTTGCCCACGGTCGAGAAGAGGATGGTGTGAGAAACGATACCGACATCGTCACTGGACTCCCAGCGAAGTGTAACCTTCGATCCAGGATCCATTTGAAAGGAGGGCCGCAGTAGTTTTACCACTGGCGGAGTATCGGCGTAACCCGGCGCGTTCGTGAGGAAGGGAGTGAAAGGGGTAGTCTGCGAGAGGAGGCTGTCACCCGTCCCACTTGGATTGCGTGAGGTTTTCGGGCCGGTCGGCGAGCCCCACCAGACATTACTTGCATCGGTGGCCGAGTTCACCCCGACAGTGTTGCCGACGAAGCTGTTCGGATTCGTCGGACTGTTCAAGTTACCCGAGGTGTAATGACCCGTGCCATTGCTGAAATATTGGGAGCCGGTGACGATGGCGTTGCCGTTGGTCCCGATTCCGTTATTGCGGAAGATACAGTTCTCGAGCCGCCACTCACCGCCGTTTACTCCGTCGCTGGACCCATCGACGATCACGTTTCGCATGCGGCCACCCTCATCGCGGTCGGAGTGCAGGTCATACCAGGCCTGCGTTGGATCGGCGCGCTGAAAGATGATCGGCGCAGTCGGGGTCCCATAGGCGCGCATGCCGTCGGCAAAGCCAATGTCGTTCATGTAGGAGAAAGGCGCCATGTTCACCGTCACGCCCGGGTCGATGCGAAGCAGCGCGCTGACCGTGAGCGGCGCGGCGTCGTTGTAGTAAGGAATGGCAAATTTCGGCCAATGCCCCCCAACTCCGGCAAACTCGGAGACATGAATCATGTTATTCGTGTTGCCGGTCGCCGGGAGGTTACTCCCCGCATAAAGTCCCGCGATGGTCAGGTGAACCGGGAAGTTGTTGCCCTGGAGAGTAACGTTAGGTCCGATCAGAACATTCGTGCCATTGCGTGTGTCTCCCGAGAGTTGAAGACCGCCCAGGGTCGCATTAGTGACACTCACGTTGTCGATAAACAAATCGGAATCCGAGCCGAGGTTTAGACCGAATTGAGTCGATCCATCGGAGGTCACGTTATCGATAAAGAGATAACCAGGGGATACGCTGCAATACGACGCGTTCGTGAACGACGTGTCACGCAGGACCACCGTCGCGTAGGCAAGGTAGAGGCTTGCACTGGCATAAGTGCCGTCGCCTGCGAAAGCGCAACGATCAAACTGCAAGTAGGGTGCGCGCGCGCCGTTAGCCTGAAGGACGGTGCCGTTAAAAACAGTGCCGTTGCCTGAAAAGGTGCAGTCCGAGAACAGGAGGACGCCGTTGTCGTCCGGCACGACCTTTGCCTTCACATCGGTGAAAGCAAAGTTGAGAGCGCTCTTGGCGTCGATACTGGCGGAGTAGTTGTCGGCGCCCGTAATGGTGACGTGACTCGTGGCCGTGCCGTTGGCATTTGCGGTTCCGAACACCAGCAGCGTGCTGTTCGGTTGAATCTGCACGATCACGCCAGCCTCCATGACAAGAGTGGTGCCGATCGGCACGGTATAAGTGCCGTTGATGATGTGAGGATTGGTTGCAGCTGTCCAGGTTATGGTCGCCCCGAAAGCGGTCGCTGCCCCGAAAAAGCTGAGAAGGAGAAGGAAACATTTGATAGTTTTCACAAGATAGGACGCACGTATTATGCTGGCACAATCATTTGCCAAGGGTAGTAAAGGTTGCGCGATTGTAACTTTTGAAGTCATCCTGCAAGGCGCAGGTCGGCCAAAATCACATGTTGGGCAAAGCGTACTCGTTTTCATGCGACGAAACTATTGGATCGCAACAAAATGTGCTGACCGTCGCTTGCTAAACTCTCGCCATTTCTTGTCGTCTTCCAATGGACGCCTGCGTTTCCCCGGGGGATCTTTTGCACCGCCGCTGGGCGAAGGTGGTTTAGCCTTCCTCATTTCCGGTTTTGTCTTGACTTAGCCCGGGAAAGCAAAAATAAACGTCGCATGAGCTCAAAAGCACTGCGCCGCCGGAACGTCAGGATCGCAAATTCTCGCTGGACCACTTATGCGGTTGCGGGCGCCGCCACTTCCCTGGCCGGCCTGACCACGGCCGAGGCGGAGATCCATTACTCGGGGGGGGTGAATTTCCAATTCAAGGGCACGCTCGACCATAACTTTCCCCTGGAGAACGGGGCCTCTCTCGACTTCCGCCACAACGACCTCGGGAGCGGCCGCGGCATCGCCCACCTCGCCATCGGCGGCGCGGACTCATTATTCGCTGGCGATTGCCCCCAGATTACAAGCAACGCTCCATTCTATCTCTACCGGCTCGGCACCCACGTGAATGTGTCGCAGGAGCGGCTCGGACACAGTTGCATCAGCTTCTCAACCTCCAGCTCGACGGGAGTCCGGTGTTTTGGAGGATATATCGGGTTCACCTTCTATCCGGGCAACCACTTCACTGAGCCCGGAAGAGGATTCATCGGCTTTGAGTTCAACACCGGTGCCGGGGCGCAGTACGGCTGGGTGCGGGTGAAAACTACCGGCGAGGGCGAGTGCAACTTCATCGTCCTCGATTACGCCTGGGGCGACCCGGGGGATAAGATCGCGACCGGCCAGAAAAGCAGCCACGATACGAGGCAAGCGGTGACGAAATCCGGCTCTCTCGGCCTGCTCGCGACCGGCGCGATCGGCCTGAAAGCGTGGCGCCAGGGCACAGCGGGGCGGGAATTCCCTGCCGATTAGGTCGCGGTTAAGATCGATCCCGGTCCAATACGCCTGGGTCGCGCTAAGATCTCGGATACTGGCCGCGTCCTGGACCACTGCCGATGATCTTATCGAGGGCGCGGGCGGCTTGCCGGTTCGGGCCGCGCTTGGGCAAACGAGAATGATGCCTGTTAATGCTGCTGCTGGCACCAAAGGGAATGCGGCACGAATCGCAGACTGTTACGACCGAACGGGCGGTGCTGGTCTTTGGAACGCAGATGGTGCCAAGGTCCCGTTTGCAAATGACGCATCGTAGCGGGACCTCCTTCACGTCCGACTATCGCACGCTCGCAGGGGAATGGCGGCTCCTATTCGCTACTCCGATTTTTTTGTAGAGCTTGCTTTTCCTCTGAGATACAGCTCGGTTGCTTTTGTCGGCAACCGCTTGGTCACGCTCCAGGAACTCGCGGGTTTTTTAGGGAACAGCAGAAGTTAGAACACCATCAAAACTTGTATATAATCCCTTAAGCAAAAGCCCTCTCGCGATTGAAATGAAAATATTACCCTGGCTCTCCTTTAATCCTGACATCCGCCTCCTGGTCTTTCAGCCAAGAGGCATCCTCGACGAGCCGAGTATGGAGAACGCCGTGGCGATGATGGAAAAGCTGGAGCAGGAAACCGATAAACCGTTCAACCGCTACACGGATCTTTCAAAGCTCGACGCGATCGATCTGTCAATTGGATTCATCTACCGCATCTCATTACATCGGCGCCGCGTTCACGAAAACCAGCCCGTGGTGAAATCGGCCTTCTACGCGACAAGCGAAGCCTCGCTCCGCCTCGCCCGCACACATCTAATGTTGACCGATCAGTCTCCGTTGCAGGTGCAAGTCTTCAACGATGCCGACCGCGCTGCACGGTGGCTTGGAGTCGCCCCCGAAAAGCTGCAGCTCGAAGTCTAGGATAACAACGAATTCGTATTTGCTGGCGCCAAACGCCCAGCGCCGTGGATGAGCCTAACTTCGCCGATTCTTCCCTGACCGATTCTGCCCGGTAACAGTAACTCAGTTTCCCCGGGTGACCTTTGTCACCGTGGCGGCGGCGAAGTTCGCAATCCACATGCTTTGCCCATCATAGATGATGCCGCTAGGGTTATCGTGAAAATTCAGCTTACCCTTCCTTGCGCCGTTCCTTGAAGAAAAGCCGACGACTCTTCGAAGCCGCGTCAAAATGCGCTGATGAGATGGGCCACGTCGGTTCCGATCATGCGCGCGGCTTCCTCGAGAAGCTGGCCTGAGGTCTTGCCGATCGAGATCACGCCAGCCCATCGCTCCTGCTTGAACTGGATCAAGATAAGATTGCTCGCCGGATCGATGACTTCACCGCTGACGGCAAGCTTGGCCGCATTTGCCTTGATGTCGCCAAATTCCGGAGACCGCGTGCCGGGATCGGCTTTCGTGAGACGCACCCGGATGACCAACACCTTCCCCGCCGCACTCGACGCGGGCGTGCGTCGGCGCAGATTCTTTTGCAGTCCATCCATAAAGGCCGGCTTCAGCGAGGGCAAAAGAGCAAGCGTCGCGGGACGGGACTCGCCCTTCCTATCGGGCACTGCGGTCTTCGTGATGTCGAGTGGCTCGACGTGGATATCCTGGTAATCGTCGGCACGGAAAGCGCGGTTTACGACGACCTGGTCAATTTCGCCGTCCCAATGCCGATAGGTCCCGGGAGCCGTCGGGTCAGCGGATAGCGTCGTCGTAATGGCAAGTGCCATAACGGAAGATAAGAGCCGACAAAGGTTTCGCGCATTCATTGGCATAAGGAGGCGGTTATATTCGGATGCGGAGCGGATTTTGCATGGGAAGCGCTGCCGAATTATTAAGGATGGACGCTGGCGATTCATTCACCGAGAACTGCGCAAGCCAAACACTTCCATGAAAACGACGCAAATTATCTTCGCGAGCATTTTCTCGTTCAGCTGTCTCGCCGGCGCCGAGTCGGGAAACCCGGCTGACCAAACTCCTGTCCAACTCAAGCAAGACATCGAAAAGAAACACCCGTCCGCCTACTACATGCTGGCAGCCAAGCTTTTCAAAAACCCGACCACGAAACGGGAAGCAGTCTTCTGGTTTTACGCGGGCCAGCTGCGTTATCGCTATCACCTCGCGGCGAATCCTGATCTACCGCGGGACGGCGACCCGGCCTTGTTCGCCTCTTTCTCGGAAGTCATCGGACGGCCGATCAATGAGTATGCCGGCGGCGTTCCCGACATTTGGATCGCGGAGATCACTCACGCGCTCGAATGGGACGCCGCGCATGACAATGGCTTTACGCCGAAGACCAAGTCTCCAGAACAATATCGGCAGATTCGCGCCGGCCTCGTCGCGATGCGCGACCAGCTCTCCGCGATGAAGGACAAACTACCGGAGATGAGACGGAAAAACGGACTCCAAAACTGACCGAGCGGCCGCTAAAAGCGCGCGTACGGTCGCCAGTAACAACTCTAGGCCCCGCAATCCACCCGGAGCACCCGCACTAGCTTCTCATTCTGCAACTGCCACACCTGTATCCCGCCGCCTTCGTAGTAGGTGGTATGGATGATGACTTCGAGCTTGCCGTCGCCATTAAGGTCCAGGAAACCAGCGATCTTGTAAGTATCGGGCGCTGAGTTCTCATCAACCTTGGTATAAAAGTCGCCGCCGATGATCTGCGTCTGCACCTTGCCCTTGACCAAGCGTCGCAGCGCCACAAAGGAATAGTCGCCCGCCTTAGGAGCGATGGCTTCGCCGGCGTTCGAATAATTTGTCGCGCTCAGGATCACTTCATCCTCTTTGTCGCCCTCGAGATCTATGCGAAGCAGCTGGGTGATCTTCACCTTTGGATCGGCAATGCCCTTCGCCTTGAGCAGTTCGCGCACGGCATCCACATACAAATCCTGGGTTGTGTCCGCGCTCTTTGCTTTGCGCGGCATCGGGTCCCAGGCCGCGTTCACCCCAATGGCCTCCTTCTCCAAATCGGGTTGGGGCGTGATCTTCTGCAACCAGACGTCGGGACAAACATCCATGTCGGGCGCGGCCGCGGCGGCGGAAACTTCGCCGGCCGTGCCACTGAAGTTAAAGACGCGATAGCTCGTCCTGGGCGCGGTCAGGTGTTTTCCGGTGACTTCGCTGTTGAGCCAGCAGCCATTGGACCAGCCGCCGATGACATAACTCCAGGGCAGCTCAATGAAGCTGGCCAGTGGTTTCCGCTCCTCGGCGAAAGACACGCTGGCTAGGCCAAGCACAAGCACGGCGATAAGACGAACATTCATCTTCGGAAGACTCACGCTTGCGCGTCGCAGTTGTCTATCAAAACCTGAGGAACGGGGCCATCATTTGCCTTCCTACGCCAGCGTTTTCCTGCAAGATTCCATCGCTGAAATCGCTCACCGAACATTTATGGTTTGAAGTCCAGACGCGACGCGGGTTCATTAACATCACGCCGAAGGTTGAGGAACTCGTGCACCGAAGCGGCGTCGTCGAGGGCTTGTGCCTGGTGAACGCGATGCATATCACCGCCTCGGTTTTCATTAATGACGACGAGTCCGGGCTGCACCAGGACTACGAAGTTTGGCTGGAGAAACTGGCGCCACACGCGCCTACCGCCGCCTATCGCCACAACCGCACCGGTGAAGACAACGCCGATGCTCACCTCAAGCGCCAAATCATGGGCCGCGAAGTCGTCGTTGCGATCACGAAGGGCAAACTCGATCTCGGCCCATGGGAACAAATCTTCTACGGCGAATTCGACGGCCGCCGCCGTAAACGCGTGCTGGTAAAGATCATTGGTGAGTAGCCCAGTGACCCCCGTCGCCGCTGTGCGCGATTGCTCTCGTTACTCAACTGTTCGGCGGCCACTCCACGCCCGCGAGCTCCGGCGGCAATTGCTTCGGATCGACCGGATAAATGAGCGACAGGTCCAGTTGCGACTTCGAGCCTCGCAGGAACTCCACTTCCTCTGGCGCTCCCACGATTAGCCACAGCACTTCCTCATCGGTATCGTTGAAAACCTGGCGCAACTGGTCTGGCCCAACCAGCACGCCGCCGTATTCGGGCACAGTCAAACTTTCCTCACCGACGCGCAGTCGCCCAGTCCCGGCTAACACGAAATAAAATTCCTCCGACCTGATGTGCCGATGCAATGTATTGGCGCTTCCGGGCGGCAATCGCCAAAGACGCGCCCCGAGATTCTCGCTCCCAGTCCGCTCCAGATAATCTGCGTTCGGGATTTTCATCAGATTGGAGGGCCGCCAGGACACGTCCTCCGGTTTGATGAAATAGTGACCTTGCACTGGTTTCATATGACTTCGCCATTCGTCGGTGCCGGTCGACGCTGACTTGATGTCGACCACCGGGGTGCCATCGAAGGCTTCGAGCGGTCCGACCCTTACGCGGGTGCCGTCAATCTCCCGCACGGTCACTGGATGCAGACCGAGCGGGTTCGGTCGTGCCGGTGACCGCGTGCTAAAGACGCCCGTAAGCGGACGGTTCTGGTCGTTGCGCGGGTGCCCCTTAAGCACGTCGCGCTTCGCCTCATGAAGCCACGTGATCACGATCAGTTCGTGACCGACCTCGATTCCCAACAGTGCCTCGCCGAATCGCGGCTCGACCTCGAGCCAAGCATCAGGCGCACCTTCCCCTCCCTGCCGCGGCGCGTCTGCACGGCCCTTCACGGTCGATCGGATGAAGCCAACTGGCTCGAGGGTAAGAGAGTTCATCCGTTTAACGTTCTTCACGGATCCTGCATCGCAACAGTCCGTATCCCGAGCGGTATCGCTCGGCTTACTCCCCATCCCAGGCAAGACCTTCGGTGAAGATCTTCACGTCGCTGCCTCCATCCTCCGGCTTCACGAAAATCGTCAGGCTCGCTTCGCCACGTTTCCGTTTCAGGATGGAAGACTTCGGCTGGACCAGGTCAACTCCGTCTTTCTCCCAACCCTGGGCCTTGAGATTTGCCGCCAATTCCGCGCAGACGCTCTTCACGTCCGCCTTACTCTTGAAGGCCACGTGTTCCATCATCGTCTGATACTCGACCCCGGTTGCGTCTTTCGTTAGGGCGAGATCTTTGGCCTTGAGTTCGGCCGTCGCCGGCTTTGCCGCCGGCTCGTCGCCTGACTCGGAGATGTCGTTAGGCTGGGCGGGTTTGTCGTCTTTCGCTGACTTTTCCGGCGCAGCGACCTGGAACTCTTTCGGGATCTCGCCGAGCGGCGCGACGAACTTAAGATTCACTTCCCACGTCTCGCCAAACGTTTCCACCTGACCGTTGGTGGTCAGCGTGCCTTCCACCTTGCCGTCTTCGTAGGAGAAATCCGTCGCCTCGAGGTTGCCGATGGAGCTGAATCCCCGCTTCTGATGAGCACTGTGCGCCACCTCGCAACCAAAGATGCCGCCATCTTCATGGAGCGAGATAGTCAACGCGCTGCCGAACTTGCCGAAGGACGCGTCGAAGTCGGGCTTCGGATCTTTGGCATGATCCTTTTCCGTGAAGACCAGCACGATGCTCGGCTTATCGTCGAACGGTTCGCGCCAATGTGCTGAGACATAAGCCAACTTCGCGTCTTTGCCGTTACCCTTAAAGACGCCGGTAACGGTAGGCTTCACGTTGGCGGCCGGGCCGTGCTTTTTCGCGGCGGATTCCGGCAACGATTCCCCTGGCTTCAGCAGTGTGACGTCGAAATGCACATCGAACTGCGAGGCGAACATGCTTTCGGCGTCCAGCGGCTGGCTGGCCTTGCCTTGCACGCGGCCGCTCTGCACCTGAAGTTGCCCAGTGGCCTTGCTGCTTTGCCGACCGAGTGTCGTGCCCCCCGCTCGTGCGCTCCAGTGCTTGAGTTGGCCGGTCTTGGTAAACACCAGCCTGAGGGATGGCCGACCGAAATCTCCGTCCCCCCCGTCCTTCTCCGCTTCTCGCGCTTCCTTGAGTTGCTTGTTCGAAACGGCCTGGCCACTGAAGACGACCGCGATCGCATCTTCGTCATCGATGGTTGTCTCGTAGGCGAGCACGTTCCTGAACGAATAAGTTTTCTTTTCCAGCGTGAGCGTTCCCGCCGGCGCTTTGGTTGCATTCTCCTGCGCCACAATCGGCGTTGCACTCACGACGGCCATCGCCGCCAGCAAACAAACAAATTTTTTGATCATGCTAGTTCCTCGCGTTCAGACTGAAGACTTTCGAATTGCCGACATCTCAGCAGAGAAATGAGGACGTGCCAAGCGTGTTGCCAGCGAGATTGCATTTATCGTGAAAATTCTCTGTGCAATGCGGGCATCTGACCTCAGAATGGTCGCAATCCGATGAAGGGAAAGACCACTTAAAGATAGGCAATGCCAATCAAAAGCGTGGGCCATGCGCTCTTTGCATTATCCTTCATCGGCCTGGGAATCATGGGCCTGATCAAAGGCGATTTCACTCCGGTGTGGGCGCCGGTCCCCAAGGGTATGCCCATGCATCAGGGCGTGGCCTATCTTTGCGCTTTGATCTCGCTGGTATGTGGTATTGGATTGCTCTGGCATCGTGCCGCCCCCCTCGCCGCTCGCGTCCTGCTTGCCTCTCTTCTGCTTTGGTTGCTGCTCTTGCGAGTGCCCTACCTTCTGATCGAGCCCGGCGTGGGTACTTTCTGGTCGTGCAGTTCTACCGCGGCGATGGTGGCTGGCGCCTGGGTCCTTTACACGTGGTTCGCTCTTGCCTGGGACCGGCAGCATCTCGGTTTCGCCGCTGGCGAAACCGGTCTGCGCATCGCGAGAGTGCTCTACGGCCTGGCCTTGATCCCCTTCGGCGTGGCCCATTTCATTTATCTCCAGGCGACGGTCGTGCTGGTGCCAGTCTGGCTGCCGGACCATGTCGCCTGGGCATATTTTACCGGTGCTGCCTTAGTCGCGGCGGGTGTGGCAATACTCATGGGAGTGTGTGCAAGATTGGCAGCTGCGCTCTCGGCGCTGGAGTTCGCTCTGTTCACCCTGCTGGTTTGGGCACCTCGCGTCGCGGCAGGTTCCCTCAGTGCGTTCCAATGGGGCGAGGCCGTAGTCTCTTGCGCGCTCACCGCCGCCGCCTGGGTGGTGGCGGATTCCTACCGGGGCATGCCCTGGCTCGCACGAGCTCGACGGAGCGCCTTGGCCTAGTGGTGGGGAATCGCGGTCAGGACAGGGACGGCCAAACCATTACCCATCTCCCAGGCACCTAGTGATATCCTTACAATCCACAGGGCTACTGTGCCAGCTTCCACTCCCCACCTTCCATGGCAAATCCGATCGCGGTCGTGCTGGTCGTGTAATTGGTGGTGCCGGAGCCGCCTGGGCGTAGTTCGTTTTGAATCAGGTTCAGCGTTGCCGTCTTTCCATCTTCAATGATAAGGACGGAATGACTCTGACTTGACCGAAGCAACGCCGTCAGGTTGGCCTTGGTCGGAAGCATCTTCTTCAGAAACTCCGCGCTCTCCTTCTTTTCGCTCGCCGGTTCCTTTTGCCACTCGGCCTGCACGGCCGTTGTAGCCAGCCGCTTGGCTACTTCGATCGTACCGGCGTGCACCAGATCGACATACTGCAAGACAAGTGTGCCGATGGGATGCTGCAGGATCTCTGCATCCTCGACCCGAATCTCATTTACAGGATCCGCCATATCCTCGAAGAACACCGGACCGCTGGAGACCTTCCAGATGCCTCCTTCGAGGTCAAAGTAGGTGACGGCTTTCCCATTTTCCAGTTCGGCGCTCAGGACGGCGCTATTCTCGTTAATGGCGAGTTCCCCGCTCTTGCGGACAGCCTCCACGAACTCCTTTGGATCCGGATTTAATCGCTTAACGTTCTCGCGGACCCCGTCCTTTTCGTCAGCCGACGCGATTTTCCATTGCGCGAGGGCTTTGTTCGAACGGAGAGCATAGGCCTCGTCAACCTTTCCGGCGGCGACTAACTCTGCCGCCTTGACCGCGGCCTGACCCGCGGGGTGCTTCAATGCCGCTTCCCCCTTAATGGTTGGATTCTGCGCGCGTGCTGCCGTCAGCGTGAGAAGACTTGGCGCGACAATTCCAGCCATAACCATCGCCCGGCGTGCCGTTAGCCAAAACGAGAAGTGCGACCACGTGAATGGCGAGCACGTCGACGGGCGAATCCTCAGGCATGCCGTGGTCGCTTTCGATCGTTCGCCTTCCGTTGGTGAGCCTTGCGCGCGTTCAAACCACCTGATGGTATTCGTCATCCGTGTTCTCCTCCATTGAGTTAAAATGTTCGTTTTTCCCTCTGCCCGGCGAAACGTTAGGCGGCTTGAATCTCAAAGCACAAGCGAAAACAACGAGTCAGGAAATTGCGGCCACGTTGTCGTGAGATCGATCCGCGGCGCACGCTCGGCGACGATTCCATCGCGTTTTCCGTCGGAGGGATCGGACTGCATGCGATCATCACACTGGACTTGAGCCCAACCGGCAATCCGCTATCCTCGCAAGCCATGCATCGCGACTATCAACGTTGGTACTCACACCGCCTTAGCCGAGAGATGGGCGTCAACATTTACGGAAACTACGGCGCGCCTCTCCTTGCCTTCCCCACCAGCTGCGGCGACGAGCATGAGCAGGAAGGCCAGGGGATGATTCGCACCCTTGCGCCTTACATCGAAGCGGGCCGCATCCGCATCTTCTGCATCAACGGGGTCCAGAGCGATTCGTTCAATAACAAAGGAGCGCACCCCTTCCATCGGAGCTGGTTACAGGCGCAGTATGACGACTATGTGGCGAGCGAAGTTTTTCCCTTCATCGATTCGCAGTGCCAGACGCCGGGTATTGGGATTGCCACGCTGGGCGCATCGCTCGGTGGCTATCACGCGGCCAACACCCTTTTCAAGCATCCCGATCACGTGAAGCGCTGCTACGCGCTCTCCGGCGTTTACGACCTGCGAGACTCGATGGACGGGATGTACGACGACAACTTCTATTTCAATAATCCGGTCGACTACATGGCCAACCAAAATGATCCCTGGTTTCTCCACCAATACGGGAGCTGCGACATCCGGCTTGCGACTGGGACCGGCCCGTGGGAAAACAGCGGCCCGACCTACCGAATGTCTGAGGTGCTCAGGAACCGCGGCATCCCGCATCACCTGGACGACTGGGGCCCGTTAGGCGGGCACGAATGGCCCTACTGGCATCATCAGATGTGGGAGTACGTGGGCCAGCACTATTGAGAAGCGTTCGTCGATCAGGTGGTGGGCCTCGGCGGAAAGAGCGGTGCCGGCGCGAGCTTTGGTTCGTCCGATCGGGAGAGTCGCAGTTGAATCGAAACGTCAACGCGCCATCGACGATCGAGCTTCGACTAACCAGCCATTTGGACATTGTCGCCTAATCGAGCGGCTTCCCGCAGCGTCGGCAGAAGCGCGCCGCGCGATCCGTTTCGACCGTCTTGCAATTCGCGCAGGCCGGCGCGTCCTTCGCCCTCGTCGCCTCGTGCAGTTCCATGGAAAAGATGCCGGTAGGCACAGCAATGATGCCGTAGCCCATGATCATGATGAAACAGGCGAGGATGCGCCCGAGCACCGTGTGCGGAGTCACGTCGCCGTATCCGACGGTCGTGAGGGTGACGACCGCCCAATAGACGCCGCGTGGGATGCTGTCGAAGCCATTCTCTTCGCCTTCGACCAGATACATGATCGTGCCCATGATGAGGACGATCGCCAGGACGACGGAGATGAAGACGACGATCTTGCGCCGACTGGCATAGAGCGCAGTCATGAGGGTATCGCTCTCCTCCATGAACTCCGAGAGCTTGAGGATACGGAAGATGCGCAGGAGCCGCAGGACGCGGATGGTTAGGAGGTACTTGGCCGCGGGGATGAAGAGATTGATGTAGGTGGGGAGAAACGCGAACAAGTCAATGATTCCGTAGAAGCTCCAGACGTAACGCAATGGTCGTCGGACGCAGAGGAGGCGAGCGATGTACTCGACCGTGAAAAGAATAGTGAAGGTCCATTCGACGAAGCGGAGGAGACCGCTGCATGCTGTCCGGATTGATTCCACGCTTCCGAGCATGACGACAGTCACGCTGAGCCCGATCGCGAGCAGCAGGCAAACGTCGAACACCTTTCCCCCGCGCGTGCCGCTTTCGAAGATGATCCGGTAAAGACGACGCTTCCACGCGGGTTGGTCGCTGGTCGGGCGATATCGGGAAAAGGGCATTTGGAAGAATTGAGATCGGTCGGATCTGTCGCGCACTCGCCGGCGAGCGGGAGTTCCGTCATCGGCGGTGTCCGTTATGGCAGACTTTCTCTGGAAAGCAAAGCCAGCGATTCTGCCTCAACCGGAAAACCCTGACCCATAGCTGTTATTTGCAGAAGTCGGCTATGCGAATGTGAGATTCCGCTCGATGGTGGTTCTGTCATGAAAGCTAATTCACTCGGCGACGAACGCGGACAGGACAAAATGAAAATCGTGGTCATCGGCGGCACCGGCCTCATCGGCACGAAGTTGGTGAGCAACCTCCGCCAGCGTGGGCATGAGGTGGTGGCGGCAGCGCCATCGTTAGGCGTGAACACCATAACAGGTGAGGGACTGGCCGAGGCGCTGGCCGGCGCGCAGATCGTGGTCGATGTCGCGAACGCACCCTCCTGGGAAGATCAGGCGGTACTGGAATTCTTCGAAACCTCTGGCCGTAACCTGTTGGCCGCGGAAGTCGTCGCCAGAGTGCGTCATCACATCGCACTCTCGGTCGTCGGCACTGAGCGACTTCTGGCCAGCGGTTACTTCCGCGCCAAGATAGCCCAGGAAAATCTGATCGAGTCTTCTAAAATTCCTTACACGATTGTTCGCGCCACGCAGTTCTTCGAGTTCGTGGACGGCATCGCCAAATTCGCCACCGAAGGAACCACCGTGCGGCTACCATCCGTCCTAATGCAACCGATCGTGTCTGACGATGTCGCCGCCGCGCTGAGCGACGTCGCCCTGGCAGAACCGATCAATGGAATGATCGAATTGGCCGGGCCCGAAAAAATCCGTCTGGATGACCTGGTTCGGCAGTTTTTCCGCGCGACCGGCGACACCCGGAAAGTCATTACCGACCCCGATGCGCGCTACTACGGGGTCGAGGTGAACGACCGAAGTCTCGTGCCCGGCGATAGTCCCCGCCTCGGCACAACGCGTTTCGCGAATTGGCTCAATCGCTTTGCATCTCGGGGAGAACCCAGCCACACAGTGTAAGAGCTACGCGGTGCGGTGAAGATTACGAGGCGGGCGCCCGCTTACTTCACGCCGTTCGCGGGATTCCAGGATCCCTGCAACTTGCGCACATAGAGGATTTGTCCGGTGTGATAGGCGTTGTGCGTGCTGATATGGGAGATAGTCGGCGCTTTAAGGGCCAGCTTCTCTTCCGGCATTTTCTCGACCTCGGCTTCCAGGTCTTTCATCACCCGGTCGAGCCGCTGCATAATGTCGTCCCAATGCGCCGCGTCGAAGTCGTTAAACGTCTTGTCATTGTTGTCGGGATTCGGGGGCGTTTCCCCGCGTAAACGCGCCAGCGCATTCTCGTTCCAGAAAACGAGATGATAGGCCAGCATCCCGGCCGAGTGGTTGGCGTTGGGGTCGAGCTTGCCCTGAGCGTTTTGCGGTACCCACCTCGCCTGCTCCGCCGTCAGCCCGGCGACCGCGGCGTTCATCGGGGTGAACCACTCCGCTCTATCATGGGTGCTGTGAAGCTCTGACAAGAGGAGTGAGCGGAGCGTAACCGGTGTCGGCGCAGGCGTGGCCGGCGTTTGCGCGACAGAGCTGGTGATACTGCAAACAACGAGCGCGAGGATGCTAAGGAGAAAGGATGAGCGCATGCAGGGAATCGTAGCCAGCCAAGGCTCGACTGCCACGCAAAAAGTGAGCGCTGGAAGGACAAGAATCCGACCATCGCGGACGCATGGGTTACGAGATGGCGGACGAGACCGCGCAGCGAGGCTATCTCGTTACGCTGACCATCCGCCCCGAATAGTTCAGAAAGTGTAGCCGCGGTGCTTCGGCAAATCTTATTGGAGGTTATAGACCTCAACCAGCGCCACTCCGGTAGTGTTGTTGGCGCCACGGACGATTACGGTATAAGCGCTGCCCGCAAGTTCCGTCAAGACCGCGGATTCGCGCTCGTCCGTCGGCGCTAAGCCGGTGGCCATAATCTCGGTTGCCTGCGTGTCCATCCAATTATCGTTCGCTTCCAGAACAGCCCCGTTGGAATCATGCAGCTCCAAAGTCGGGTCCTGCACGGCGCTGGAAAGGCCACTGTCTGCCAGAGAAGGGCCAATTGCGCGGACCAGAACCGTACCCCCGCCATTCAAAGAGCTGCCGGAGATGAATCCGCCGATCATGACGTTGTCCCCAGTGTCGACAAAGCCGCGGGTACTGATATTTGCCATCGTCGAATTGGCGGCCTGATCCAAATCGTATGCCTCGACCAACCCGATTCCGGCGCCGCCATTGCTCTGACGAAGAATGACTGTGTAGGCTCCCGGAGAAAGTGTGGCCACTATGGCAGCTTCTTTGTCATCGGCAGGCGCAATTCCCGAGGCCTCGATTTCGCTTTCCTGCGTGTCCTTCCAATCCTCATCGGCGGCGATCGTTCCGGTTTGATCGTGTAATTCCAGAAAAGGATCCGGAAGGTAGCCCGCCACGCCCGCACCAGCCAGGGAAGGACCGAGCCCACGCAGGATCACTTTCTTTGCGTCGGACCCCGTAATGATGAAACCGCCAATCAAGACATTATCCCCGTTGAGCACCTGTAGCCTGGTAGAGATATTCAGGAGGCTCGGCGCAGGGGGTACTGAGATGTCCCCCGGGGTCGCGAGAAAGGCGCGAACTGCGCCGTTGTGAGTCCCAGAGCCGGTAATCTGTCCGAGGTCATTGATGTCGTTTGCGCTCAGACCGGTCCAACCAGCGCCCGGAGCAACTAGATTATCCAGAGTGTATGCGGCGCCGCCGGAGTAGAAAAAGCTGTGTCCAACGTTATCACTTGTTGTGTAGTGGCCGACAACTTGGCCGGAGCTGTTGATCGAATTTGCATAGCTGGTATTGCCGTTTAGCGGGCCAACCGTGCCCAGATCCAAGACGGCTCCTTCAGAAAGAAGGAAGGCGTGCGAGTTTCCAACGCTGGCTTCGTAACTGCCCACGACGTCGCCCGCATTGTTAATCCCGTAGGCGATACTATCATGCCCAGCCAGAAGGCCGATGGCGCCAAGATCGAGCATGGTGCCGTTTTCATAGAGAAAGGCGTGAGCCCGCTCGTCGGCGGTCTGGGAGAACCCAACGACCTGACCTGAGTCATTGATGCCGAAGGCCCAAGTCCGGTCACCGCCAAACGAGCCGATATCTTGCACCGCTCCGCCAGAATAGAGGAACGCACCAATATTGGCGTTCAGGTTATCTCCATAATAGCCCACCACCTCACCGGAGCTGTTGATCCCATAAGCCAGACTCTCATGACCGGCCAACAGGCCCACGGCGCCCAGATCGAACATTGTGCCATCAGTGTAAAGAAAGGCGTGGTAATAATAGGCGCTGATCGCGGAGAAACCCACGACCTGGCCAGAATCGTTAATGTCGCTCGCGCTAGAGTTGGGGTCGACATAGTTAGGATCGCCCAATCCGCCTAAGTCAGTTATGGTTCCGTTTGCATACTCAAACGCATAGGCCCCGAAAAAGTATTGTGAGTCGCCGCCCGAGCTTCTTCCTACCACCTGCCCCAGGTTATTGAGAGCCGAACCGCTGCTTACATCGTCCCCGAGGCGCTGCAAAATACCCAGATCGATCAAAGAATACTGCTTGATTGATTGGGCCGAAACGCTCAGAGCGAGAATTAAGAATCCTATCGCGCTGAGAGTGAATACGTGGAATCCCTTGCTCATAAGCTCGAAGGGTTGTGACGCGAGAGTGCGGCGCATTTCGTCTTGACTCTCTCGCTCCCACTCATTCGGCTTCCCGGCAGCCTCCTTTTATGTCGCTTAATTCCCATCGGCTCCAGTCATGGCTTCGGCAGAATTTGTTTCGAAGCGATCATCATCATTGTTTAGAAAGTTTCCCTTCTTCCAGCAACAAGGTTTTCACATCGGCAAGGACGAGACGAGGATCGAGTGTCGCGGGACTGTAAATATTCCGGATGCGCCCTTCGCGATCGATGAGAAAGACGCGCACGGTGTGATAAAGTGGACCTTGTGGGTCGGCCGCGTTGAGCCTTTTGTCCACGGCCTGATCGTAGGAGGCGAGAATAGGCTCCAATTCCGCGCGCGACTTCGCGGTCGCAAAGCGCCATTCGCAGCCTGTTTTTTCTTCGCGAACATTTCCAGAATAGTTGGCGAGACGCTGCGGCGTGTCGTATTCGGGATCAAAGCTTATGCTGACCAGGCGCATGCTCGCGGCCAGTTCCTTGTCCTTTTCGCTCAGATCGTGCAGCAGACCCAGGACGCCAGTCGCATAAGGGCATGCCTTGGGTGCGGCGCACCGGGTGTAGATGAAACTCAAAACCGTGATGCGCCCGCGGGTAAGATCGCGGAGTTGGACGACTTTGCTATTCGTATCGAGCAAGGCGCCACCGGCAGCCAGCTTTACGACCGGTAATGTGTAACTGCCGGGGGCGGGCGGATCGTAATCGTAATCGCTATCGCGGGGGAAGAGGTCCTCGGCCACGGCAGCTATGACCACGCCAGACAGGATGAGCGTTAGTCCAACGGCAAAGGCCGGACTTGGCCTGAAATTCATTAATGAGCTACTCCACGGCGGCGACTATGCGGTTGGCGCCGATCTTCGTCGAACCAAAGAGCATGTGGTGAGGGCGGCCCAACTTCAGCGCAGTGAAATCAAGATCGAAGGTCGGTTTCAGTTCCTTGCCATCCCATGCGTAAGCACGAAGGAATTGTTCGTTGTCAGCCCCCTTCTTGTCCCAATTCGCAAGAAGCGAACTGGTGAAATAGAGGCGCTTCCCATCCCAGCTCTGCGAGACCATGTTGACCTGTTTGCCGACTTGTTTCTCGTAAATCTGTTTCGGTTTGTGCGGATCCGAAACGTCGAACACGCGGCATTTGCCGTCACCGAAACAATCGACAAACAGCGTTTTGTCATCGGCGCTCAGGCTGATATCGACCGGGAGGACGCCGCCTTTTACCTCGCTGATCGGTGCGACTTCGCTGGCCTGCCATTCGCCGCGATCGTCCGCATAGACCAGCCAGATTTTCGAGCCGAGCGCAGTGGCGGTGAAAGCGTAGTTATGTTTCGGATCCCAGGCCCAGCGGATTTCGAGCGGCACGCCCGGCACTTGGAAAACCTTCTTCGGCTGACGGGTGTGAAAATCCCACATCACCATCGTATTCCCGAAGTGTTTCATCGCTTCGGGATCGGCGGTCAGTTTACCAAAGTCCATCATGTAGTTGTTCGTGCCGGTGAAGGAGGAAGTGAGGAGAGCGTTCTTGCGCGGCAACACGCGCGCATCGTAACCGTAGCCATCGGCGAATTCCGCACCAGCAGCGCCGCGCGCATCTTCTTTCGTCGGCAACCAATGAGTCGTGATGTAGTTGCCGTCGTTCCCATATTCGACCAGCGCGGTCCTTCCTCCTTTGTCCTTGGCGTTGGAAAGACACGGAATCAGCACGCGTCCGGGTAAGGCATACGCGCCATGCGGCCCGGCTGCGCCGCCAGTTTTCTCGACAAGATTGTCGATCGTCTTCGACAATCTTGGCTTCGCCGGATCAGTGTGGACATCGAAGACAAAGACCTTGCTGCTTTCCAGACCCGCCAGCCAGAGTTGGCGGCGATCATCGGTGAATCCGCCGTGGTGCGCCTCGTTTCGCCCATCGACAGAAACGCTGTTGATGACCTTGCCATAGTTCGGCGAGTCAGGTTTTGCATCGACGGTGACGAGTTTGTCGGCGCCATCGCCCAGACCTTCGACCCCAAGCGTCCAGACGTAGACGAATTCCTCCTGTCCCTCGATGCGGGCGAGGTATGGCGAAGAACAGGTCTCATCGGCGCGGGCAGCGGCCAGGCTAAAGGCGAGAGCGATCGCGAGGGCGCTCTGCGAAACAACGGCATTGAGTAAGTGACTTTTAATGCATGTTTTCATCTTTGATCGGTTTGTTGATTGTCAACTGAACTGGAAATCGTTAGGCCGCGTTCTGCGGCGTATTTGCGGCTTCGGCAGCGTCAGATTATACCGGCGCAGGATTTACTCCAAGCACGATTGTATTGCCTGCAAGACCGCCGCATGACTGCGAATGGAAGAAAAGCTCCAGGGTCGGTGCCCCCGGCTCTGGCGCCCGCACGAACCGATTGCCGCCTCTCGCCACAATCGCGCCACCCTCGCCCAGGACAGCCAAATCGTGAGCCAGTCTATTGCAAGGCTCGACCGTAAACGTGATAGACCCGGACAAAGCCTCCCGCGAAATCCCAGTCTTTCTCGAAGGAAAACTCCTCTTTGCCTAACGAGTAATCCAGCTCTCGCGGTTTCTCCGAATGATTCGGGTCGTAGACCCAATATCCAACGGTGTCCCTATCCCGGCTTGGCCGGCGGTGGCCATAAACCAACACCGCGTGATTGATCGAGAGACTCGGGAAGCTCGTCAGGTAGGCGACAAAGAACTCGCCGCGGCGGAGCGCGTCTTCCATCTCGGCTTGCTCGATTGCCTGATATCCTCGGCTATAGAGACTGGCCATGCGCCAGTTACCGAGCCGGAAATAGGTGGGCCAACCCAGGCCGATGTTTTCCTGCACCACTCGCGTGCGCTTTTCGCTCAGCTCGCGCAAGTCACGGTAGCCCGGGATGACGATGCGCCTATCCTTCGGCCACGGCGCTTCCCATGGATGCTGATGGGAAATAACGCGGAGGCGACGCGCCAACTCGGAGTCGTCCGGCGGGTTCAACTTCGGCTCGAAGCGCGCGAAGTTCTTGAACTGCACCACCCCCCGGCTCATGACGAAACAATGCGACGTGAAGCGCTTCGGCTCATGCCCGCCCGGCGCGGACGGACGCTGGTAGGCCACGCCGGCCTGATATTCGAAGATCGTTTCGTTCGCAAAGGCGAAGGTGTCGCGCGCAAAATCGAAGTCCGGACCATCCTTTGTAGCCGCCACGGCGTTGGTTCCCGCAAACCCAAGCCCGATCCCCACCAGAGCCGTAATAAGACCGAACTTCATCCCCGTGTGTTTTGAAATTCGTATCCAATGCCCGCGCCGAATGTAGGCAACTGTCGTGCACCTTTCCAGCGAGCCGGATTCACTTCGGTCCGTCTGTCCTGTCGCCCTCGCCTTACTGCATCATCCCGATAACGCGGTCTGCAGCGCGGCAAAGTACCAAATCCAACCCCCGAGTTGAATCGCGAGCGCCACCACTTGAACCCAGCGGCTGTAGATGAAAATTGCCGCCAGGCCTGTTGCTAGGGTCATCGGAGCGATCACGATATTTTGCGTCGACCACTGCGAGACACCGGCGGCCTGGCCAAGCACGGCGTTGGCCACCACCGTGAGCACGCCCAGAATGGTGTAGGCGATGAGGTATTTTCGGCCTTCCTCCAAATGAAAACGCTGCAGGTCGATCTCGCCACTCTCGGGAATGCGGGGCGAGACGAGACGTGCATTCAGATAAATTCCCGACGCCATGGAGAAATAGAAGAGGATCGAGCCGGTGTCCCAGGACTTAACCTCGTGCAAATCCCACAGGCCGATCCACCACGCGCAGGTGAAGAGCAGCGCGGCCAACATCCAACCCGCATTGAACCACGATAGCCGGATGCGCTTCGAAGCGATGATGATCTCGCCCGCGGTCGAGAGCACATGTGTCACCGCCGCTGCGTAGACGAACGAGAACAGCACCAGGATGAAATCGAACGCGTGCATCGTCTGCGCGGGATCATGGCGGGGTGGTCATGCTCAGGCAAGCACGTCCGCAGTTTCCTATCCCCGGTCGCGCGCGACTTCACTTTTCCTTGCACAACGCCCGTCCCAACCCGCCCGTCAGGCAGCCACTTGGAGTGCTTACGACGATGCAT
>Ga0157375_10000967_pt1 | contig 24865 bp, 21 predicted proteins | sample M35metaG_FD_115311 | JGI IMG/M metagenome (GOLD analysis project Ga0157375, IMG submission 115311) | Miscanthus rhizosphere microbial communities from Kellogg Biological Station, Michigan, USA - M3-5 metaG | ecosystem: Host-associated > Plants > Roots > Rhizosphere > Soil | place: USA: Michigan... | reverse complement strand
CGCCCGAGAATGTATTCGTTCAGGGCACCACGAATATTCTCAACAAGCCGGAATTTGCAGATGTAGATCGAATGAAGACTCTGTTCCAGATGTTCGAGGAGAAAGGCCGTCTGGTACGCATTCTGAACGAATGCATTGCCTCCAATCCTGCTTCGGGTGTGCGGATCGCGATCGGGTCCGAACTCGGGATTCCGTCGATGCGGGACTTCACGGTGATCACGTCCTCATACCCCTCGCGCGACAACACGGCCGGCTTCCTCGGAATCATCGGGCCGACGCGTATGGAATACGAACTCGGGATTTCGGTAGTCGCCTATCTCGGACGTCTGGTTGGTGAGAAAATTAACGCCTGACTACAATTCTCCTGCAGTTTTTAATATGGAAGACAACGAAAAGTTAGAAGAAGAGTCTCCGGTCTCTGATCCGGAATCACAACTCAAAGCGGAGCGCGATGAACTCTACGATCGATTGCTGCGAAAACAGGCGGAGTTCGACAACTACAAAAAACGAATCGAGCGGGAACGAAGTGAATACGTACAATTCGCTTCCGCCGAACTCATGCGCGAGCTGTTGAATGCCATGGATTCGTTTGATCTGGCCATACACAACGCCAGTTCGGATTCTGCGGGAAGCGAAACGATGTTGCGTGGTCTGGATCTGATCTACAAGCAGTTTCAGGACACCCTCTCACGTTTCGGGCTGAAGGCGATTGAAGCGCGCGGACAAGTGTTCGATCCCAACCTGCATCAGGCCGTCAGCACCGTACCCACGGATGAAGTCGCGGAAAACACGGTTGTCGATGAACTTCGAAAGGGCTACACGCTGAACGGGAAGTTGCTTCGCCCCGTCATGGTCAGCGTGGCAGTCCGGAACTGACGGGGAATACTTTTGAGTTCAAAGCGAGATTATTACGAAATCCTGGGCGTCTCTAAATCAGCGACTGACCAGGAAATGAAGAGCGCGTATCGAAAGCTCGCGCTTCAATATCACCCGGATCGCAATCCTGGAGACAAACAGGCGGAAGACCGATTCAAGGAAGCGGCAGAGGCCTATTCGGTCCTTACCGATGCCCAGAAGCGCGCAGCATACGACCGATATGGCCATGCCGGACTGGGTGGCGCCGGTGGAAACGCCGGATTCGATCCCAGCATCTTTGCCGACTTCAGCGATGTGCTCGGCGATATTTTCGGTTTCGGGGATATGTTCGGCGGACGTCGCGGCGGAAGCCGGTCCCAGCGCGGATCCGACCTTCGCTACGATCTGGAGCTGAAATTTGAAGAGGCCGCCTTCGGCACGACGAAGCATATCAAGTATTCTCGCCACGAGACGTGCGCCGAGTGTGCAGGCAGTGGCGCTCAACAGGGCAGCGGTCCGTCGACCTGCACAACGTGCAATGGTCACGGGCAGGTCCGCTTTCAACAGGGATTCTTCAGTATCACGCGTACCTGTTCACAGTGCAGCGGCACCGGGAAAATCATCAAGAATCCATGCAAATCCTGCGGGGGCGAAGGCCGTATGGTGCGGGAGCGGACTGTCGAGCTCAAGATTCCCGCAGGTGTCGATAACGGAGACAAGATGCGCGTTTCCGGCGAAGGCGATACCGGAGGCAAAGGTGCGCCCGACGGTGATTTGTACGTCGTACTCGGCGTCAAGGACCATGAGATTTTCGAACGCCGGGAACACCAGCTGTATTGCCACATCCCGGTGTCATTTCCGCAGGCGGCACTCGGTTCCGAGATCATGGTGCCTACCCTCGAAGGAGAGGACGTTACTCTGAAGGTTCCGGCGGGCACGCAGACGGGATCCACGTTTCGGGTCAAGGGCCGCGGCGTTTCCAAACGCGGCGGCAGTTCACGCGGGGACCTTTATGTCACGGTCGATATCGCGGTTCCTGTAAAGCTGAGTAAGGAACAAAAAGAGCTGATTACGAAACTCGCCGCTACACTCGAGGACGATAACCGTCCTACTGAAAAAAGACTCCTCGATCGCATGAAGGAAATCTTCAGCTAGTTGAGCGGCAGTTGTCAGCAACTCACCATTGATGTCCCCGAAGAATTGAAGGATGCCGTCATCGGAGAGCTCTCCGAACTTGGTGCCGACGGTTTCTGGGAAAACGGTGAACCTTCCACTTCGATTACCCGCCTGGAAGTGTATTTCAGCCAGCCCATTCGTATAGAAGACGTGGAATCCCGGATCAGGTTTATCTTTCATGGATCACGTATATCTCCACCGACGATCGTCATACGGGCAGTTGCGGATCGCGACTGGCTCGGTGAGTGGAAGAAGTCGTACGTCAGCTTTCCGATAGGCCGCGGTTTCTACATCATTCCCAGCTGGTCCGAATCGACGTGTCCACCGGATCGCACGCCCATTCGAATTGATCCGGGCCAGGCGTTCGGAACCGGAACCCACGAAACCACGCAATTGACGGTGGAGTGTCTCGAAGATCGGGCCGGAAGCGAGCCTTTTTCAGGATTAATTGTGGATCTTGGAACGGGCTCCGGCATTCTCGCCATAGCTGCCCGCCTCCTGGGTTGCAGGCATGTGATCGGGTGTGACCATGATCCGGATTCTGTATGCGTTGCAGCCGAGAATATCGAGCGGAATGCCGATCAGTTCGTCCCTGTATTCTGTGGATCGATCGACGCCGTCCGATCCGAATCCGTGGATCTGCTATTGTGCAACCTCACGGCGGACGTCATCGCTCAGTTGTTTTCCGAAATCCGGCGCGCGCTCAAGCCGGGTGGTTCGGTCATCTTCTCCGGGATTCTCGTCGAACAGCGAGGGCAGATTCGGGATATTGTCACCAACGGCGGTTGGGTTGTCGAAGACGACCGTACACGTGGCGAGTGGATCGCGCTTGCGGTTCGAAAGCCTTATGGCCATTAAGTCGGTTTACATTGCAGACCTGGCCGTCAAAGACAACCTCATTTCGATACGCGATGAGGAACATCGCCATCTTTCGGTGGCTCGTGCCGAAGTCGGCGAAGAGATTGAAATCTTTGATGGTCGCGGGGAGGTCTTGACCGCGATAATTGCCGTGATCGAACGCCGTGAAACTCACGCGCATATTACAGGGAAGCGCCATGTCACCGCGGATGCTCACGAACTGATTCTGGGCCAATCGCTGATTCGGCATGCCGCCTTTGAATTTGCGCTGGAGAAAGCTGTTGAGGCGGGCGTTACTCGAATTATTCCCCTCATCGCCGGGCGTTCCAATGCGAAAGACGTCGGACGACGCGAGCGATGGCATCGGATCATTGTAGAGGCTGCGAAGCAGTCGAAGCGATATTACCTGCCGGTTTTGGATGAGCCTCGTTCCTTCTCGAAAGTTCTTGAGGTTAAAGCACCGACGAGGATCGTATTCTCGGAGAAAAATGGATCCGCGCTGAAAGATGCAATCAAGCAGTCCCCTGTTCTTTATATGATTGGCCCGGAAGGTGGCTGGACAGACGAGGAATTGGTCTTCGCACAACAGCGGGGATTCGCATTGGTGGGTCTTGGGGCGACGATACTCAAGGCTGAAACTGCTGCGGTTGTGGCCACAGCCCTCGTCCGCTACGAACTGGATCGATAGCGACCTCCTTCTTCCTTCAGTAGAGCGATTTGTCCCGAAACATTGGAAAGAATTGCTATCCTCAGCGCCGAAAGGAGATCCCAATGCGAATACGCAATCTGGTTCTAATCATACTGGCAAGTGTGGTGACTTCCTGCAATTCTGCACCAGCTCCCGAGTCCACGAAACCACCCGCTGCATCGGCTAGCGAAGTCCATGCAAATCTGGCGCAGCTGATGCGAGCTATTATGTTTCCCAACTCCAATGTCATTTTCTTTGTGCAGAGCAACGATCCCACAAAGGTAAAACCATTCTCAGACCCTGCCGCCGCAACCGATATCCTGGCAAGTGCGTATGGTGGCTGGGGTGCGGTCGAAAACAGCTCGCTGGCGTTGACGGAAGCCGCGAATCTTCTTCTGGTTCCAGGACGCAAGTGCTCCAATGGAAAAGACGTTCCCGTAAATAACGAAGATTGGGGCAAGTTCGTGCAGCAGCTTCGGGATGCCGGAATGGCGGCCTACAAGGCGGCGCAGTCGAAAAATCAGGATAACATTCTGGCCGCGACCGATACTTTGACGACTGCCTGCGGCAGCTGCCACGAAAAGTACCGCGACAAGCCCGGAGGGGTCGAGAACCGCTGCATGTGATGGGAGCCTGGTGAAACACGAGCTTCTCAGGAGTGGTGAAATCCGCTAAACTGTTTTGGCTCGTATGGAGTGAATCTCACCTGAGCGGTTAGTAAAAATCTATGTCGACTGAATCCGAAAAACCGCCGGTCCTGGCCGATGAGACCAACAACAAAGCACTACCTCTGGTTGTAAGCGAAATCCGGGGCTGGATCCGCGACGTCTTTTTTGTGGTCGGCACTGCCATCATGATCGTGATTTTTCTGTACCAGCCGGTCAAGGTGGAAGGCACGAGCATGCTGCCGGAGCTAAAGGATCAGGAAAGGATCTTCGTTAACAAGTTCGTCTATCGATTCGGAAAAATATCCAGGCGCGACATTGTAGTTTTCTGGTACCCGCGTGATCCGAGCAAATCATTTATCAAACGGATTATTGGCCTGCCCGGCGACACCATTGAAATTCGCAAAGGCACCGTCTACGTGAATGGAGATCCTCTGGATGAGCCCTACCTTATTCCCAAATACATGGACGAGAAAAGCATGGATCCCCGTACGGTGGAGTACGGTTATTACTTCGTAATGGGGGATGACCGGAAATATTCCAGTGACAGTCGGGTATGGGGCCTGGTCCCCGAAAAATACATCTACGGGAAAGCGGTCTTCCGATATTGGCCTATGAGCCAGATTGGGTCGCTCGATTGATTGCATTGATCGGGAAATGAATAGACGCGCCACGCTGCTGCTTGAGGATGGCCGGGTATTCCATGGAAAAGGCCACGGCTTTGAGGGCGAAGCCGTTGGAGAAGTCGTATTCAACACTTCGATGACGGGGTATCAGGAGATCCTCACGGATCCTTCCTACGCCGGTCAGATCGTGACCATGACGTATCCCCTGATCGGAAACACCGGGATCAACAGGGAAGACATTGAATCGCGACGGCCGTTTCTGGAAGCTTTTGTCGTGCGCCGCATGTCTCCCATACCCAGTAACTGGCGCTCATCGGACTCGCTCGACGACTACCTGACCGAACACCGCATTCCAGCGATTTCGGATATCGACACGCGTGCGCTGGTGCGTCACATCCGGCTCAAGGGCTCGATGAGGGGAATTGTGTCGCGCGTCGACCACGATCCCGCTTCCCTGCTTCAAAAGGTAAATGGCGCACCGCAGATGGCCGGATGGGATCTCGCCAGCCGAGTCACTATCGATAAAACGTACAAGAGCGGAACCGAAACTCTGAATTTCATCGAATTTTCGACGCTTGCCGAAACAAAACAGCATCTGGCGCACGTGGTCGCATACGATTTCGGAATCAAGACCAACATCCTCCGGGATCTTGTTCATTGTGGAGCGCGTGTCACCATTGTGCCGTCGTCCACTCCGGCAGAGGACGTTCTTCAGCTGAACCCGGACGGAATTTTTCTCTCCAATGGGCCGGGTGACCCCGAAGCCGTCGACTATGCGATTCGAAACGTGCGAAGCCTGCTCGGTAAAAAACCTATCTTCGGTATTTGCCTGGGTCATCAGATCATGGGGCTCGCGTTCGGCGGAAAGACCTTCAAATTGAAGTTCGGCCATCACGGTGGCAATCAGCCCGTACTGGACGTTCTGCGTAACAAAGTTGAAATCACGGCGCAGAATCACGGCTTCGCCGTGGATCCCGATAGCCTGAATCTGAACGACATCGACATCACGCACATTAATTTGAACGACAAGACGGTCGAAGGCATGGCGCATCGTTCGATGCCGGCCTTTAGCGTGCAATATCACCCCGAGGCATCTCCCGGCCCACACGACTCGTACTACCTGTTTGAAAAGTTCTTCAAGATGATGAAGGAAAATGCCTAAACGTACCGACATTTCCAAAATTCTCATCATCGGTTCCGGCCCGATTGTCATTGGCCAGGCATGTGAGTTTGATTATTCCGGTACACAGGCGTGCAAGGCGCTGAGGGAAGAAGGCTACGAGATTATTCTCGTCAATTCGAATCCGGCCACTATTATGACCGATCCGGAACTGGCGAATCGCACGTACATCGAACCTCTGACGAAAGAGTTTGTCGAAGCCATCATCAAAAAGGAGCGGCCGGACGCGCTCTTGCCGACAGTTGGCGGGCAAACGGCACTGAATCTTGCCGTCGAACTTTCCGACGCCGGAGTCCTTGAGAAATACAACGTCGAGATGATTGGCGCAAAGACCCCGGCCGTGAAAATGGCGGAAGATCGGTTGCTATTCAAGCACGCCATGAAGGAGATCGGTCTCGACACGCCTGCCAGCGAAGTCGTGGGCGACATGCGTGACGCGCAGCGCGTCATTCAGAAAATCGGATTTCCTGCGGTGATCCGGCCGTCATTTACCCTGGGTGGCGCGGGCGGCGGTATCGTTTACAACAATGAGGAATACGAGGAGATCGTGCAGCGTGGACTGGATCTGAGTCCGGTTCACGAAGTGCTGATTGAAGAGTCCGTGCTCGGCTGGAAAGAATTCGAAATGGAAGTGATGCGCGACGTTGCCGACAATGTTGTGATCATCTGCTCCATCGAGAATTTCGATCCCATGGGTATCCACACCGGCGATTCCGTCACCGTTGCGCCGGCGCAAACCCTGACGGATCGTGAGTATCAGCGCATGCGCGATGCATCGGCTGCAGTAATCCGAAAGATCGGGGTCGAGACCGGCGGATCCAATATTCAGTTTGCCGTCAACCCCGTCGACGGCCGCCTTGTCGTCATCGAAATGAATCCGCGGGTGTCGCGCAGTTCCGCACTGGCATCGAAGGCGACTGGATTTCCGATTGCAAAGATCGCTGCAAAGCTGGCCGTGGGTTACACGCTGAACGAAATTCCAAACGACATCACGAAGAAGACGCCGGCTTCGTTTGAACCGATGCTGGATTATGTCGTCGTAAAGATTCCCAAATGGGCCTTTGAGAAATTTCCGGAATCGGATCCGACACTCGGAACGCAGATGAAGTCGGTTGGCGAAGTCATGGCCATCGGACGCACCTTCAAGGAAGCCTTTCTGAAAGGCCTGCGTTCACTTGAAACCGGCAAAGTCCTGACATCGGAGAACATCGATAAGAGCCTGATTCGCCAGAAGCTCATCACACCGAATTCGGAGCGCATCCCATATTTGCTTCAGGCATTGATCGATGGCTCAACGATTCAGGAACTGGTGGATCTGACGCGTATTGATCCGTGGTTCCTTCACGAGATGAAGGAAATCGCGGACACCATCCATGAAATATCCGCCTTCACCCTGGAAACGTTGCCAAAGGAGCTGCTACGCGAAGCCAAGCGTTCCGGTTTTTCCGATACACGCCTGGCCCGGATACTCCGCGTGACGCCAGCTCAGATATCCGCGCTACGACTGAAGGAAGGGGTCGTCCCGATATATAAGCGCGTTGACACGTGTGCTGCGGAGTTCGAATCCTACACGCCGTACCTCTATTCGACGTATGAAGACGAAGATGAAGCCGAGCCGACGAATCAAAGGAAAGTCATGATTCTGGGCAGCGGGCCGAATCGAATCGGGCAGGGCATCGAATTCGATTACTGCTGCTGCCACGCGTCGTTCGCACTGAAGGAAGAAGGTTTCGAGACCATCATGGTCAACTGCAACCCGGAAACGGTGTCGACCGACTACGACACGTCGGACCGGCTGTACTTCGAGCCACTGACTCTCGAGGACGTGCTTCATATTGTGCGGAAGGAGAAGCCATTTGGCGTCATCGTTCAGTTTGGCGGGCAGACGCCGCTGAATCTGGCGTTGGAACTTCAGCGCGAAGGCGTACCGATTATTGGTACGTCTCCGGAATCCATTGACCTTGCCGAAGACCGCAAACGATTTGGCGGTCTCCTGAACAAGCTGAATATTCCTCAGCCCAACAACGGCAATGCGGTGTCGCTGGACGAGGCGCGGGTGGTTGCGCGAAATATCGGATATCCCATACTGGTCCGGCCATCGTATGTGCTGGGTGGACGCGCCATGGTCGTGGTTTACGACGAAGCTGGTCTCGACAACTACATGCATGCGGCCGTGTCGGTGTCGCGCGACCGCCCGGTGTTGATCGACAAATTCCTCGAAGACGCATACGAAGTGGATGTCGACGCGCTATGCGACGGCGAGCAGGTCGTGATCGGCGGCATCATGGAGCACATTGAAGAAGCCGGTATCCATTCCGGAGACAGTTCCTGCGTCCTGCCGACGTATCAGCTCAGTGAAGAACTGCGAAGTATAATCCGGGAATACACTGTGCAACTTGCGCGGGCCTTGAATGTTGTCGGCCTCATGAACGTTCAGTACGCGGTTCACAATGGCAAAGTCTACGTCCTCGAAGTAAACCCGCGCGCGTCGCGAACCGTGCCGTATGTCAGCAAGGCAACGGGCGTGCCGCTGGCGAAAATTGCGGCGCGCCTGATGGTTGGGCGCAAGCTGAGCGAGTTCAAGCTTCCGTCGGAACTGAAGGTCAATCAATATTGTGTCAAGTCTCCGGTGTTTCCTTTTGCGCGGTTCCCTGGCGTCGACACGATTCTTGGACCTGAAATGAAATCCACCGGTGAAGTGATGGGGACCGACGATTCGTTCGGCAAGGCCTATGTGAAAGCGCAGATCGCCGCCGGGTCCGTGCTGCCGAAGTCTGGAGTGGCGTTCATCAGCGTGAATCAACACGACAAGCGGATGATTGCGAGGATCGCTGCCGATCTTGTGCAGATGGGATTTACAATCATCGCGACTCGAGGAACGGCACAGGTGTTGCGCAACGCCGGAGTGGCCGTGGAAACCGTCTACAAAGTAAATGAAGGCCGTCCTCACATCGCAGACTACGTAAAGAGCGGGAAGGTGAACCTCATCATCAATACACCGCTGGGCAAGGAATCCTTCTTTGACGAGAAATCGATACGCCGCGCCGCCATCCACTATCGGATTCCTTGTATTACCACCATCGCTGGTGCGACCGCAGCTGTCTCCGGCATCCGGTCGTTACAGACAGAAAGTCTCGGAGTCTGCTCGCTTCAGGAATATCTGGGACGGTAGTTCTGCAAGGCGGTCTATGCCCCCCTGCAGATTGACAACCTCCGCTGTTAGACTAACCCTCGCTTATGAACGTTCCATTGCTTGATTTAAAAGGTCAATACTCTGCGATTCGAGACGAAGTGCGAGAAGCACTCGACCGTGTCATCGAGTCGCAGCATTTCATTCTTGGTCCCGAAGTCGAGGCATTCGAGAGGGAAGTCGCCGAATACTCGCAATGCCGGTTTGCAGTCGGGGTCTCGTCGGGAACGGATGCGCTGCTCGCCGCTCTCATGGCATTGAATATAGGACCGGGCGACGAAGTTCTAACGACATCGTATAGCTTCTTTGCCACTGCCGGCGTTATCGCGAGGTTGGCAGCCACGCCCGTATTTGTGGATATCGATCCGGAAACTTTCAATATCGATCCGTCATTGATTGAATCTGCAATCACCGCACGAACACGCGCCATCATCCCGGTTCATCTTTATGGCCAGATGGCGGAGATGGATAGAATTCTTGAGATCGGCAGAAAGCACAGGATTCCGATAATTGAAGACGCCGCGCAGGCAATCGGTGCCGAACTCCATGGCAGGCGTGCAGGCTCATTTGGAGAAATGGGCTGCCTCAGTTTTTTCCCGTCAAAGAATCTCGGTGGATTTGGTGACGGCGGAATGGTCATCACCAACAGCGCGGAGTTTGCGGATCGGGTGGTGATGTTGAGAAATCATGGCTTTCGCACCCGGTATCACAACGAGATTCTGGGAGGCAATTTTCGTCTGGATGCGATACAGGCTGCGGTATTGAGAGTGAAGCTGAAATATCTGGATCGATGGACGGGGAGACGTCAGCGTAATGCTGCGCTTTATCGAGAGCAGATTCGACGCGCGCAGTTGCCCGTCGAGCGTCAAGGATTCAGGCACATCTACAATCAATTCGTCATTCGTTCGCCGAAGCGCGACGAATTGATCGCGCATCTCAAGCAGAATGGAATTGCTTCCGAAGTTTACTATCCAGTGCCATTGCATCTGCAGAAGTGTTTTTCGGGTTTGGGGTACCGAAAGGGAACCCTGCCGGCGAGTGAGCAGGCGGCGGAGACGACTCTGGCGCTTCCAATTTATCCTGAACTCACACCGGAAATGATTCGACACGTTGCGGATGCCATCGATTCGATGGTGTGAAATGAAGGGGGAATTGGTCCATGTTCAATTCTCAATTTCTATCCGACTCGCATGAAAATTGAGAATATGGGCTATTCGCCAATCCCCGGAAGGCTGCTAGTGCCAGACGGCCTTTGTATTTTCCTGAACAATAAGGTCGATCAGATGGATCATCGTGACTGCCTGAAGGCCGGCGGCACACTCATCCATGGAGATGCCGCGCTTCTGCAGTGAGAAGTCATCGGCCAGTACGGTGACTCCGGATTCAACGATTGAAGGTACCTGTGATTTCGCGGCATGCTTTCGTGCGCCAAGGACTCCGTTCTCCACGAGAAATAGGGTGACAGTGTGTCCCTTCTTCCGGAGTGCAACCGCGGTTTCCGAGATGGAGTTCGTGTCGCCGGAACCGAATGGATCTCTCGATTCGATAAAAACGTAGTTGGACAAGTGGCCCCCTTTTTGAGTTGAGCGGTAAAGGGTAGCACAGCGCACGAAGTCGAATACATCATCTCGGGAGCGTCTCCGAGTTGTGGTGGAGATGTTTCATTTCATAAAGCGCGCGGTCGGCTTCCCGAATAAGTTCTTCGACAGTTCGTCCGTTATAGGGCCACACAGAGAATCCGATGCTGACCGAAAGCTCAGGCAGTTCTCGATCATTTGCCAGTCGCTCCGAAAGTCGATCGGTAACTGCGCGCGCAAATTCCATTCCACACTCCGGCAGGATCACAGCAAACTCATCGCCGCCGTAGCGTGCGGGAGTATCGATGCTGCGGCAGTGGACCTGCAGAACGTTTGCCAGTCGGCACAAGGCGAGATTACCAACGGGATGGCCATAAACATCATTGATCTGTTTTAAGCCATCCAAATCCATGAGAACGAACACAAAGGTTCGATCCGTGCGTTCCGCCCGCCGGATTTCCATTTCGAGCGTGTCGATCAGTTTGCGGTAATTCCCCAGTCCGGTCAGTTGATCCATTCCGGCGAGGATACGGGCATCCCTTTCAGCGCGTCGCCGTTCCGTAACTTCGGAGGCAAGTCCCAGGGTCATCACAGTCCCGACACCAAGGAACGACTGCAGCAGTATCAACGACTCATTTTTCGAGACCTGGGCGAAGGGGCCAAGGCCATGCAATGTTCCCCAGATTGCGGGCACTGACAGTACGAGTGCTGCCAGCGCGGCTTCGCGTTGACCGAATCTGGATGCGGCCCAGATCAGGAATGGCACGCAGAGAAATTCCAGAGGATACTCGCTGGTTTGGGGACCGAGAGCGTCCCCAAATACGATCAATCCAACGCCAACGAGACAAAGAAAGAGTGCTGAAGCTTCGAGGATAGCAGCCAGCCGCCATCGGACGAACGGATTCGAATTCCACAACAACAATAGCGGTGCGACAATGATGACGCTGACGGCGTCTCCGAGCCACCAGGTGCGCCAGATGTGCAACGCGTCTTGTGCGGTCGCGGAACCGAGCCACACCAGAGTGCAGACGCCGATCGTCGCAGCGATGGTGGAACTGACCATTCCGCCCAGTAACGCAAACTTGAAGATATCCGGCGAGCGCTTCATGGCGTTCCGGCCCCCGGCAAACCGAAACACAAGGAATGCCCCGGTTAGCGCTTCAAGAGTATTTCCCGCAGCAATGGCAAGTGATGCGGGGATTGTGCCAGCTGTCGTGAAGTGGACGAGAAACGCGCCCAGAAGAATTCCAGGCCACACCCTATAACCAAAGATCAGGAGTGCTCCCAGCCCAATCCCCAATGATGGCGATACGGCAGTTGCATTGGGATGTACGACTGCAAGTGTGAGTCCGAATTTGCCTCCGGCGAAATAGATCGCCGTTAGAATGAAAATCCATATCAAGCGTCGATTGAAGTCAGTCAAGATTCAACCCCAGGTCCGAATCCAGAAATTCCAGGATTCACAATCGGTCACGATCCTTCGATGACCGGGTCTTCCTAACACGCCTTGCTTGATTTCGCTCTTGCGACAACGCTTGGGAAAAGCATAAGCCATAGGCGCGCATTTGATGCCATTGGAAAATCGTCATCGGATTCAATTGCGTTCCCCCTGGCAGCCTGTCCGCTTTAACAGGTTCTTTGCTTTCGATTGCCGTATACGATTCCTACGGAAAAGCCCGTCGCCAGCAGGTCGGGAGAAGCCGTTTTCCAATGACAGGAGAAGCAAAGTGACCGCAAGACGATTTATTTCAGTCATGCTGACCGCAACCATGGCGCTTGGCACCGCGTTCCAATCTGGAAGTTTGCCGGCAATGGCGCAGACTGCCGCAAATGCAAACGATCAGGCGCTGGACAAACTGATGGGGCCCATCGCTCTTTATCCAGACCCGCTGCTGGCGCAGGTCCTGGCATGCGCATCGAGCCCTCAGCAAGTGACCGACGTGGACGCATGGCTGAAGATGCAGGACAAGGAACTGCAAGGCTCGAAGCTTCAGGAAGCCGCAACGGCAAAGGGTTTCGATGCCAGCTTTGCCGCGATCGTGCTCTTCCCGGATGTCCTCGATACACTTGCAATGAATATTCCATGGACGACAGAGGTCGGCAAAGCGTTCGTCAGCGATCAGAAGGCAGTTCTGGCGTCGGTCCAACGGTTGCGGAAGCAGGCACAAACGGTTGGAAATCTCAAAACCACTCCACAACAGGAAGTGAAAGTGGAAACGCAGGAAGGCCAGCAGGTGATCGTCATTCAACCTGCGAACCCACAGATCGTCTATGTTCCGGTTTACAACACCCAGGTCGTCTACACGACACCGCCCCCGCCACCCGAGAAGGAGAAGGACGACAGCGATGCCGCGGCTGCGGCACTGCTGGGTTTCATGGCCGGCATTGCCATTGGAGTAGCCGCCAGTGATCCCTATCCTTACGGTTGGGGTGCGTGGGGCGTAGGCTGGCATTCGAGCACCGTTATCGTTACGGGAGGCGCATGGCGCATTCCGCCTGGAGGCCGCTACGGCTATGCGAGACCCGTGCCATATGGCGGCTACCGCGCCCCGACAAATATCAACGCGCCGACTCGCAATGTAACCAACAACGTTAACGTCAATGTGGATCGGTCCAATAATATCAATAGTGGAAATAATTCGAGGAACAACAGTGCAACTGCGAAGCCGTCAACGCAGCCCTCGAATCGTTCGTCCGCACAGCAGCCCACCTCAAAGCCCTCCACACAGCCTGCAGCAAGGCCCTCGACGCAGCCTTCGACCACCCCGAATCGGTCCGCCACGACAGCGAGTCCAAGCACCCGAGGATACAGCAGTCCATCTGCTTCCCCTTCGACACGTACCGGCACGAGTTCCAGCGGACTTTCCGGATATCAGAACAAAAGTTCAGCAGGGGCTGCGAGTTCACGCGGTGCACGAAGCGCCGGTGGCGGACGCCGAAGATGAGGAAAGGAACGAACATGAGATTCATCTATCCGACATTCGGATTCATCGTGGCCTTCGGACTTGTCCTGGGCTGCGCAAAGAAGGAATCCTCCTCCGCTCAAAAGACATTTACCTCCCCGGAAGATGCCGTCGTTGCACTCGTCGATGCACTGAAAACGAACGATACCGCGCAACTCACCAATATTCTTGGACCGGACAGCACGAAGATCCTTTCGTCCGGCGATGATGTTGCGGATAAACAGGCCCGCGAGGTGTTCCTCGCCGCATACACCGAGAAAGCACAGCTCAGTACCGAAGGCGATCACACCATTCTGAATATTGGTGCCGAGGAATGGCCGGTTCCCATTCCTCTCGTCAAGGACGGAACCAGCTGGCGGTTCGACACCGCAGCTGGAATGCAGGAAGTCCTGTTCCGCCGCATCGGAAACAATGAGCTCACCACCATGCAGCTTTGCAGAGCATATGTCGAAGCTCAAAAGGAATATGCGTCCAAAGGTCACGATGGAAAGCTCCGAGGCATCTACGCGGGGAAATTCGCCAGTTCCACTGGTAAACAGGATGGGCTCTACTGGAAGTCCGATGATCCGAATGATAAAAGTCCGTTAGGCGATCTCGCGGCCCAGGCCGCAAGCGACGGATATTCAAAATCAGAAGGCAAGCCTGCGCCGTTTTATGGTTACTACTTTCGCATTCTCACGCGACGCGGTGCATCCGCGCCAGGTGGGGCACTGGAGTACCTGGTTAATGGCGAAATGAAAAAAGGCTTTGCATTGATTGCCTATCCCGCGGAATACAAGAACAGCGGCGTGATGACATTCATCGTCGACGACAAGGGGACGATCTACCAGAAAGATCTCGGTGCGGAAACGGCGAAGGCTGCAGCGGAGATCAACGTGTTTGATCCGGACTCCAGTTGGGAAAAAGCAGAGCTGGAGTGAGACCGGTCCGTCCTGACTTACACATTTGAGTTGAAGCGAATCCCCTCCCAACCCTGGAGACGAACTCGCTATTTCGTTCATCTATTCCGAGTTCGCCAAGTCAATCCCCACGCGGAACAAAAACCCTTTCCCGACTCACCGCTCTGAATTTCGGGGCGACCTGCGACCTCGCCAAATATTTGGGGCCATCCCTTGAACAAACAAACCGTCCCTTGTCCTGCTGTGGCAGTTCAGGTGCAGACCTGGTTATCTGCGGATCCAATACTTCGGACAAAGCATGACTTAGGCGATTGCGGACTGAAGGATTTCGGCGAAAATGTACATAGCAGGGAATATTTCCCTGATCCGCAATTCCGAGTAGAATTGCAGGTGATCCATTGAAGTCAGAGGCAATCATGTCAGTGCAGAAAACATCAGTTCTGATCGTAGATGACGACCCTGCGATGCAGGAGGTTCTCACCATCCTTATGGATGAATGGGGATTTAGTTCCCGCATTGCGGGCAACGGGGTAGAAGGCGCCGAAATCGCCGATTCCTGGCAGCCCGATATCGTCATATCGGATGTCGTTATGCCCGACTGTTCGGGCCTGGAGCTTCTTCGCAATCTGAAGAAGGGCAATCCGACACGTCCGGTAATCCTGATTACTGCTGCGGCGAGTATCGACGCGGCAGTTGAAGCCATGAAGGAAGGCGCCCAGGACTTCCTGACCAAGCCTCTCGACTATTCGAAGCTGCGTGCGTTACTTCAGGAAGCCGAACGTGATTTGGAGCTTCGTGAGAAAGCCACCCGCTTGACGTCGCGTTTGAAGAAGGGCAGTGGTTTTGGCGAATTTGTGGGCCTGGGCCGGGGAATGCGGGAGGTTTACGAACTCATCGAGAATGTCGCTGCCAGTGATGCATCGGCAATTATTACTGGAGAAAGCGGAACAGGGAAGGAATTGGCCGCTAAGACCATCCATCAGCTGAGCGCGCGTTGCAAGGGCCCGTTTGTGGCGATTAATTCTGCCGCAATTCCCGAGAGTCTGATTGAGAGTGAGGTTTTCGGTCACGAAAAGGGTTCGTTCACGGGCGCCATCGCCACCCGAGCCGGTTGCTTTGAACTGGCGAATACCGGTTCGCTGTTCCTCGATGAAATTGCCGAAATGCCCCTTCTGCTTCAGCCGAAACTGCTGCGGGTACTGGAAGACGGAAAGGTTCGACGTCTCGGCGGCGATCGTGAACTGTCGTTCAACGTCCGAGTGCTTGCGGCGACAAATCGCGATCCCAGAGCTGCGATTCAGGATGGCCGCCTTCGAGAGGACCTTTACTACAGGCTAAATGTATTTACTATCTCTCTTCCGTCATTGCGCGATCGACGGGACGATATTCCATTGATCACCCAGCATTTCATTACTGAATTTAACAACAAGCATCATCGGGGCGTTGAAGCGCTTCGCGATGAAGCGATGGAACTGCTCAGCTTGTATTCATGGCCAGGCAACGTTCGCGAACTTCGCAATGTCATCGAGAGGGCGGTCATCCTGTCCAAGTCGAACTGGATCGAGCCGAGCCATTTGCCTCCGTATATTCGCGACAAGGATCCGGCTTCTTCGACCAGAGTGGTGCTGACCAAGGGCATGACCATGGCCGATGCGGAAAGAGAACTCATTATCAAAACGCTGGAACAGTCTGGCAACAACAAGGCCGAAGCAGCCCGCCGGTTAAGCGTGGATGTCAAAACGATTCGAAACAAAATGAAGGCGTACCGCATTGAGTAAAGAATGAAAGTTTCGACAATGATCATTGCCGGTTACGTCGTCCTGATACTTTTGACGGTCGCCGTTCTTTCCTACCAGGTCTACACGATCCATCAGTTGAATGACATCAACGGCCAGCTGGCCAACGCGAATGTCAGCAATGTTCTTATCAGTCAATTACTGAAATTCCATGAATTGATGATTGAAGACGGCGCGATGAAATACCACGGAACCCGTTATCCCCAATACCTGGTTCAGGTTCAAGACTATGGGGATGAACTCGAAAAGGATTTGCAGGCACTGAAGAAGAATGCATCATCCCAATCCGAGATTCAGGCCATTGAGCAAGTGTCCAGAACCTGGAAGGCCGTCCAGGAAACCATCGCCGCTGAAAAGAACCTGCCCAAAAAGTCCGATAACCCTGAAGCTGCGATACCTCTCAACGATCAACTCCAGATGCTTAGCAACGATTCTCAATTCGTGGTGGCGGAAGCGCAAACCGCTATCAATAACACGGCCAGTCGCTCCTCTAAAGTGGCGGCGAGTGCATCGCGGGTGTCGATCATCGCTGCGGGCGCCGCGCTACTGCTGAGTATTCTCGTATCGGTGCCGATTATCTGGTCCATCACTTCACGTCTGAGAGAGCTGGGCAAAGCAACCCGAATGGTTGCGGCAGGGCAGTTCGAACATCGCATGCCCGCGATCGGGACGGATGAGTTTGCGAACCTTGCCGGGGATTTCAATACCATGGCGCAGCGGCTCGGGGAACTCGATCAAATGAAGAAGGACTTCGTTTCTCACGTATCCCACGATCTTAAAGGCCCTTTGGCTTCAACGCGTGAAACCGTTCACATCCTGCTGGAAGAAATTCCCGGTCCTCTCAATGAAAAGCAGCGTCGGCTTCTGGGCCTTTGCTTAAAGAGTTCGGAACGGCTTTCCGGAATGATTGGAAATTTGCTGGACCTTTCACGGATGGAAGCCGGTATGATGGACTACAAAATTGAGTCCTGCGACCTGATTCCCCTGGCCCGAAATGCTGCCTCCGAGCTGGAGGGGCTGGCGCGAGAAAAGAATCTCGAACTGGTTGTCGATTCGGCCGTACCGGAGATGCGTGTCGATTGCGACCAGGGGCGGATCACGCAGGTCATCAGCAATCTCATTGAAAATGCGATTAAATTTTCGCCGGTATCCAGCAAAGCCCATGTCCGAATCGAAGCCAACGGCGAATACGCGATTCTTTCTGTTCGGGACCGCGGTCCCGGTGTTCCAATGGTGTCTCGAACTCGAATTTTCGATCGATTTCATCAGGTGAATCCCGGCAAGAAGATCGCAGGTCAGAGCGTAGGACTCGGATTGGCCATTTGCCGAACGATTGTAGAAGCTCATGGGGGGTCGATCTGGGTCGAGGACAACCCTGGGGGTGGGAGTGTTTTCTTTATGAAAATCAAATCATCCGAGCGAGCACGGGCATGAATCCGAACAGGCTGTGGACGGTCCTGGTTCTCATTGTGGTTGCTGGATGCCATCGTCATGCCCAGGGAGTCGCCTCGGTCACGCCTCCAGCACCACCGGTTGCAGCCGCTCCTGTAGTTCCCGCAGCGTTGACGAACGCGGAATCCGCATTCGAGACCGGCGATTTTCTCCGTGCTGCCGTATCCTACGAATTTTATTTTCAGTCCAAGCCTCAGTCGAATGACCTGGACCGTCTTCGGTTTCGATATGGAGTCGCGCAATCGCTCAGCGGAGTCGAGGTGCTCGAATCTGCAAGCTCGGATACCTTTCAGCAATTGATCCGTGATTTTCCGAACAGTCCCTACGTTCCGCCTGCCCGGATGGCAATCACGCTTCAAGCCGACATCGCCCGATTACAGGCGGATAAGTTGCAGCGTGACGAAAAAATCCGCCAGCTGAATGCGCTGATACCGCCTCCCCCACCAGTGTTACCCGCTGCACTCGCAGACGCCGAGTCCGCATTTGACAGTGGAGATTATGTGCGCGCCGCAAGCTCGTACGAGTCCTATCTTCAATCCAAACCGCAGGCGACGGACATGGACGCCATCCTGTTTCGCTTTGCCGTTGCCCAATCGCTAAGTGGTGCTCGCGACGCGGCGAGCAATGACACGTTCCGGCAATTGCTTAAGGAATATTCAACCAGTCCCTACGCTTCGTCGGCTCGCCGGATTCTCGATTTACGCGATAAGCTCGCCAAAGCTCAGCAATCCGAATTGAAAACGAAAGACGATCGGATCCATCAGCTGACGGACGAACTGGACATATTGAAAAAGGCCGATTCAGGACGTCGCCGCACTCCGTAGCGATCAGAAGGTAAATCCAATTCCGAACTTGAATTCGGGACTGTCCATCAATCCCACTTTGATTTCTGAAAAAAGCCCCTTCGATTTTCGGATTCCTGCAAGGAAATTGAATCCCGGCCCCACGTCCGTGTTGTTCTCTGCAGGTGCATCATTGTGTGTCGTGTCGATGATCAAGGCTGGTCCGCCGCCAAAATATGCGCTCCATGGGCTCTTATGAATATCCACAAGATAGATGAACTCCCCATTGAAGCCCACAACTGTTCTGCTGTTTCCAAGACCCACTTCACCGCCAGGACGGAACCAGAAATTTGAGGCGACTTTGGCGGCCATGAAATTGACCCCGAAGTAAAACTGATCCGGAGAGGCGCTGACACCCGCCACGATACCAATGCCGCCCTGTTCGTTACCTTGTGCGGTGTTTTGTGCCATCGCCGGCGCCGTCACGGCTGCCAGCATGAGAACCAGGAAACAACAACGCACGGGCCATCTGTACTTGATCATCGACAAAATCCTCCTGAAAATTTGAATCGGTAAGCACGCGCTGTTTGGACATGAAAAAAGCGCGATCCCATCCTAGCCCGGATGGGATCGCGCTGCCAGAAAGTTTGCGATGTTACTTCGAAGCGACTGTTCCAGTCGCGTTCGGCGAAAGAATGCGAACGACGGTTGCTCGATTCTGTTCCCGACCCTCTTTTGTCTTGTTATCGGCCACGGGTTTTTCCTTGCCGAGGCTCATTTGATAGATTCTCTGGATCGGGATGTCGGACTGTACTACCAGATAACGCAACACCGCGTCCAGCCGCTGCTGGCCCAGCTTGATGTTGTAATCGGCGTCACCAGTAGAGTCCGTCCGGCCTTCCAGAACAATCACTGCATTGGGATCCTGCTTGACCTTCTGCGCCAGAGTGTCCAGCACTGTGTGGAACTCCGGTTTAAGCTTTGCGCTGTTGAATGCGAAATGAACAGAATCCTCTGCGGCGACAGTGTAGTTGTTGCGGTTCTCAAACTGACTCGCCAACCCCTCCACACGCTTGCCGGTTTCGGTGAGGCCCGCGCGGGCGGCCTCCGCCGCGGTCATGGCTCCGCCCGCCTTGGTATCGACGGTGCGAATCTCGGTGCGAATCTCAGTCTTCGAGGACTGAAGGTCCGTTGCAGTTTCATTGATCTTTGTCGAGTTGGCAGCGATCTGGCCGGTATGCTCTTTCGTTACACGCGCATTTTCTCCAACCTGATCCGAGAGTTCAGCTACGTTGGTTTCCACGCGCTTCACATCGGTATCATGCTTTTGCGTCAGTTGATCACTGGATGCCTGCACCTGGTTACGAACGTAACCTTTCGAAGCGCATCCACTGGCGAATGCGAGCACTATTACAGCTGTTGTCAATTTCGTAGTTACTGAATATCTCATTTCCTAGCACCTCCCCTTCGCGGATTACATGGGCACATCTGATTCCATAGTTGTGACTTCCGCTAAACTTCGCGTAATCAAGGCTCAGGCCTCATCCGGAGCCGATTTCCGCAGGTAAATAGGTGCTCGAATCAGGGAATTTTTCCTTGCTCGAATGGAACCGAGTATCCTCCGGTCTGTGCCCGCGCCCATCGCCCGTGCTATCGTCACCCGTTATGCCATTCGGAGATTTGCAAAGCTTTGTCCATGCTCTTGAACGTCACGGACAGCTGAAGCGCGTGCGGGCCGAAGTAGACCCCATCCTCGAAGCCGGAGAAATTGCGCAGCGCGTTGTCGCCGAAGGCGGACCCGCCGTCCTGTTCGAGAATCCCCGAGGTGCGGAAACGCCACTGTTGATGAATGTATTCGGAACGATGGAAAGGATTCGCATGGCGCTCGGCAGGGATCCTGCGGAAATCGGAAATGAACTGCTGCAGTCGGTTCAACGGTTAAACCCGCCTTCCCTGTCCGGAATATGGCAGGGGCGACATGTTTTCCGGCGGCTGATGAACATGCGTCCGTCGACGGCTTCTCAGGCAATCAGCCAGGAAGTTTCCGAGGCACCGGATCTGACACGGTTGCCTGTCCTTCAATGCTGGCCAGGTGACGCAGGACGCTTCATCACGTGGGGAATGGTGATCACTCATCATCCGAAGACCGGACGCCGAAATCTTGGTCTGTACCGCCTTCAAGTATTCGGTAAGGACGAGACCGGGATGCACTGGCAGAGCATGAAGGGCGGCCGCGGTCATTATTGGGAAGCGGAACAGGCAGGCACCGAGCTGGAAGTCGCGGTGGTGATTGGTGCCGATCCAATTCTGATGATGTCGTCGATACTGCCGTTGCCGGAAGATGTCGACGAAATCGGATTTGCCGGATTTCTGCGCGGAAAAAGTGTCCCGCTGGTTCGCGCAAGAACCTTGAACATGATGGTTCCGGCAAACGCGGAAATTATTTTGGAAGGGACCGTGCCTGCCGGAGTTCGTCGACTCGAAGGACCATTTGGAGATCACTTCGGCCACTATTCGGAGGCATCGGACTTTCCCGTGTTCAAGATCCGGACGGTGACGCGGCGCCGCAATGCGATGTATGCAGCCACCGTTGTCGGTAAGCCCCCGCAGGAAGACAAGTTCCTTGGTATCGCTTCTGGAGAAATGCTGGGGCCCCTGATCCAACTGATGCATCCCAATGTTGTGGATCTCTCCGCCTATGTCGGAGCCGGTTTTCACAATCTGCTTGTCGTGTCGGTGAAGGAACGGCATCCGAAGGAAGTGCTCAAAACCGCGATGGCCCTGCTGGGGACGGGTCAGCTGTCCCTCACAAAAGTGATGGTTCTGGTTCGTTCAGATCGCGATCCCCGGGATTTCCGCGGCGTGCTTCGGGATATTGGCGCAAGGTTCGATTCGGAAGATCACATGTGGCTGCTGCCGTTTGCTCCGCTCGACACTCTGGATTTCACGTCGTTCAAGCTTCACGTCGGAAGCAAACTGGTCATTGACGCATGCGGTGACGTCCTGCATGCGTCTGACATTTATTCAGAGGAGGAATTCAGCCGGCTGGATTCCCGCATCGAAAAGTGGAAGCTCCTTGATGGAGGTTTCCTGATTCTCACTGTCCAGAAGGAACCTCGTGAGGTTCTGAGATCGGTGATCGCGAGCGCGCCCAAAGTCCGCTTCGTTGTTGCGGTCAGTTCCGATGTGAATCTGGACGACGACGAGAACCTTCAATGGGGCATTTTCACGCGATTTGATCCGGCACGCGACATGGTTTTCAGCGAGCAGACCTTCGTCGGAGCACGTCCGGTTTATCGCGGTGTCATTGGAATCGATGCGACGTGGAAGTCCGGTTACCCGCGACCACTGGAAATGGATGAAACCATCGTACGGCTGGTCGATCGGCGGTGGCAGGAATACTGGCGCTAGGCCGGTCTCAGCGAATTCCGACAGCGGCGAGCTTCTGAACCAGATCCCACGCCGGTTTGACCGGGCTGTGGATGTCGTCGATCATCCATGCACCCTGATTCTGAACCACATCAAAGACCGCAACGCGTTCGTGGTGATCCACACGGAATCTGGCGATCACTCCGCCACTGACCGCTTCGAGCTTTACATTTGAGGGAACACCCCTCCGTCCGCCACAGACCGGATCGAAGCCGAGAATCACGGACCTGGACTCCGCGTCAGCGAGCTTGTCCCGAAGATCATCCGTCAGTGGCGCCCATGTATGAAGAGGCTGGACCTCCGCGCCGTCACGATATCGGGCATAGATCATTTCTACGGGAGCTTTCATTTCGTCGGGATTTCCAATTGCCTTGAGTGCATCATCGATGGATTTTCGCAAGTCGACCTTGCCGCTTCGGATTCCATCCACTTTCCATGATCCGTCCTCGAAGAGCATGTCGTACCCGACCAATGTCCCTCGGCCGCCGTTTTCAAATCGGGCGAGAATATGTGCCTTGCCGGCAGATGAAGGATAATCCACTTCAATCCGCAAATTTGTTATCGAAAATTCCTGAGCACCCGCGACTGGATCGTAGTCAATCACCGGCTGGTTGAGTAGAAGGCTGTATTCAAACCCGCGATCGATTGTCTTCCTGAATTTCCTGGAATATACCTGTGCCTCTTCCCAAGTGGATTGCCCATGTTCGGCCTTGTGCGAAACATAGGGTTCATAAAGAGCTTCGATCGTTCGTTCCGGTGGCGGTACTTTCGGTGTGCAACCGGAAACAAGAGCAGCCGCGGCGATGAGCCCATAAGCCGTGAGAAATTTTTGAATACGCGACATGAAAACTCACCATAGCACGGTGACAATTTGCATGGGAAGTGTGCCTAATCTCGTGGTTTGGCGGCGCCCCTTCGCTTTATGCTTTCTCAGCTTGCAAGGTCCGATATATTTGTGGAATGCCGGAGTTGCCCGATATCGTTGTCTATATTGAAGCTCTGGAGAGGCGCATCGCCGGGTCGACACTCCGTCAAATCCATTTGTCCAGCCCATTTCTGGTTCGAACCGTGGACCCTCCGATTTCATCTCTGAACGGAAGACAAGTCCTGGAGATCCGTCGTCTCGGCAAGCGAATCGTGTTTGTGTTCGAAGACGAACTCTACCTGGTGCTGCATTTGATGATTGCTGGCCGGCTGCAATGGACGGATCTCGAGTCCAGGCGAATCGGAAAGAACACGTTGGCGGTATTCGAGTTCAACTCAGGCACACTCATTCTGACGGAGACCGGATCGAAGAAGCGGGCATCGATTCATGTCGTTCGCGGTACGCCAGCCATGAACCTAATGGATAAAGGCGCACTGGAAGTTCTGGATGCCACGGAGCGCGAATTTTCGAAAACCATCCGGAGTGAGAATCACACGTTGAAACGATCGCTGACCGACCCTCGTTTGTTCAGTGGAATCGGCAATGCGTATTCGGACGAAATCCTCCATCGTGCGCGGCTGTCCCCATTGAAGCGGACTTCCGCTTTGAGTGATGTCGAAATTCAGTCGCTGTTTCGTGCGGCCCGAGAAGTTTTATCCGAGTGGGTGGCTCGACTCCGTGCGCAGTCCAACGATGGATTTCCCTCCCATGTGACAGCATTTCGTCCGGAGATGGCGGTTCACGGTCGCTATGGAAAACCGTGTCCGGATTGCAGCGCTCCGGTGCAGCGGATTGTTTATGCCGAAAATGAATGTAATTACTGCGCCTCGTGCCAGACGGGCGGACGGCTTCTTGCAGACCGTGCGATGTCGCGACTTCTAAAGGACGACTGGCCGAGATCCCTGGAAGATCTGGAACGGCTGTACACGAAATAAACGAGGCCCCCTGTCGTCTGACAATTTTCGGGATCGGATTGAAAAGTTCTCCACGAAAAAGGTTGAACGACACGTCTGGCTCCTTTTTCACTGCAATTGGACCATGGCTAAAGGAGCGTTACATCAGGATTCCTTTACAGCCGGTCGATGTCTCTTCTCGCCGGATTTCTCGTGACAGCCCAATTGCTTTCGCTGCCGATCTTCTTCATCGCGATACGCATGAAACGCAGCGCGGATAAGGGCACCTGAGGTTTGTCCGATGGCCCGCATGGAACCTTATATGGAAGTCTGTGTCCATCGGCTGTGCCCATCGGTGCTGCGAAAGACGTGCGAGACTTTAATGCCTCCTACAGTTGGAGTGAGAGGGATCCCACACTCGTGGCACCAGAAATCCCTTCGATCGGCGATCAGTGGCGGCGGTTCGGGGATTTATTGCCATTCGCTTTTCTTTCCAAAAGCGCAATACATCGATGGTACCCATCTTGCCTGTCTGAAGTTCAAGGTATCGCACGGTCTGTTCAGAGATGTTGCAGACAGAACTAGGTCGTTTGCAGATCCGTGAACTGGAAAGCAGGTTTCAAAGTGACTACCGAACCCAAACCGCCAGCGCAGCCAGACGTTCCGCCCAAAGTACCTCCCGTTGTTCCGCCCAAGGGCCCCGAGGAGCCGCCGGAGCCCCAACCGATCGTTCCCAAGGTCGATCCACCCACGACGGAACCGCCGAAAAAAGAGCCGCCAAAGGCTATCGACGATCCGCCGGGTCCTGCTCCAGGCGTTTAGTGGGCAAGTCCATGAAGGACGCATGATGGATCGAATCCAGTCTGCGGGCAACGTGAGGCAGTATGAGTGACCAAACACGGGAATTGAAT
>Ga0157375_10000965_pt1 | contig 24903 bp, 21 predicted proteins | sample M35metaG_FD_115311 | JGI IMG/M metagenome (GOLD analysis project Ga0157375, IMG submission 115311) | Miscanthus rhizosphere microbial communities from Kellogg Biological Station, Michigan, USA - M3-5 metaG | ecosystem: Host-associated > Plants > Roots > Rhizosphere > Soil | place: USA: Michigan... | reverse complement strand
TAAATACGAAATCACGATCGACGATCCCGGAGCGTACACCGCGAACTGGACGAGCGGGTTTTATCTGCGCTGGACACCGGGTGAAAGTTTCGAGTTCGTGTGTCAGGAAAATAATCAGGCGCCCGAATTGATCATGGGAGAAGACCACATCCCCGTCGCTACCATTCCGTTTGTGCCGTGATGGGAAAAATAGAGATGACCATGGGAAATCGTGAAATCGGGCGATTTCGATATTGTCCGATTTCACGATTCCCCGAGTTCATCTTCCAGGGATCGGCGTTGTTCCCCTACTTTCCATCGACGGTAAAAACCAATAGTACATTTCCCGGCATGCCACCGTACTGACCGTAGCCGGAATTCACAAATACCATTCCGTTGACGATCGCCGGCCCCGCCACATCCAGCGATCCGCCGCGCGCCGGTTTGCCGTTGACGGTTTCAAACTCGCGAGCGGTGTCGACATCCCAAAGAACTGCACCGTTCGTCGTGGAATACGCGCGAAGGTGACCATCGATAGAACCGGAGAACACCACGCCAGGAATCACCGACACCGCCGCCGATTGGGCGGGCGAACAAACTGCCTGGCCCGCGGTGCATACCGCCGGCCTGGCATCCCAAACGGTTGCGCCGGTTTTCAAATTCAAAGCGTGAAGTCCTCCGCCAATCTTCGGATCCACGGTAATGCGGAATCCCAAGGGCGAGGTTGCGTCCGCAACGCCTCCGAGCCCAACGTCCGATGTGGCCACATACAGTTTCTGTTCATCCGATGCCGAGCCCCACTGGCTGCCGCCGAGGTAACCGCCCTGCGCAGCGCGGGTTTGCCACAGGATAGTTCCCTTCTTGTCCGGATCGATGGCATGAACCATCCCCGATTTCTGAGCGATGACAAGCGCGCGATTCCCTCCGCCGAAATCCACCAGAATCGGTGGTTGCCCGAAATCAAAATCCGGTCCTTTCGCATCCGGACAATTGGCTGGTGAAGGCGACGTGCAGCTGGTGTTGAATGCATCGTTCTCCGTCAATTGCCTCGACCAAAGCAACTCACCGGTCTTGAGGCTCATCGCGAGAACAGAGTCGCTGGTCTTCGAGGAGGGGTCGGAATAATTATCTCCGGTTGAGACGTACAACACGCCGAGTCTTTCATCGATGGTTGGAGTCGACCAGATTCCGGCACCCGATGGACCGAGCTGCTGAACTCCACCGGCATTCTTACGGATTGGCTTTGCTTCTTCAGGAATGGTAAAGGTCTGCCAGATCTTCTTTCCCGTTGCCGCATCGAGCGCGACGACGCTCCCTCGGAAAGTACAGCACGCATAACTCGGATCGGACGCAAGCGCTTCCTCGAATGAAGAAAACGACTGGTAGACGACGCCGTCGTGCACTTGTGGTGCAGCGGTAATCATCGTCGTGAAGTGATCGACTGGACGAATCTTCCAGATCAATTCGCCCGATTGAGCATTGATGGCGTATACCGTTGCGCTCATGTCACCGACGAATATCGCGGGAACGCCATTCGCATCGCCCATGGTCGCGCCACCGCGGACGGCAGCCTCGGTTTTGAATCCCCAGTAAGTGCAGCCGGTCTTTGCGTCCAGCGAGTACACGACATTCGTCAAGGTTCCGAGGAACACGCGTCCACCGACAATCACCGGCTGGGATCGCGCCATGGTCACAGTGCCCAGATTGAACGCCCATTTCAATTTGAGAGACGGCACCTGCGACGACGTAAGACCTGCGCTCGATGCATCCTGAAATCGCGAGTTGGTCGGGCTCGTGCTCCATCCATTCCAACGCGGAGCGTTCATCGCAGCCTTGAAGTCCGCGGCTCCAAACGCGGCATCGGCCCTGCAGGTCCGTGTAAGCGACGGACCTTCCGCGGCCGCTCCTCCGGTCGGGGCAATGTAGCCGAGCAGTGAAAATATCTGCACGATGGACAAGCCCTGTGCCTGCGTCTTCATGGCACCGGTGCTCAGAGCAACGTAGATTGCTTCCCCGCTCATGGCCTTGATCGCACCAAGTGCGGGCACACGCCCCTGCGGCATGTCGTGGCACGATGCGCAGCGTTCTTTATAGATGGCAGCGCCATCAGGGCTGGCGGCTCCACCCTGTGCGGATAGAACCGTTGCGGTTGAAATCATCAGCATTAAAGCAAGCAGACACACGTATCGCATGGCATTCCTTTCTTGTGTCATTTGTTAAGGGGTGATCAGTGGTACTCGGTTCGCCCTACACGAAATCCCGTTTCCTCGATTGAAAATAGAAGGTCAGTCCCAGGATCAGGACGATGACCGCAAACTCCGCCCCGAGAACCGTCAGTATCTCTTTGCTCCAGACGATCACAGGACTTTTCATGCCGGCCCCAATCGCGGGATTGCGGGCGAGCATGTACCAGCCGAATCCGTAAGAAGAATTGGTGACAATCATCGAAGCGACCATGACTCCTTCAGACTCGGTGACCAGCGCAGCTCCGGCATTGAGGCCAAAGCCAACGAATACGAACGTCGATAGCACGATGACTACGGGAATGATCCCGTGAGGAATACCTTTGTGTCCTGCGATGAAAGCAACCGCAGTGATAACGAGCGTCAGCCACGGCACAAAAAAGATTCCAAAAGTAGATACGATCTTCGCTGCCGTAAATTGCGAGATCGACATTGGAAGACTCATCAGAAACGGCAGGGTCTGCTTCTTTCTTTCGTTGATCACATTCGACCCCGGCAGCATGCATCCGAGGACGATCATCCCGGTGAAGAACCATATGGTGCCAAGCAGGGACGGGAGCTCACCACCCACTTGAATCAAAACGAGAGCGAGTCCCCCACTCAGAATGCTGAACAGAATGAATGTCCGATGACGATGCAAATCCGAAAGAATCAAGGTCCAAACGACGGAGCCTTTCATGCTTCGACCTCCTCACGGCTATGTTCGACTTTGGCGACAAAAATCTCTTCAAGCGTCATGTTCTCGATCATCTGAATCCGCGCACCGGATTGTTCGTATGCCCTTGCGATTCCCGGAACGAATTCGTTCGACGTTGCAACGGCCAGACGCCCGGTCTGCCGGATGTTGATGACTCCCGGCAGCGCCGGCAGTTCGATTCCCGAGGGCGCCTCCAGGCGCAATCGGCGCCATCGATCCAGATATGCCTCTTTATCCATCGAGTCGATAATCCGACCCCGGTCGATGAACGTAATCTGGTCGGAAATCTGTTCCACGTCCTGGGTGTTGTGCGACGAAAAGAGAATGCTGCGGCCTTCGTCATTCATGACGGCGGACAGTTCGCGAAGGATCTCGTGACGGGCAACAGGATCAAGTCCTGTTGTGGGTTCGTCGAGAACCAGCAATCGCGGACGACGCGCCAGCACCAGGAGCAACGTCGCTTTCACGCGCTGACCATGCGACAGCCCCCTGATCTTTTGCTCCGCCAGCAGACCGAAACGCTTCAGCAGGAGTTGGGCGTACGCAGGATCCCATTGCGGGTAAATAGACCGAATGAAACGCATATGCCAGTCCAGAGTCATGGCGTCGTAGAGCCGCATATCTTCCGAAGCAAATCCGATGTCCCACTTGGCAGCCACCTGTTCGGCCGGCATGCGATGATCCAGTACGCGCACTTCGCCGTGGTCCTGGTGTATCAGTCCCATCAGGATGCGTATCGTGGTGGACTTGCCGGCGCCGTTCGGACCGATCAGTCCCATGATCTGTCCCGGAGGAACTTCCAGATGGATGTTATGGAGCGTGAAGTAACGATATTGCTTCCCCACGCCAGCGAATTTGATAGCAAGTTCCGTCATGACGTTTCCTTTTCGGTGATGTTGGCCCCGGCCTCGCGAAGTCGGCTTTCCAGTTCTGTCGGTTTGATTCCGAGGAGGGCCGATAGCCGGACGGCTTGTTCCAGATGCTGCTGCAGTTCTTCCTGATGGAGCCGCAATCCCAGGCCGGGGGTTGATGCAACGCGCGATCCTCTGCCTTGCTGAGTGACAATCACACCTTCACGTTCCAGTTCAAGATATGCTCGCTTAACGGTGATAACACTCACTTGAAGGTCGACCGCGAGCTGTCGGATGGAAGGAATCGGCTGCCCCTCGGTCCAATCCTCGACCGCAATCCGCCGTTTGATCTGCTCGATGATCTGCAGGTAGATCGGCCGCTTGTCGGACTGAGATATGAGGATGCCGGACTCCATGTGTGTGTATACTATGTATACTCAGTTGGATTGTCCAGCTTTTTTCGGACCTTATTTTTAAGTGTCAGCAGCAATGGCCCGACGCTCATTTCCGGCAGTGATTTCGGCCGAACTCGATCTTACCGTCAGGATTTATTTTCATGCTGACTTCTCCCAATCGAGTGCGAAACTTTTGGCGAATCCAGTTGCCACGATAATTTCAAACTGACTAATCACTATTCCTCGCAAGTCACGGACGAATGTCGGACTCTTGAGGTCTCGCTTGCCGACAGTGAGGAGGAGTGTCGCTAAGCGGCGCGGTAGGTCCTGAGGCGCCAAATTGAAAGGTTGTGTTCCGCCACCCCCTCGCGGAATGTACTTCGCAATCCCGCTGCTCTCCTCAGTCACTCGGGAGAGCAATTTGTGCTTCCAACTTCAAACTGATCCCTACCCGACCTTCGGCTCGCTTGACAGAGGCTGCAGGAGCACCGGATAATCATCACTTCCCGTACAAAGTCGTACCGGCAAAGTGGACCCAGACGTCCCGGAATCCGCGAATCGCGAAAATTCCGTGACGTTTTTTTTTGCCAAAAACAGAAAGTGAAGGCGACCTATGAGGTTTACAGAAGTTGTTGCTCAGGATCAAGCGGCAGTGCGCCGCGGACTGAATATTCTCGACCGCATGGTTCAGCGAATGGAAGAGGGACAGCTGATCGAAATTTTCGATATCCGTACGGTGATCCAATTTCTCAAAGTCTTCGGAGAGCGTTATCGGCAAGCCGATGTGCCGGAGCTCGTCGGATCGATCGAAGCCTCGCTGAGCCCGAAACATGGCGTTGGATTTGTCCGCAGTTCCCGCCTTCTGATACAGCTGTTCCGAAGTCAAATCGATCAGGAACAGATGGAACACCTTGAAGCAGATCTCCCGGCAAACCCGATGCTGGCCGAAACCTATGACGACCTTGCCCGGCTGGAACGGAAGTATGCGTCTAAGGCGCGAGCGGTTCCGATTGAACTGGATCGCAGGGCGCATGCATGACAGGACGATCAGCATTATTCTGGCCGGCGGCGTCGGATCTCGCCTGCATCCACTAACCGCGGAGCGCGCCAAACCGGCGGTTCCCTTCGGCGGACGATATCGCATCATCGATTTCACACTCAGCAACTGCCTGCATTCCGGGCTGCGGCGAATCCTCGTCCTGACTCAGTACAAATCCCAGTCGCTGCAGAAGCACCTTCGAGACGCATGGTCGATCTTCAACTCCGAACTGGGCGAATACATTACCCCCGTGCCTCCGCAGATGCGGACCGGCGAATCCTGGTACAGCGGAACCGCGGATGCGATTTACCAGAATCTCTATTTGCTCGAGCGCAGCGGCGCCGAGTATGCGCTGATACTCTCCGGCGACCATATCTATCGAATGGATTATGCGGCGATGCTCCAGCATCACTGCGATTCCGGAGCCGATCTGACCGTCGCCTGCCTGACGGTAAGCGTGGACCAGGCAAAGTCCTTCGGCGTCGTGACGGTGGACGAGCGGGACCGTATCGTTTCGTTTCAGGAAAAGCCGGAACACCCTCGAACCATTCCCGGCGATTCTCAACACGTCTTGGCCTCGATGGGCGTTTATGTTTTCTCGATGAAGCTGCTCATTGATCTGCTCCATCAGGATCACAGCGGCGACTCCGGTCACGATTTCGGGAAAGACATCATTCCTTCGATGATGGGCAGGCATCGAGTCCATGCTTATCGTTTTGGAGGCTCCAGTGGACGCGTGACCGCAGACCAATACTGGCGCGATGTGGGAACCATCGATGCGTACTACGAAGCCAATATGGACTTGTTACAGCCCCTGCCGGCAATCGATTTGTACCAGGGAGACTGGCCCATCCGCACTTACGAGGGACAACATCCGCCGGCCCGCAGTGTGCATGGCAAGTCCGGACGCGAAGCGGAAATTGTCAACTGCATGCTCGCTTCCGGCACGCTGATCGTGGGTGGAACTCTTCGACACGCCATTCTGTTTCCAAACGTTCGTGTCGAGGACGGCGCGGTGGTGGAGAATTCGCTTCTATTCGAAGGCGTGACTGTCGGAGAGGGCGCGCAACTGCGACACTGCATCATCGATAAACATGTCGCGGTTCCTGCGGGTGAGAGAATCGGCTTCGATCCGCAATGTGATGCAAAGCGCTTCACCGTTTCTGAAGCTGGCATCACTGTAATACCCAAAGCCTACCGATTCGCATCCCACTGATATCGACGGTATGCGCGAGTCATGGACCGCGCCTACGGCTCGGTGGAGCGCTAAAATAAATTCCCGGCAAGTGTCGATCTCGACGCAGAGCGTTCGACTACACTGTGGAGGCACAGATGACATACTCGAAGTCGTTCACCCGTTACTTCCCTGCTGTGGCGCGAGTCCTTCTTGGACTACCTTTATTCGCTTCGGGCCTTTTCGGACTCCTCAATCTCACACCACAGCCCACAACTCCACTGGCCGAGGGTGCAATGGCATTTTCCGATGCGCTGGTGAAGACCGGCTACATGCTTCAGTTGATCTTTATCACGCAATTCATCGTCGGCGCGCTGCTGCTGGCAAACCGGTTTGTGCCACTGGCTCTCCTTCTGTTCGCCCCGTTCATCGTGAACGCAATGGCTTTCCATATCTTCCTCGAGCACATGGGACTGCCGATTGCCGCGGTATTTCTGCTGCTGGAGTTCTATCTGGCCTGGCAGTACCGGAAGTTCTTCGTGCCGGTACTCACAATGAAAGCATCGGCTGGAAACAATTGATTCAGCCTCCACTCGCGGCCTGAACTTCGCGGAGACGGCGTTCGAGAAATCGACGTTCACTATTGTTGGTCACCAGTGCCAGTGCCCGCGAGTAACTCCTGGCTGCTTCGTTGGAAGATCCGATACGTCGCAGCATATCGGCGCGGGCCGCATGCAGCAGGTGATAGTCTTCAAGATTGCCGTCTGCGACAAGGCTGTCGATCAATTGGAGAGCCCGCTCCGGCCCTTCCGCCATGGCGACAGCGACCGCTCGATTCAATGCGACGATCGGCGATGGCTGCAACAGCTCCAGAAGTCCGTAAAGCTCGACGATCTGCGCCCAATCGGTCGCGTCGGATTTCGCCGCCTGGCAATGCAGTGCGGCAATGGCGGCCTGCACTGAGAACGGACCCGGACCTCCACGCATTGCCTCTTCGACCAAAGGTATGGCCTCAGCAATCTGCGCCCGATTCCATAGAGTTCGATCCTGCAGTTCGAGAAGAATCAGGTCACCGGCACTATCCAGCCGCGCATCGCGGCGAGAATCGTGCAGCAGCATCAGTGCGAGAAGCGCCGTTGCCTCCGGAGCAGACGGTGGCGGCATCAGGGCGCGAACCAGACGGGCAAGCCGGATGGCTTCATTGCAGAGATCGGCACGGACCAGGGTGTCAGTCTTTGTCGACGCGTAGCCTTCATTAAAGATGAGGTAGATCACGGTGAGGACGGCATCCAATCTCGCCGAAATCTCATCGGCTCCGGGTACCGCATATGGAATTCCGGCATCGCGAATTTTGCGCTGCGCACGCACGAGACGCTGCGCCATCGTTGTCGAAGGTACGAGGAAGGCGCGGGCAATCTCATCCGTCTCCAGACCGCAAAGTGTACGCAGAGTCAAAGCAACCTGCGCGTCATGCGCAATGGCCGGGTGGCAGCACGTGAAAATCAGACGCAGCCGATCATCGGCAATGTCACTGGCGTCCAGATCCGGTTCGTCAACGGAAGGTTCCTTCTGAGGACCGATCGCTTCGAGTTTTTCTGCAAATCGCACCCGGCGTCGAATACGGTCCACCGCCTTGTGGCGAGCGGCCTGGATGATCCATGCGCGGGGAAATTCCGGGATGCCAGACACGCGCCACTGGTCCACCGCGGCTGCAAACGCTTCCTGAGCAACCTCCTCGGCGAGTTCGAAATCGCCATAGAGACGAATCAGTGTTGCGACAATCCGCCCCCAATCGGCGCGGTAGACCTTTTCGATTTCCCGGTTGGCATCCAGTAGCATACTCAAGGATAAATTTTTTTGAGCAGGGTGTCGATTGAAGCCCTCACTGTTCGATTCACCAATGGAGGCAGGGAATGAAATACATGTTGCTGGTATACCTGGACGAAAACGCCATGAATGAAAGCGAACGGGCGGACTGTTACATCAAATCCGCCGAGCTCGCCCGGGAAATCCATTCCAATGGCCAGTTTCTGGATGCGTCACCTCTGCACCCCACGGCGACCGCAACCAGCGTGCGCGTGCGTGGAGGAAAGAAGATTGTCACCGATGGACCGTTTGCGGAAACCCGTGAACAACTCGGTGGCTATTACCTGATTGAAGGAAATAACCTCGACGAAGCCATCCGTATCGCTGAACGGATACCCGGCGCGAGATGGGGTACCGTCGAAATTCGTCCGGTGATGGAAATCAGCGGACTGCCATCCGATCAATAAAGGAGAACTATGCGATTCATGATGATTGTAAAAGCCACCAAAGACAGCGAAGCCGGTGTGATGCCGAGTAATGAACTGATTTCCGCCATGACGAAATTCAACGAAGAACTCGTCAATGCCGGCGTCATGATCGATGGCGCCGGGCTTCAGGCCAGTTCGAAAGGCGCCCGTGTCCGGTTCAATGGATCTCAGCGCACCGTTATCGATGGTCCATTTGCAGAAACAAAGGAACTCATTTCCGGCTATTGGATCATCCGGGTGAAATCCCGCGAAGAGGCCATCGAATGGGCAAAGCGTACGCCGTTCCAGGAAGGCGAACTCGAACTGCGGCAGTTTTTCGAAATGGAAGACTTTGCACCGAGCGAAGCCGTCGAGGAGGCGAAGGCGCTGGGCAGGAAGATTGGGAAGATCGAATAACCGGGAAGACTGTATGAAAGAAATCACCACCTACCTGACGTTCGATGGAAACTGCCGCCAGGCCATGGAATTCTACAAACGGTGTCTGGGAGGGGAGTTGAATCTCATGCCGCTTTCCGAGGCGCCGGGGGAATCGCCGGAAGACGCCAAAGACCGGATCATGCACGCGAACCTGAGAAATGGTTCCATCGCCCTGATGGCATCCGACCGATGGGGCGACCATCCGTATCAACAGGGAAACAACTTCTCCATTTGTATCGCACCGGAAAGCCTTGCGGAAACCGAAAATCTCTTCGCAGCCCTCGGTGAGAAAGGCACGGTCACGATGGCGCTTCAGGACACGTTCTGGGGTGCCCGATTCGGAACACTTGTGGACCAATTCGGAATCAATTGGATGATCAATTTCGAAAAACCGAAATAGGTGTCAGGCCCTCGCTCCTCCAAATGGCAAATGAACAATGATTAACATTTGCCATTTGGGGAAGGAGTCTGACCCCTTATTGCTATTGCAATGCCGCCCAGAACCATCGCGGAAGAAATGATCAGACGCGGCGAGAGGCTCTCGCCCAGTAAAACCACTCCACCCGCGGCCGCGAGAATGGGAACCGCGAGTTGAACCACCGCCGCTCGGGTTGCGGTGAGGCCGCGCAATGCCGAATACCAGATTACGTATCCCGCACCGGACGCAACAACTCCGGAGATCCCAGCGAAGAGTACACCGACGCCTTCGATGTGAAGTTGCCGCATCGTTAACAGGCTCACGGCCAGAATCAGTGGAACGGATCGAACGAAGTTACTCGTCGTCTGCTCCAATGGGCTCCCTGCTCCGCGTCCACGCAATGAATACGCCCCCCAGCCGAAGCCGGCCAGCGACATCATTGCCGCACCGGGCAAAGACGGTTTCCCGATGCCGGGCAGGAGAAGATAAACGAGTCCGACAATGGATAATCCCAGACCGAACCACTGCAATGGACGTGGTCTTTCTCCTTTCCAAAGACCTGCAATGATCATTGTGAGCTGGACAACGCCGAATAGAATCAGCGCGCCGGTCGCTGCGGACACGCGGGTATATGCGAATGAAAATGGAATCGCATATAGAAACAAAATGCCAGCCGACGTCCACGAACCTGAGGACATACCACGCTTTCCCGTAAACGCGGTGACCAGCAACAGCGTCAGCGCGCCCGAAGCGAACCGGATCGTTGAGAAGCTGGCGGGATCAATGGAACCACTGCGGAGTGCGACGCGGCACAATACGGAGTTGCCCGCAAATGCGACGAGCGCAAGAATCGTATAAATGGCTGTTTGCATCCAGAGTCCGAATTGGAACGGGTTCCGCGGGCGAACTATTTTTCATGTGGTTGCCCGCACCCGGCTCTTCGGGTCACCCTTTCCCCATCGGGAGAGGAATTCGCCCACGGCGTATTACGGCTTGATGTTCTGGTTCATGTGGAACAAGTTGCCCGGGTCATACTTTTTCTTGATCGTTACAAGCCGATCGTAATTCCCTTTATAGTTGTCACGGATCCGTCCCTGGTCGTCGCCAGCCATGAAGTTCACATACCCGCCCGATGAGGAGTGCGGCTGAAGAGCCTTGTAATAATCCTTCACCCACCTGGTATTTTTCTCGTTGTCCGCAGGGTCCGGCCACATGCCGGCGATCACGGTCGCAAACTTCGCATCGCGATACGCGAATGCCGTCGCGTCCGATGCCACGCGGCCGGCTGCACCATTAATTGGATAAATGTGCATGGTGGAGTTGACGACGGGAACCTTCGGACCGAATTCCAGGTGTGCCTTGATCGCGCCATCGGTCAGATCCGTGGCAAACGCTGCCTTCCAGTAGTGCTGTAATCCCGCGGGTAACAGGGGATCGAAAAGCGCGTTCAATGTGGGGTACGGCATCGGCGAAACCATTTCCGCCGCGATGGGTGCCACCTTGCGGATCGGCGCGAAAATCTTTTCCGCGTCTTCGGGACGACCCGCCCAGCAGCAGACGAAAATACAGAACGTTTTGCCATGATCGGCCGGAGGAATGAACGGCAGCGGGGGCGCAATCTGGAATGCGGGGAACATGCCGAGTTCCTCCGGTGCCTTTTGTATGTACTCACGATAGAACTCGAGAACATCCCGCGAGCGGTCGAGGGGAAAGAAAAATAGTCCTGCGACGATGTCCTTCACGGGATGAAGCTGGTATTCGAACGAGGTGACGACTCCGAAGTTCCCTCCGCCCCCCTGCAGTGCCCAGAAAAGATCTTCGTTCTGTCTCTTGCTTGCGACGAGAAACCGGCCATCTGCGGTGACCACGTCGGCCGATATCAGGTTGTCGCACGAGAGACCGAATGCTCGCGTGAGATATCCGATGCCGCCTCCGAGCGTGAGCCCGGCAATTCCGGTGGAGGCTATAATGCCGCCGGTTGTGGCCATGCCGAATGCATAGGTCGCATGATTGAATCCACCCCAGGTGCATCCGCCATCCGCGCGAACAGTTCGAGCATGCGGATCGACGCGGACACTTTTCATCGGCGCCAGGTCAATGACCACTCCGTCGTCATTTGTACCAAAGCCCGGCACGCTGTGCGAACCGCCGCGAATTGAAAGGTCCTTACCCTGTTCGCGAGCAAACTGGATCGACGCCATGACGTCGGCGACATCGGTGCATCGCACGATCACGCCAGGACGTCGATCAATCATTCCGTTATAGACTTTCCGGGCTTCCTCGTAAGCGGCGTCTCCGGGCACTATCGTTTGACCATTCACACGAGCACGTAATTCATCAAGAGTTGGCACAGTATCCCCCTTTTTTTCCGACCAAATGTCTCACAGATCCCGGAGGTCGTTCAAGACGTATACACCGTTGGGGCCAGCCCCCATATTGTCGGTGTCACTCGCTGCTCAAATGTACACTCGCCGTCCAGACTTCCGTGTAAGGTACGCCTCCCTGCTGATTGGCGCGGCGGACTGCTTCGGCGTCGGGAGCTCGAAAGAGGCAGACCATGCGGTGTCCGTCACTGCCCAGAAAGCTTTCGACATATTCCGCACCATGAAGATCGAGGCACCACCCCGATTTCCGCAATGCATTCGAAACAAATTCTGACGTGACTGCTTCCGGGAAAAGACGTTCCACCACAACATACTCCGCGGATGGAGGTGCGACTGTGGGATGGAACCCCTGCAGATGCGTGCAGGTCCATGCGCGCTTGAAGGGAACCCTGGCCTGGCTCTCCGCATCTCGCACGGATTCTGCGTCCGGCGCTTCGAAGAGACACAGCATGCGGCGATGGTCGTGGGAGAAAAATGACTTCCTGAATCGGACGCTGCGTGTTTGATGACAGCTGGCGCCCGCTATTTCCAGAGCCAGAATGTCTTCGAATCGGATGGGCGAATCAAAACGCCGTTCCACCAGCACGAGTTCCATGGGTCACTCCTTCCATTGCATGACGCACATATGCCGCCAACTGAACCGGGTTGGATTGCTGCAAGACTTTCCTGTGACTTTCGGCATCCTTCCCGAAACCCTTCTCTGCACATTGCAGCAGTACAACATGCGCCATTGCTGTTTCGCTGGGCCGCTCCAGAATCCTGGCTAACCGCAACGCTTCTTCTCCGCGTACGCGGGCCTTTACGAAATTGCCTCGTTCGATGTCACCGCATGCAGCGCGCAACAACGCATAGGCCAGACGGTGTTTGGCATCGGCCACTCTCAACGACTCAATAGCGGCATCGATTTCGTCGGCCGCGTCTTCTCCTGTAGCTTCCGCTGCCAGTGCCGCAAGGCAGCGTGCGAAAGGCACCTCGCTGCCTTCGCGCAGTTTTCCCGCCAGTGCGACCAGGTCTCGGCACAACACCGCTGCGGCTTGAGCATCGTTTCGTTCCAGCTCGAGCACGGTGAGATGTTCCAGCGTGCGAAACTCGCCATCCCGATCTCCTTCCCGTTGTGAAAGTCCACGAGCATGATGGAAAAGCATCGCGGCGTCATCCCACGCTCCCTGATGAAAGCGAAGCATTCCGAGGGCATCGGATATTGCGACGGCTTCGACACCGGCTTGCGCCGCGCGGGCCCGTGCCTCGAGCGCGAGAGCTTCCGCCTGGCCCAGATCGCGTTCAAGCAGGACCAGGCACCGCGCGGCCTCTGCCATTGCCACAACCTGCTCTTTCGTATTCGCGCCGCGGGCGATGAATTCGGCTCTCAACGAGTTCCGCCTGGCGTCGGGCCAGTCCCCTCGTTCCCAGCGCAAATAACTCAATAGATGAAAGCCAAGCCTGGCGTGTACGACATCGCCATGAAAGAGCGCGCGTTCGGAGAGGCCTTCGAGCATGGTCGCGGTCTCCTCCACATTCCTTGGATGTCGCGCCGCCAGGCTCACTTCCGTCAGTTCGATCTGCAGCCCCACTCGTTCCGGTTCCGGCAGCGTTTCAGAATAGCGCATACCGCTGCGCGCAAAACTGACAGCCTCACCGTTGGCGTATATCCGAAGACAGCATCGGCCCGCTTCGACGGAAGCTCGGGCTGCTTTGGCCGTGTCTCCTGCCAATGCCGCGTGATGAGCAATTTCAGCGCAAACCGTTGTCGAACATCCATTCGAAGACGAACACGCTTCCTGTTCGAACACCTGCGCAATGCGGGAATGCATGAGCCTTCGACGAGGCTCGGAAAGGTCGTCGTACACCGATCGGCGCACAACATTGTGCGTAAAGCCGAATGCGGGCGAGTTCGTGACGGAAGAGTCTGCGCGCAGCAGCCCGTGACGATCCAGAATCTCAATGGAGGACGCCAGGTCATGTACACCGGCTGAAACCACCGAGGCCAGTCGCTCAAAGCTGAATGTGGAACCCAGAACTGCGGCCCATCTCAGGACATCGCCTGCAGAAGGCGGCAACCGATCGATCCGATCCCGTATCAGAACCGAGCATCCGAAATCCATTCCTTCGCCTGAACGATCCGATGCTCTCGCAAGCTCGATGGCATAGAGAGGATTTCCCGCACTCTCTTCGAAAATGGAGTCGGCGTTTATATCTGGAGAAATCATCTGCACCAGCCGGTTGGTATCGTTTCGAGACAAGGGAGACAGGTCGATTTCCTCGATCCATCGATCCCTGCGAAACCCTCGCAGCACGCGCATCATGGGCTCGTTGTCTGGCAGCTCGCCGCCGCGGGCGGCAAGGACGACGGAAACCGGACGGTGACGTGTCATGCGAACAACGTAATGGAGTAACTCCGCAGAAGCTTCGTCGCACCACTGCACATCATCGAACTGGAGAAGCACTGGCGGCGCACTGTGAGCGCGGGCGGCAATGAGTTCCACAATTGCTCCAAAAAGGCGGTCGCGGCCGCCCTGCCGCTCTTCTCCTCGAGCGAGGCCCGTCAACAGCGGCGAGAGCTCATCGCGAAGGACATCCCCCATTGCCGAGGGATGAATGGAGCGAATGGCATCAATCCACGGACCATAAGGCCGCCGCGCCTCGGCCTCGTAGGATCGTCCCTGAAGAACTGTGCCCCCGGATACGGTGGCCGATAGTTCCGAAAGGAATCGGCTCTTGCCAATTCCCTGTTCGCCGGTGATCAGAAACACTTCGCCTCGGCGGCTGTCTCGCGACCGGTCCAGCCTGACTCGCACGCGTGAATGCTCGTTTTCTCTTCCGATCATTTCAATCTTCGCGCCCCATTCGGGAATGAGCTCGTCGATGGACAGGCTTGACATTGGATCCATATGGGCAGGGACCGTCGAAGCTCCCTGGCGTTGCAGTTCGCGCTCCGTCCGATCCAGCAGCGCGGTACTCCCGGTTCCCAATTCAAGGGACAGCCGTTTTCCGGTTTCGATCATCTGCCTGGCTTCCGCATGCCGCCCGAGACGCAAAAGAAAACCCGACAGCCTGGCTCGCGCCTGTTCGTCGAGCGGATTCCTCTCGACCAGAAGTCGGGCAAACGGCATCGCCTCAGCCGCGTTATCCGATAAGCGATCCACGATCGTGCGGAGAATCAAAACGTGATGAGCCAGAGCATCCTCTCGCTCGGCAACGAGCCACGCCTGAAAGCTGTCATAATCGGGCAGTTCGAGTCCTTCCAGAAACGAACCACGAAATAAAGATGCCAGGTGTTGGAGTTCCTTCAACGTCATCGAAGACACTCCTCGCTGGATACTGTCTCGCACAATATAGGAATCGATTGCCACATCCGCCGAATCGAACTCGACCGTTTCGCGGTCTGCAAGAATTCTCACCTGATGCGGTTCGTCGACCAGAGGTCGAATCTTGCTGAGACACCATCGAAGACCACCTTTCGGGTCGTCGGCAACGTCCCACAAGAGATCGGTCAACCGATCCCGCCCGTGCTTGCGCCGGTTGGCAATCAGATACGCAAGAACTGCACGTGCCTTTCTTGAAGACGGAAGCTCAATCCGACGCTTGCCGCGCCGGATCTCCAGGGGACCCAGAAGATTGATGCAGAGTAGATTCGAACTCTTCATAGAAAGCGACACTTTGGATATCCGCGAAATGGCCCTCCTGAGTCAGGAGAGAAATGAGGGGACAGTCCCCTCGTTCCCCAATTTCCTGGGGTGGCTCCAGATCGACAATCATAAAGGTGCGGCTCAGGAACCACCCCGGCGCTTCGCGCCCCCTCCTTCTTCCTGCATGGCTGCGCCCCGCCGGGCTTGCACTCGCAGCCGATCGTGACTGAGAAGGGGAATTCCCATGGCCTTGTAATGCATTGGGTCCATTTCCACGAATTCTTCCGCATTTTCCACGGCACTTACAACGATTATTCCAACGGTCGTGCCTGATAGTTGCTTTGGCGGCGGAAATCCAAATCGCCATACAAAGGAGAATCACAATGAACACGACAATTGAAAGAACGAAAGACACGAATCTGGGCTGGCCCAATTACAGTTACGAAGCGACGCTCGAAGCATCGGACAAGATCAACTGGCGCGTCGAAGACCTGATTGGAGGCGACAAACGCCTGGATTTCACTAAACCATTCCTGCCGGAGTCGCTCGCCCGCTGCGATGCCCTCCATTTTCTCTCTGCGGAGGAGCGCCTCGTCCTCAATCAGATCCGGGGACATGGTTATCTCTACACGTTTGGACTCGTCGAGGAATTCATTCTGCCGTTCGTGCTGGATCACGCGCGCCCCTTACTCCGCGGCAACGACGCCCGCGTCCGCGCGTTCCTGAATTTCGCGAGCGAAGAGGCCAAACACATCGACCTGTTCAAGCGGTTTCGAGCCGATTTTCGAAATTCGTTCGGCAGCGAGTGTGAGGTCATCGGCCCGCCAGAAGCTGTTGCACAGGCGATTCTTTCCAAACACCCGCTGGCGGTGGCCCTGGTTATTCTCCATATCGAGTGGATGACGCAGCGCCATTATCTGGATAGCGTGGCCGACAATCACAAACTGGATCCTCAGTTCAAAAGCCTGCTGCGGCATCACTGGATGGAAGAGTCCCAGCACGCCAAACTCGACACGCTCATGGTTCATGCCATCAGCGATTCCTGTTCGGATCAGGAACGCGCCAACGCCATTAACGGCTATCTTGAAATTGGCGGCATGCTGGATGGCGCTATGGCGCAGCAGGCGAAGTTCGATTTGGAAAGCTTGAAACGAGCCACGGGCCGCGAATTCACGACGGAGGAGACAAACCGATTCCTGGACATCCAGCAACAGGGATTACGCTGGACTTTCCTGGGCAGCGGAATGTCCCATCAGAATTTTCTGAATACAGCTGAACTCGTTAGCGCCGGATCCCGGGCGAAACTCGAAGAGATCGCTCCCATCTTCAGCTGACACTTGTCGAATGCGGGGAAAGAGGGACGTCCCCTCTGTCCCCGCTTTTGCTCAATGCCGCCAGCAGCGGCTACTGTACCGGCGTGCGGAATCCAGGTGGAGCATTATGTTCAAATAATTCCGGAAGAGGCGAACCGGGAAAAGGTTTGAACCCTTTATCGATGAGGTCCTGGGACAAACCCTTCTCCGTGAGCTCTCCCGTCAGTTTGAAAATCGTCGGCACGAAACTGAAACTGTCGTACGGCCGATCCACGGCAAGGCCATCCGGAATTCCCGTAGCCTGCCCGCCCACAAACAACAAGGTGGAATGCGTCGATTGCCGAAGGAACGAGCCATGATTGCCTCCCGGATTGAGGCCTCGATAATTGAAATTCCAGTGGTCATTCGCAAATACGATGAAATCGGGTTGAGCAAGATGCCGCTTCCGATTGTAAAACCGCTGAAGGAGTTCCTTGTCCGTTGCGGCGTCCGCACCGGCGTCAGGAAACACCGGGGAGAATTCGAACTGATCGTGGATGCTGATCACGCCATTCGAATATCGGGATAAGTAAACCGCTTCCAGCCAGTCACGTTCCGTATGCCAGGACTCCAGCCATGCCCGGCGTTGTTCGACTGGCATTTGCAGGTCTTCCCAAATTTCCAGTGGCAGATTTTCTCGCCAGGCTGACGGCGAAAACAGAATTCGGCCGTCGGAAGACTGTTTCAAATCACGCACCGGAAGATAGCGAAGCCATAGCAGGCCATCCTGCGCACGTCGGCCGAGAATCAACGCCTGTCGGTCGTCGTCTCCGTGCAGCCAAACCGCATCGTCGATTGGCAACTGGTCCGATGGAAGCGCGGATCGAACCGCGTCAGCCGAAATGGCTGACGCCACGAAATCAACAGGCTTCGAACTGACAGAGGCCTGAACATTGTTCTTCGTTCGGATCTGTTCCATCAGCGCAAAGTAATCGATGCGAAAAAAACTTTTCGTCATGTCGAGCGATCCGTCGTCGTTCAGTAACAGGCCGGCGGCGGACATTCCCGCGACATAGTTCTGCAGCTGGTGCACTGAATTGATTTCTCCGACGGAATGCGCCGGCAGGACCTCCTCAATTTTGATGCGCACGGCATCGAAAGAATCTGGCCGCAGGGCGATCAACTTCTCGAGACTAAGAACGTACGCGGCATAACGGGATTCATCGGCCTTCATTGCCGCAGCGGTGGCGGGTGTCACAGGCGCGAATGTCTTCGCTTCCGACGCCGGTCGCGATTCCATCTGCTGAATGGAACGCCGCATGGCTGTCAATTCCTGCTGCAGTTGAGCATGCAAAACTCTCCAGCTCTCCCGCCTCCGGTCGAGAACCGCAAAGAATGCATCGGTAGCGGCCTTCCGTAATCCCGGTTTCAGGTCCTTTCGGGCCAATTGCTGCCACAGGATTTGCAGAATATTCAGGTCGGAATCCCGAAGATAAATGGAAGCCCGTTCATTGCCGTCGGCATCCAGCAGCATTGTTGGAAATTTTTCGGACTGTCCCTTGAGGTAGAAGGAAGCGGAAGAAGCCGTGGTGATCAGGGGCAGATTGGGGGGTTGTGGCTTAAGATCGTATTCTCCCAACGGTGGCCGGTTCGTCACCACATGATGACCGCCGCCCCTGGCGCTCGTGAAAAGATCGATGAAATTGTAGCCCTGGCTATAGACCGCAGGATCCGTATTCATCCCGTGATCGGACAAAATGACGAGCACAGTCTGGTCGGCTAGTGGAGACTTCTCTATCGTCGCCCATATGGCCCCGACAGCCTCATCCATCTGCTGCAACGCATGCTGCAGGGCTTCGGGTTCCCGGTTCACATGGGCGGTGTGGTCGAATACCGGAAGCAGGAAATCCAGGTAACGGATCTGCGGATCCTTGAGCTTCGCGATCAAATCGCGTTCCAAAGTGTCGATGAAAAGCTCGTCCCCCTGCAGCCCGATCGTCCACTCATCAAGCCAACCTTTTGGGTTCTGTAATGAAAACAGACGCGACGCACTTTTCGGATTGGCCATCAGCCCCCGAGTCAACAGCTGAAGACTGCTGTATTTCTCCGAAGTGCCATACGCATCGGACAGCAGACGGATTCCCTGTTCATCCATCACCTGCGCCGCTGGTGTGGCGGTCTGACTTCCCGTGGAATTCCTCAGGATGTGCGTGAACATATTCAGATAGTCGTAGGACCGGAGAGTCAGCCGGTCAAACTCCAGATTGCCTTTGATCTCCGATGGCTGGCCGGAGTCCAGCAGGGCCCACGACGAAGCGGACAAGCTCAGGCCACGGTTATAGAAATTCCGGAATTGAGTTCCACGCTCATAGAACAGGTGGTCAATCCACGGGAGGACACTCTTTCCGGTATGAGGATCTTTCCTTCGAACGTAATAACTCAGCGTATCGAATGGCAGCCCGTCGACTTTGAGAATGACAATTCGTTCAACGGCGGACCAGCTGTCGGTACTGCAGCCAAGAAGGAGGGCAACTACGGCAAGGCACCGTATCCATCGTCTAATCATTCCCTGAGGCCCACAGGGATATACCTGCTTCGAGAGGACGAAGTTCACCAGGTTTCAATACACTGCCACCAAGATAGCTGGCGCTCCGCGTGCGCCATACCTGGGCCACGGAAGTATCCTGTGCGATGAGCTGCAACTTCTTGCGGGCCGCAGTCGTGTTCGCCTGATACAGAGTCTCGAGGCACAGCTGCCGAACCTCATTATTGCGGCTCTGATCGAAAATGCGGAAAGCGGTGTCGGCCATCGCAAACTCCGACAAGGAACCATTCGTCGAAACGACACGGAGCGCCTGTCGAACCTTGTCGAGATCCCAATGGATGTCGATGTCCGATCCGGATTTCACAACGTCACGAAGGAAATTGGTCTGGTTCAGACTCTGTCGTTGCGCCACCAGGATGGACTCGGAATCCGGGCGTTCCTGCTCCCGATGACGATAGAGCCCGAACGTAGCCACGCCTCCTGCACGGAAAAGAAATTTCGAAAAGTCGCCGTGGGACGACTTCGTCAATTCCGCGCGACGGTCGCGATTCACGTCAACGCGCAGTCCATCAGGACGGCTTGCGTAGTCGAGGAGAGCCCGATATTGACTGCGAGCCAATGCGACTTCTGTCGTGAGGTCGTTTTCCAGTGGATTCACGGCAACGCTCTCGACACGGTGTCCGATTTCCAGACGCATCGCGCTGCTGATCCCCGGGTTCGACGAGAGGACCATTTTCAGCTGGGTATACGACAGGAGGCGAGATGGCTGGAAGAGATCCACGCCCATCCGTCGTGTGGCAACGCGTGCAGCAATTCGGCCAAATCGTATGGCAGTGTTTGCCAAAGGCGATGCCGTGAACACCTTTGTTCCGATTCTTTCGAACGCGATATGCGAAAGCTCGCGCGCTTTTGCGTTCAGCGGCTTTCGAAAATCGATCAGAAGGGCGGGAATCTTCGGATGGTCCAGTCCGTAGAGCGCCAGGGGAATCATCTCCACCTGCCGAACCGCACTGGCGCCATCGGTGACGCGACGGTTTTCGGAATCGAAATAACGCGTCTCCGTGGGGCCCTTCCAGTTCAACAGGGCTTTGTCTCCCCAGGGCTTGCTGATACTGAGAAATCGGCTATCAAAAATTTTTTGGCGATTCTGTTCCAGATCTTCCCGAGCCACCCAGAGGATGGCGTGCGTGGCCGTCCCGTCGGGAAGGGACAGCGGTTCGAAGTACAGCTCTTCGGCTTCAGCGCGCTGTCGCAGCAATTCCCAGTTCCGTGCGCACGTCTGGCGCATCGTGGTCATTCCCTTCATATAGAAGCGTTCCAGTTGCGAATCGTTCAAGAGAGGCGCCAGTTTGTTGTTGCGTTCTGCAAATCGCTGTTGAAGCTGACGCCTTTCGGCATCGGACAGCATTGGTACGTCGGAGAAGGCATTGTCCATATCCATTGCCGTGGCGGCGCGCGCAAATTGCATCTGAAGATATTTCGATCGGTTGTCGCCATAGGTCTGAATGGCGGACTCGATGAGGTAGATTTTCGGATCAAACATCGCGCCCTTGAGTACCAATCCCCAGATGTTCTTCCACAGCCGATCATCATCGGCAGACAGGTCCATCACTGGGGATGGGATTCCAACATTTACCGTACCGGTGTTGCCAAAGCGGCTATAGGCAAAGGGTGTCGCCGCTGCGAGACGTTGTTTTATGCCTGGAGCAGCATAGGTGTGCACCCAGAGGTAGCGCAGCCGATGAACATCAGGATCGGAACTTCCCAGGGTATCGCGCAAAATACTGATGACAGGCACCTCGTCGACCTCATAGCGATCCGCATCCGGATGCGAGGAAAAGAACAGGGTCAGGAGTTCCGCTCCGTCGTCGACTGGCACGATTTCGAATCGCACAAATGCAGAGTTCGTCGGCAAGACGTCCGGCACTTTGATGAACACTTCCTCAGCAAATGTATTGGCAGAACAAATCGCAGCGAGAAACAAAGCAAGTGCAGTTCGGCAAAAGTTCGACCAACGAAATGGAGTGTATTTCTTCACCTGTCCGTTCATGAATGCGCAACATTTCTACCAGCCTTGAAGGATGGGATCAAAGCTTCTCCTTTGAACCTGTAAGAGGTCACAGGGCGAGATATCACGGCTTGTCGGGATACCAGAATTTAAGGTGGCACGACTCGCAGGCCATGTCGATGGCGATGGTCGAATCGGACAGAGCCATTGGATCTCGTGCATCGATCGCCTTCAACGCGGGTAGTATCGAGTCATGCAGGTTATGCGTCATGCGTACCCAGCTGGAACGGTCCTTTGCAATCAATGCTTCAATCTCGTCCGGGCTCAATTGTACCGGTGGGTTGATCGCCTTCTGGCCAGGCGCTGCAACATGACGGCCGGCAAGCACAATTAGATCGCTCGTTTCCATCAAGGTAATGGCTTTGTGCCGCACGTCTGCCCACTCTTCGTCCGTTTTCGGAGACTTTTCTTCGACTCCTTTGGGAGTTACCGATGATGAGACAGCGTTAAACAGGAAGTCCGAACTCGGAACTATCATGGACTCCATGACTTCCCGGACCGTCGATGTTGCTTTGTAGTCGGGCTCAGATTTTTGTTTGCTGCAACCGGTGATTGCGAGAGTCAGAAAAACACCGGCCGCGAAATGCATACGAGTGCGCAACATGGAGCGGTCAGTCTACTTCAATTCGGGAGTCTATGGGGACAGACCCAGTGGTGTCCGGTTAGTTCTCGAATAAATTCAGCTGCTTAGAGAGGACGGTATTTGAGTTCTTGATTACACTGTGGAGCCTTCACGGCCAGAGAATCTCCTGCGGATTCTCTACTTAAACGGAGGAATGCGGGTCGTGCCTGTGCCCTCATCCGGAAAACGAACAAGACTCCACCGCGGGATATTGAGTCCTGGCGAGCCAGAAATGAATAGGCGAGTGATGGTCACGTACTGGAGCGATTGACACGTGCGCCACCGAATGTATTCCGTGGCGAATAGATGGCAGATTGCACGAAGAGCTCGCAGGAATGATTCCCACCTTTCCGGGGCAGGATTTGAAATCCCGGAGCATTACTTCAAAGATTGTGCTTATACTGCCGATTCATATTGTGTGCCCCGATGGGGCGAAGTCCTGCGGAAGGTGCTGGGAGCAATGCGTACTATGGCTGAAATGACGGCGAAAACGGATCCTAAGTCGGTGCTCCAGGCCGGTTTAAAGGGTGGGCTTTTGGGTGGCGTGACCATCTGGATTTATGAGGCGGTGGTTTGGGTCGGGGCTCAACACCTGCTACCGCTGGCTGGAATCCCGCGCAACGCCACCGGGCTGGTCTTCGGGAGCGACGTGCAAGCGTCACTCGGTTTGCTGGCTTCCGTTATTGGCACCTTGATCCATTTCCTGTTCGCCGTGTTTTGGGGCGTGCTTTTCGCCTACATCTGGCCGTACTTCAAGCGTCGGGGATTTGAAGCCACATTGGTGGCCTTGCCTTACGCCATGATCGCCTGGATTGTGATGCACGCCGCGATCATGATCGCCTCAGACAATCACCCGAACTACTATGATCCCAATGTCATCATTGGCGGTTTCATGTCGCATTTCTTCTTTGCTGTGCCCATGGCGTTGTATGTAAAGCATCGAATGTCGAGGCCGCCCCACAAAAAGCCTGGCGTGTTTTAAAATTCCTGGTTACAGACCCTGACCTCTGGAATGAAATATCAACCACGACAGGTGGAACTTTATCTAAAACCCGAAGCGAACTCCCAGCGACGGGCCGGAGGCTTGAATTTTCACGGAGGATCGCGTGGTGGAAGGCGATTCCACATACCACCAGGAATAACCTCCTTCAACGGAAACATGATGTCCCAGCATTTGAACCAGGCCGGCCTGATTGCGGCTGACGCTGCTCAGATTCGAATTGGTGTAAAACAAAGTACTATTCGCTTCGATTCGCGTCGTCCGACCGAGCCGAAGCAGAACTCCGATGCGGACATCGAGATCTGGAGAGTAAACAGTTTCCTCTCCCTGCATCCCGTTGCCCGTCGCCCCGAAGTGCAAACGCGAAAAACCACCGCCTCCTGCGAGTTCATAACCGAAGGGCCCGCCTGCGATGAAATGGCGCCAGCGCAAGGAAGTGTCGTATACCGAAAAGTTGAATCGGGTTTCAAGAGTCTGCGGGGGCACAAACGTTGTGTTTCCAACTTTGGCAGACGTCGCCAGAAACGGTTGCACGTTTAATTCCTGAGAGTCGGTGCCGTACATCCATGTTCCGCCTCCCTCAAACGCGAGCGATTTCCCATTGGCAGTGCCCCGCAGATTTTTTTCAATCTTCGCATTCGGTATCAAACCGACACTTCGTATCTCCAGGGGCTGATACACCGACCCGCTGCAACCAGAAAGAGTCAGCGTAAGCCCCGCGGCCACGAACAACAGATCAACCACGCGGAATACGGGATGCGTTTCACCCAATCTTCGATAAAACGGAAAAGGATCGGCCAACATTTCATTGCCAAACACCGACGGTTTGAGATTCGTCACAATTCCTCCTTATGCCGGCGATCCCAAAGGACCGCCGTGGGATGCACAATACCGACAGAAGAAATTGCGGGATGACCCGATGTGTCACTTTATGAAGTGTCACGGATGGAAGAAGCGGTGGAACAGCGGTGAGTCCCATTTCGCGACATTCGACCGTCCAGGGAGACCGAGTGGATTCTTTCTCGTCATTTCCAGGACAACGGCTGTCATCCCCTCATGGCGCATGGCCGATAGAACCACTGCTTGAAGCAATGCCTGGAGGCCGCTGCTTTCATTTGCGGATCTGGCCTTCATTTTCATCAATTTCCGTGGAAGAACTTCAAGCCATTGATTCGGAATAGGATAACCGCCGCTACGACGCATCATTATATATAGCGGCTGGAAGAAGTCCCTTCTGCCCCGAAAAACTCTGGTCGAACATTCCCGTTAGGGTTACCCTTTTGGGCCGGGCCTGAAGCCGGCCTGAATTTTATGGATGGGCGAACTGTTGCCAGTAAGGACTCTTCATTGATTTTCGAATCCATTTGGCAGGATCTCGAGGCCGACTACGGCCGGGAGAATCTCAGGTTTCCAAAGGAGATCATTCTTCTTGGCGGAGCTCCGGGAGCCGGTAAGGGCACCAACACGGCTTTCATCAGCAAGGCCCGCGGACTGACATGTCCGCCCATAGTCATCAGTTCCCTGCTCGATTCACCGGAAGCTCAGGCTCTCAAGAACGCCGGAATCATGGTGGGTGATCGCGAAGTGGTGAATCTGCTCCTGCGTGAACTGTTGCGAAAGCAATATCATGCCGGGGTTATCATCGATGGATTCCCGCGCACGAATGTGCAGGTGGAATGCCTCAAACTTCTGGTCGATAAAATGCACGCCCTCCGCCGCGAATTCTTCAGTACACCACTGAGTATTCATTTCAGGCATCCCACCATTCACATCATGGTGCTGTTTGTCGACGAAAAGGAATCCGTCGCGCGGCAGCTCAAACGCGGACGTGAAACGCTGGCGCATAACGACGAAGTACG
>Ga0157375_10000964_pt1 | contig 24914 bp, 13 predicted proteins | sample M35metaG_FD_115311 | JGI IMG/M metagenome (GOLD analysis project Ga0157375, IMG submission 115311) | Miscanthus rhizosphere microbial communities from Kellogg Biological Station, Michigan, USA - M3-5 metaG | ecosystem: Host-associated > Plants > Roots > Rhizosphere > Soil | place: USA: Michigan... | reverse complement strand
TTGGTAAAATCACCTTTCAGAGTTGAACCTAAATGTATTCATTTTGGGGTTTGCGGTGGTTGCAAATGGCAGAATATGAGCTATGAAAAGCAGCTTGATTTTAAACAGGAAGAAGTTTATAATAATATCAAAAGAATCGGTGGAATTGATGATTTTGAAACCGTTCCGATTCTGGGTTCAGAAGAGCAGTATTTTTATAGAAATAAAATGGAATTCTCTTTTTCCAACGCCCGTTGGCTGACTCAATATGAAATAAGTTCTGAAGAAAACTTTGGAAGCAAAGATGCTTTGGGCTTCCATATTCCGGGAATGTGGAGCAAGATTTTAGATCTCAAAGAATGCTTCTTACAGGAAGATCCGTCGAATGCTATTCGTTTGGCAGTAAAAAACTTCGGAGTAGAAAATGGCTTAGACTTTTTCGATGTCAGAAATCAGGAAGGTTTTTTGAGAACTTTAATAATGAGACAAAATTCCAAAGGTGAATGGATGGTTCTTTTCCAGTTATACAGAGAAGAAAAAGAAAACAGAGAGAAGCTTTTTGAATACTTGCTCGAAAATTTTCCGCAAATTAAAACACTGGTTTATGCCATTAATCCGAAACCAAATGACTCGATTTACGATTTAAATGTTAATGTTTATTTCGGAGATGGATTTTTAATGGAAGAAATGGATGGATTGAAGTTCAAAATCGGTCCGAAATCATTCTTCCAGACCAATTATAAGCAAGCTTTGGAATTATACAGAAAAACACTTGAATTTGCCGATTTAAAAGGTGATGAAGTAGTGTACGATTTATATACAGGAACCGGAACGATCGCTCAGTATGTTGCCAGAAATGCAAAACACGTTATCGGAATAGAATCTGTACAGGAAGCCATCAACGCAGCAATAGAGCACGCTAAGTTGAACGGTCTTACAAACACGACATTCTATTGTGGTGATATGAAGGATATTTTCAACGATGAATTCCTTGCCAATCACCCGAAAGCAGACGTTTTAATCACCGATCCGCCAAGAGACGGAATGCATCAGAAAGTGGTGGAGCAAATCTTGAAACTTGCCCCGGAAAAAGTAGTATATGTAAGCTGTAATTCTGCAACTCAGGCAAGAGATTTGGCGTTAATGAAAGATCATTATACATTAGTGAAAATCCTTCCTGTAGATATGTTTCCACAGACACACCACGTGGAAAATATCGCATTGCTGGTTAAAAAATAATTTTATTTAAATTTGAACTACAAATCTTAATATGAAATTGAAATATTTTAAATTTTTCCTGTTCATCGGCTTTCTCAGTATGCTTTGCTCATGTGGTGGCGATGATGATATCTGTGAGAGCGGCGAAGGAACACCTAGGATGAAGATCAGATTTAAAGCTTTTGATACTCAGAAACTTAAAAAAGTGGATACTTTATATGTCTATGCCGATTATGGTTCCGGAAAAGTAGATCTTGGCAAAAAGATACAGGTGGATTCTGTGATCGTTCCTTTGCGTGTAGATGATTCTCCTTACACAGATTTGTATTTTAAAACCAGAATTAACGGAAATCTTTCTCAGGTCAGAGTAAATTATAGCACAACAGCAACCTACGTTTCGCCAGGCTGTGGAATTAAAAAGACCTATCAAAATTTAAGTTCGACATTAGTTACAAATAATCCTGTTTTACAGTTGGAAGCAGGGCTAAATCAAATAGAAAATGAAGACAAGACTAATCTTTACCTTCTTTTTTAGTGTTTTAAGTATTTTGAGCTTTGCTCAGGAGAAAAAAGCAGAGAAAAAAGAAAAATGGAAGTATGTACCTAATTTCATGGTAGGTGTTGATGTTCTTAATACAGGTGCTTCATTTTTCGGAGATAGAAAATTATACCAGGGGTTCATTTCCTCAAGAATCAAAGGTGATCTTCATGCGGTTATAGAAGCGGGTGTAGAGAAAAATATTTACCAAAAGAACAGTTACGATGCAAAAGCCAGTGGACCTTTCCTGAAATTGGGGGCTTTTTATATGCTTGCTAAAGACAGAGAAAACGAGTTTAACGGTTTTTATGGAGGAGGGAAAATAGCGGGATCATTTTATACTCAGGAGTACATGGCGATTCCCGTGCGTGGTTTTGGCGGAAGCAATGCATCTGTTGCCTACCCGTCATCTTCACAGTCAACGTATTGGTTGGAAGGTATGATAGGAGGGAGAGTGCAACTGTTTGAGTCAAATTTTTACATTGATGTGAATCTTCAGCCAAAATACTTGGTTTTCACCACAAAGCAAGATGATATTCAACCTATGATTGTTCCTGGTTTTGGAAAGAGTTCATCAAAATTTACGATGGGCTTCGCCTGGAATATAGCGTATAAATTTTAATATATCCCTATTTTAATTAAAACCAGAATGATTTAAACTTCTTACAAGTTTAAATTTTTAATATACAACTCCTTGTTTTTGAGGAGTTTTTTTTATACTAAATCAATTTTGAGAGTTTAATTTTTGTAAAGAATAGTATTTTAAATAGAAATCTGTTCATAATTATTCTCTTTATAGGGAATTTTTAATTCTTTTATAGGTGGATATTTTATTAGCCATTATTCTGTTTGTAATTGATATTTTTATACTATCGATGGGGGAGTATTGCTTTGCTATTCAGGAGTATATATTTTTAGAAATTAAAAATTATGCTTTATGAAAAAAATTATTACTGCTTTATTTTGTAGTTTAATAGGGAGTACTGCTTTTGCGCAGTGGACTCCAACCACAAATCCAAAACGGGGGTTAGACAAATCAACCGTTCAGAATAGTTATTATAAGCTGGATCTTAACAAAATTAAAGAGCAACTTAAAAATGCCCAGGAAACAGGACCCAATGCTAAACCAGTAGAAATTTCTCTTCCCACTTTAAATGGTAAAATAGAAAGATTTGCAGTGTATAGCTTTCCTGTTGTTGTAAAAGAGCTGGCAGATCAATACCAATTGGGGTCGTATGTAGGTGTGGGAATTGATGATCCATCCAAATATGTGAGATTTTCAGTAGCACCGAACGATTTTCAGTCAATGATTATTAGTGATGGAAAGTCTGAGTTTATTGAGCCGACTGATAAGACAAAGACGATTTACGAAGTACATCCGAAAACAGATAAAAGTAAAGAAGGCTTTTCTTGCTCGACAAATGAAAGTGTACTTTCTAAAACGGAAATAAAAAACCTTCTTGAGAATGGAAAATCATTTATCAATCAGCCAACTAATTTTTCTAAATCTTCTGATAAGAAATACAGAACAATGCGATTGGCAATGTCTGTAACAGGCGAATACACTGCTTATCACGGGGGAACGGTTGCAGGAGCGCTTACAGCAATCAATGCAACTCTTACAAGAGTAAACGGTGTATTTGAAAAAGATTTTGCCTTACACTTAGACTTGCAAAATTTTCCAAATGTAATTTATACTGATGCAAGTTCTGATCCTTACTCTGTTGCTTCTGTGGGTGCTAGTCCCAATAATGCTAATAATGCTAATGGATGGAGTATTCAGCTTCAGCAAACATTAAGTGTAAATGTGGGAAGTGCTAATTACGATATTGGACACTTATTTGGTGCTTCCGGAGGAGGAGGTTCTGCAGGGTGTATCGGTTGCGTATGTATTGATCCTACAGGGGCACCAGCTACTTCTTTGTCTAAACAAAAAGGCTCTGCATTTACTTCTCCTGCAAATGCTATTCCTCAAGGTGATAACTTTGATATTGATTTTGTAGCACATGAAATGGGTCATCAATTAGGAGCTAATCATACATTCTCTCATGCACTAGAGGGTACAGGTGTAAACATGGAGCCAGCTTCAGGTTCTACTATTATGGGATACGCAGGTGTTGTTAGTGGTGGAGTTGTAAATAATGTACAGCCTCATTCTGATGCTTATTTCCACATTGCCAGTATCGAGCAGGTCCAGGATAATTTAATTAATAAAACCTGTGATATCGAAACTGTGATTGCTAATAATCCACCGGTAATTGAAGCTTTACCTACCTATAATATTCCTAAAGGAACTGCTTTTGTTTTAACGGCTTCAGCTACTGATGCTGAAAATGATCCAATGACTTATACCTGGGAAGAAATTGATAATGCAAGCGTTACTACTAATGCTAATAACTTAGGAACAACAGCAAGTGGTCCTTCATTCAGATCATTTACTGGTACTGCAAGCCCGACAAGATATTTTCCAATGTTTTCATCTGTAATGAATGGAGTTTTGGATAATAGCGGAAGCACGTGGGAATCTGTTTCAATGGTTCCAAGAACAACTGAATTTGCAGTAACGGTAAGAGATAACAATCCTGCAGCTAATCAACAACAGACCCAATATGCTGAGCAGACAATTATTGTTGGAAACGAAGGACCCTTCAAAGTAAATACACAATATGCACAACATTCTTTACCTACTACAATTGAATGGGATGTTGCCGGAACAACGGCTGCACCATATAATGTTGCAAACGTAAAAATCGACTATACAACTGATAATGGGACAACCTGGACTGTTCTTTCTGCGTCAACACCAAATGACGGATCAGAAAACTTTACGCTTCCTGCATCATTAAACGGACAAACAATTAAAGTAAGAATTTCTGCAATCGGAAACGTTTTCTATGCAGTAAAAGCTATTAGTGTAACGACGTTTGCAGCTTGTGACGGTACTGCTCCAACAGGAGTAACTGTAATAGGTATCACTGCAAATGGAGCTACCGTAAGCTGGTCGCCAATTTCTGGAGCTACTTATATTATCCGTTACAAAAAATTAACAGATACTTCTTGGCAACAAACAACATCTACATCACCTACAGCAACATTGTCAGGTTTAGCTGATGGTACTGCTTATGAGGTACAGGTAGCAGCTGTTTGTTCAGGAACACCTGGAAGTTATTCAGCTTCTACGAATTTTACAACATCGGATATTGCGTATTGTACTTTGACAGCATCAGATCCTAGCGATGAGTATATCTCAAATGTTAGTTTGGCTAATCTTAATAATACTTCAGGAGCAGGTGGTTATACAAATTATACTACAGATGCTTCTAAAATTGTAAATCTTTTAAAAGGCACCTCAAATACAGTTTCTGTTACAAAAACATGGACTGGTAGCTTGTATAATGAGGCAGTAAGAGTATGGATAGATTTTAATAAAAACGGAACATTTGAATCAGGTGAAATGGTTATGGATTCTGCGCCAAGTCAGACTGGCACTGTTTCAGCTACTTTTACGGTTCCTACAACTTCTGTTTTAAATCAACCTGTTAGAATGAGAGTTGCTCTACGTTATAATACTTCACCTGCAGCTTGTGGTTCTTATACTTATGGAGAAGTAGAAGATTATAATGTTGTAATTACAGACGTACTTGCGAGCAATGAGCTTACTAATATTAAGAATGATATCCAATTGTATCCAAATCCTGCATCAGATATTTTAAATATTACTAAAGTTTCTGACAAAGCTTCTTATAAAATATACAGTGCAGCTGGTCAATTAGTACGAAATGGAACGGTTTCTGGTGGAAAAATCAATGTTTCATCTTTAATAAAAGGTGTATATATGATTACAATCGATGATAAAGGAAAAGAAACATTCAATGCTAAATTCATCAAAAAATAATAAATCATTTTTAAATCTATAATAGAATCCTCAGAATTTTCTGGGGATTTTTTATTTTGAATTAAAAACACTGAATGTCAGTGAGAATGAGAATGATTTACTATAATCATTGCGGTAAAATGAAAAGCATTCTGAAATATTCAAAACCTTTTTTACTGAAAAATGTTGTTTATAATCTTAAATTTACATCTATGTTTTGACATTGTTAATAATTATTTAAAATATAGTGAATATTTTTTGGGGGTTAGAAAATGTATAGCTATTTTTGGCAAGTTAAAAATAGTTATATTACATGAAAAAACTTATTACTGCTTTATTTTGTAGCTTGATAGGTGGTACTGCCCTCGCGCAGTGGACCCCGGCTACAATTAAAAAAGGGATGTCACCAACGCCCTCTGTTGTAGCTAGTTATTATAAGTTGGATCTTAATAAAATTAAGGAACAACTTAGAAATGCTCAGGAAACTGGACCAAATGCTAAATCAGTAGAAATTTCTTTACCTACTATGAGTGGTAGAATAGAAAAATTTGCGGTGTATAGCTTTCCGGTTTTTGCAAAAGACCTTGCTGATCAATATCAATTAGGCTCATACGTAGGTGTGGGAATTGATGATCCGTCAATGTATTTAAGATTCTCGGTGGCTCCTAATGATTTCCAATCAATGATTATCAAAGGAGGGGAGTATGAATTTATTGAGCCAGCTAATTCTGACAAAACTATTTATGGAGTACATCCTAAATCTAAAAAGAATGAAAATGGATTCTTATGTTCTACAAGTGAAGATCCATCGGCTGTAAAACAAATCAATGAATTGTTGAAAAAAGGTAAATCTTTTTCAAATCAATCTACAAACTTTGCTAAAAATTCTGATAAGAAATACAGAACAATGAGATTAGCAATGTCTACTACAGGTGAATATACTCAGTTTTTTGGAGGTGTTGCGGGAGCCTTGGCTCAAATCAACGCAACAATGACAAGAGTAAATGGTGTATTTGAAACGGACTTTGCATTACACTTAAATGTATTAAGTTATCCGGCACTTGTTTTCCCAGATCCGACGGCTGATCCTTATGCAACTGTTACCAATGCTAATCAACCCCCAAGTTCTTGGAATTTATCATTACAACAACAACTAACAAATGTTGTTGGAAGCGCTAATTATGATATTGGTCACTTATTTGGTGCCTCAGGCGGTGGTGGAAATGCAGGATGTATCGGTTGTGTATGTCTAGCTCCAGCTAATGCAAATGCATTAGGTAAAGGCGCAGGTATTACTTCTCCGGCTACGGGATCTCTATTGCCTACAACAGCAAACCCTCCTTCAGGAGATGGTTTTGATATTGATTATGTGGCTCATGAAATGGGACACCAATTAGGAGCTAACCATACTTTTGCTCACAATATTGAAGGATCAGGTGTGAATATGGAGCCTGGCTCAGGAACTACTATCATGGGATATGCAGGTATTACAGGTCCAAGTACAGATGTTCAGCCGCACTCAGATCCTTATTTCCACATTGCCAGTATCGAACAGATCCAGGATAATTTAATGAGTAAAACTTGTGATATTGAAACGCCAATAGCTAATAATCCTCCGGTAATTACAGATCTTACTACTTATAATATTCCTAAGGGAACAGCATTTGTTTTAACGGCTTCAGCTACTGATGCTGAAAATGACCCAATGACTTATACTTGGGAGGAAATTGATGATGCAAGTGCACCTATTAACACAACTAACTTAGGAACAACTCCTGATGGAGCTTCTTTCAGATCTGTAAATCCGACGACCAGTCCTACTCGTTATTTCCCTAAACTATCTTCAGTATTAGCGGGAGTTTTAGATAACTCTAACAGTGGATGGGAATCTGTTTCAATGGTGCCGAGAACTACAAATTTCGCGGTAACTGTAAGAGACAATAATCCTGCTGCAAATCAAAAGCAAACAGATTATAATATTCAGACAATTATCGTTGGAAATAACGGGCCGTTCAAAGTAAATACTCAATATGCGGCTCATACAGTGCCTACTACAATTGAATGGGATGTTGCCGGAACTACCGCTGCACCATATAATGTTGCAAACGTAAAAATCGACTATACAACTGATAACGGAACAACTTGGACTGTTCTTTCTGCTTTAACGGCAAACGACGGTTCAGAAAGCTTTACACTTCCTGCATCATTGAACAATCAGACGATTAAATTAAGAATTTCTGCAATCGGAAACGTTTTCTATGCAGTAAAAGCTATTAGTGTAACGACGTTTGCAGCTTGTGACGGTACTGCTCCAACAGGAGTAACTGTAACAGGTATCACTGCAAATGGAGCTACTGTAAGCTGGGCGCCAATTTCTGGAGCTACTTATGTTATCCGTTACAAAAAATTAACAGATACTGCTTGGCAACAAACAACATCTACATCACCTACAGCAACATTGTCAGGTTTAACTGATGGTACTGCTTATGAGGTACAGGTAGCAGCTGTTTGTTCAGGAACACCTGGAGCTTACTCTGCTTCAACGAATTTCACTACCACGTCAATAGCTTATTGTACAGCAGCAAGTACAAGTGGACAGTTTAATTATATTTCTAACGTAACTTTAGGTACAGTTAATAATACAACATTAGGAACAACATATTCAAACTTTACTACTAACGCTGCATTACAACCTCTTTTGTTAGCGAATAGTACTAATAATGCAATAAGTGTTTCTCTTACTACAACTGTTCCTGGTGCTTCAGTTAACGGAATGGCTGTATGGATAGACTTCAATAAGAATGGTGTCTTTGATGCTTCTGAAAGAGTTTTAAATATGCCTGTAACTGCTTTACCAGTGGGAGCTACTCCTAAAACGGGAACATTTGCGGTTCCAGCAGGAGCTTTAACAAATACTCCGTTAAGAATGAGAGTAGTTACTGTATTAATAAATCCAACAGCTATAGGTGCTACTATTCCAGATTCTTTTGCGTGTGGGTCTTTCCCGAACGGAGAAGTTGAAGACTATAATGTAATGGTGGTAACCAACTTAGGAACAAGTGATATTACCAATACTAAGGATGATATCCAATTGTATCCAAATCCTGCAACAGACGTTTTAAACATTACTAAAGTTTCTGACAAAGCTTCTTATAAAATTTATAGCGCAGCTGGTCAGTTAGTAGGAAACGGAACTGTTTCTGGTGGAAAAATCAATGTTTCATCTTTAATCAAAGGTGTATATATGATTTCAATTGATGATAAAGGAAAAACAACATTCAATTCTAAATTCATCAAGAAGTAATAAAATACTTTAAAATTTATATAGAATCCCCAAGTGTTATGCTTGGGGATTTTTTTATTTAGAAATAATAATATATTGAATATTTCTGCCTGATAGATGAATGTAAAAAAATTGGATTTAGAGCGTGGAGGTACAAACTTTAAATTGTTATTAATGCTATTTAAATAATACAAGATTTTTTTCGGTTAAGTCTGAAAAAAGATAAAATTTATCCATAAGTAATTATTTAGTTTAATTTATATATGGTCCTTAGGTCTTTCTTAGGGATTTTTTTTATTGTGAAATCTTAAAATGAATAATTGTGAACTTTTCACAAAAAATTTGTTTAGAGTTACAAATTAATAACAAAAAATGATTAGATTTGTGTAATTAATATAATATATTGAGAAAGTTATGAAGAAAAAATTTACTTCTTTCTTTTTCCTTTTATTGTTTGCGATTACCAGTGCACAATGGAGTCCCACAACATTCAGAGGAGAAAAAATCAGAGGAAGTTCTGAAATTAAGAACTATTACTCTTTAGACATTTCTTTACTAAAGTCTCAATTGGCAAAAGCACAGGAGACGGGCAAAAATGCAAAGCCCATTACCATTTCGTTGCCAACTTTAGAGGGGAAAATTGAAAGGTTTGCCGTTTACAGCTTTCCGGTTGTAGTAAAAGCGCTTGCAGACCAATACCAATTAGGATCTTATGTAGGGGTCGGGATCGATGATCCGGGCAAATACCTGAGATTTAGTTTAGCGCCTGATGATTTTCAGTCAATGATTATCAAAGACGGCAAATCCGAGTTCATAGAACCGGCAGATAAAATGAAAACGGTTTACGGTGTGCACCCGAAAACTGATAAGAGCAACGAAGGTTTCTTATGCTCTATGAACGAAGACAGACTATCTAAGCAAGAGATAGAAAATCTTTACACGACAGGAAAAGCATTTAATAATCAAACATTTAATTTCTCAAAGAATTCTGACAAAAAATACAGAACAATGAGATTAGCGATGTCTGTAACAGGAGAATACACTCAATATTTTGGGGGAACTGTTGCAGGAGCTTTAACTGCTATTAACGCCAGTGTTACAAGAGTAAATGCTGTTTTCGAAAAAGATTTCGCATTACACTTGGATGTACAAAACTTTCCTGCAGTAATTTATACTAACCCAGCGACTGACCCTTACTCACCTGCCGCAACCGGTTCCGGTGGTGCTTGGAACGGAGAATTACAAGCCGCATTAACTGCAAACGTCGGAAATGCCAATTATGATATTGGGCATTTATTCGGTGCTTCAGGAGGTGGTGGTAATGCCGGATGTATCGGTTGCGTTTGCGTAAACCCTACAACAGGGGTACCCAACGGTAAAGGTTCGGGATTTACTTCTCCAGCAGATGGTATTCCTCAAGGAGATAATTTCGATATCGACTATGTGGCTCACGAAATGGGTCACCAGTTAGGAGGTAATCACACGTTCTCACACGGTCTTGAATCTGCAGGTGTAAACCAGGAGCCGGGTTCAGGTTCTACAATTATGGGATATGCAGGGATCACAGGTCCGAACACTGATGTTCAGCCACACTCTGATCCTTATTTCCATATTGCTAGTATTAAACAAGTGCAGGCTAATTTAATTAGTAAAACTTGTGATATTGAAACTACGATTACAAATAACCCACCTGTAATTACACCTTTACCTACTTATAACATTCCTAAAGGAACGGCATTCGTTTTAACAGCTTCTGCAACAGATCCTGAAAACGATCCGATGACGTATACTTGGGAGGAGGTAGACAATGCAAGTGTTACGATTAACAAAAATAACTTAGGAACAACTGCAACTGGAGCTACATTCAGATCTTTTAATCCTACAACAAGTCCTACAAGATATTTCCCTAAGTTAGCATCAGTATTAGCTGGGGTTTTAAATAATTCAAATAACGGATGGGAATCTGTTTCAATGGTTGCAAGAAATACGAAGTTTGCTGTAACAGTAAGAGACAACAACCCGGCAGCCAATCAACAACAAACTCAGTTTGCTGAGCAGACCATTGTTGTTGGAAATGATGGTCCGTTTAAAGTAACGACAGCTACAGCTTATAATAACGGTCCAACGACTGTTACCTGGGATGTAGTAAACACAACGGCTGCACCATATAGTGTTGCTAACGTAAAAATCGATTATACAACAGACAACGGAACGACTTGGACTGTTCTTTCTGCTTCTACAGCGAATGACGGTAGTGAGCCTTTAACTTTTGGAGCTTTAACATTAGGTTCTACTGTTAAAATCAGAGTTGCCGCTGTTGGTAACGTTTTCTATGCTATCGGTAATGCAACGGTTGCGAGTTTAGCGGCTTGTACTACAGCACCTCCAACAGGTATTGTTGTTTCTGCAATTACTCAGACCGGAGCAACTGTGTCTTGGGCAGCTTCTGCAGGTGCTACATACGTTATACAGTATCGTCCTGTGGGAAGCTCAACGTGGGTTACGGTAACTTCAGCTACAAATACAGTGAACCTTACAGGTTTAACAGACGGTATTCAGTATGAAGTACAGGTGGCTAATGTATGTTCTGGTACTCAGGGTACATTCTCTGCTTCTACGAACTTTACGACTCCGGGGCTTACTTACTGTACGATGACGTCTAGTAACTTTGGTTCAGAGTATATTTCTAACGTTACGGTAACTCCTACTGGTGCTGCGGTAATGAGCAATAACTCTGTGGGATCAACTTACACAGACTATAGCAATACACCAAGTGCTTTAGTAAACTTGGTAATCGGATCTACAAATAATACAATTTCTGTTACTAAATTCTTCCCTGGCACTATTTGGAGCGAGGCAGTAGGAGTTTGGATTGACTTTAACAGAAATGGTGTGTTTGAAGCTTCAGAACAGGTAATGAATACACCAAGTAATACGACTACTCCTGTTACGGCTACATTCAACGTTCCTGCAACTGCATACAACGGACCTTCAACTACAAGAATGAGGGTTGCAATGAGGTATAGTACTTCACCGGTAATGTGTCAAAGCTTTGGTGACGGTGAGGTGGAAGATTATGCTGTTAAATTAATTCAGCCGATTCCATGTACAAGTAACGCACCGTTAAACCCTAGTGTGACGAACATTCTTGCAACTTCTGCTTATGTAATGTGGGATCCTGCAATTGGTGCTACATATATTTTACAGTACAGAGAAGTAGGAGCAACAGCTTGGATAACTGTTCCGTTAACGGCAAATGCTTATACTATCAATGGCTTAACTGAATCAACTCAGTATGAGTTCCAGGTAGCATATGTTTGTTCAGGTACTACAGGTACATTTACTGCTCCTATTCAGTTTACTACTCCTGCGGTTACTTATTGTAATAATGCTCCGACAGCGAATGCAAACGGGTATATTTCTAATGTAACGATAACTCCGACCAACTCGTATGTAATGAGTAATGACACAGGGGCGAACAGTTATACTAATTATTCTCTGGATCCGGCAAAATTAATTACATTAGTACGTACTTCAACTGGTAACTCTATTTCCGTAAGCAAATCTTGGCTGACAACTACGCAAAACTCATTAGCAGTAGGAGCTTGGATTGACTTTAACAGAAATGGTATCTTTGAAACTACAGAAAGAGTAATCAGTACTGCTACAAGTACTACAACTCCTATTACGGCTACATTCACAGTTCCGGCTACATCTTACAATGGTCCTTTAACGCTTAGAATGAGAGTGATCTTCTCTACTTCTACCATTACAGATCCTTGTGCTACTGTTGCTAACGGTGAAATTGAAGATTATGCAGTGAAAATTGTAGATCTTCAAGGATGTACTACAGCTGCTCCTTCGCCGATCGTGGTTTCAAACGTTACGGCTTCTACAGCGTTAGTTTCTTGGTTGAATAGTACAGGTGCTACTTATACTTTAAGATACAAAGCAGTCGCTTCACCAACTTGGATTGTTGTAAACCCTGCAACTAATCCTTATACTATTACAAGTTTAAATGGAACAACTCAGTATGAAGTACAGGTTGCTACAATTTGTGGCGGAACTACAGGTCCTTGGTCAAGTTCTATTAACTTTACTACCCCTGCAATCACGTATTGTAACTCAGGTACTGCAACTGTAACTGATGCTTTCATCAATAATATTACGGTAACAGGTGCCAACACACCTATGATGTTTAATAACTCTGGTCCTAGTACTTATACAGATTATTCTACTGATTTAACTAAGACTGTGACATTAGCTCGTAGCTCTACGAACAATGTACTTTCTGTAGGAAGAACAATCTTATCCGGAACATATTCTACATATGCTTGGATAGATTTCAACGGTGATGGTATCTTTAATAATAACCCATCTACAGTTGCTGGAGGTGAAAGAATAATGAATTTAGGCTATTCTTCAACAACTCCGGTTACTGCAAGCTTTAACGTTCCTGCAAACGCATATAACGGAACCAATAAAGTTAAAATGCGTGTTATCGTATATTTCTTAACTCCTGCTGATGCTTGTTCAGTATTGACAAGTAATGGTGAAGTTGAGGATTATTTAGTGAAATTTGTAGATGTTCAGCCTTGTACTACAGCTCCTCCAACGAATATTGTAGTAACAAATATAGCTGCAACTACAGCTACAGTTTCTTGGCTTTCTTCTACAGGAGCTACTTATTTGGTAAGATGGAGAACTACAGCGCCGGTAGGTGCTTGGAACACATCTCCAACGGTAACAGGAAACAGCTACAACATTACGGGACTTACTGAGCAAACTGCTTATGAAGTACAGGTAGCTACAATTTGTGGTGGCGTTACAGGCGCATGGTCTGCTTCTACACCATTCACAACGACACCTATTACATATTGTAATATGACAGGTACGGGTACTACAGATTTCATTTCTAATGTTACCATTAATCCTGTGAATTTAGGTCTTCCTGTGATGAGTAATACTTCAGTGCAGACTAACTATATTAGCTACACAGCTCCTGCAACTCTTGTTAATTTAGACATTGGTTCAACAGGGAATAAAATCACTGTAACTAAAGGATGGAGTGCGGCTACTCAAAGTGATGCTGTATCTGCATGGATTGACTTTAACAGAAACGGTGTATTCGAAGCATCAGAGCAAATTCTTGCTTCTGCCGCGAGTACAACCACTCCTGTAAATGCATTATTCAACGTACCGGCAACTGCTTATAACGGACCATTGACAACAACAATGAGAGTTGTATTGAAACGTTCTTCAGCTCCGGTAATGTGTCAGAATGCTGTAAACGGTGAAGTAGAAGATTACGCAGTAAGATTAAGACCTTGTGCTACTACTACACCAACTGCTCCTACATTTACTGCTATTACTCACAACTCGGCTACAGTTAACTGGACAGCAGGAACGGGTAACTTGAGTTATTTAGTACAGTATAGAGTTCTTGGAACAACAACATGGACGAATGTATATGCGTCAACACTTCTTGGAAACGTTCCGCTTAACTTAACAGGTTTAATCCCTGCAACAACATACGAAGTACAGGTAGCTGCTGTTTGTAGTAATGCACCTGGTACATTTACCGCAATCAAAACATTCACTACAAGATGTGATCCTACACCTCCAAGTGTTGCAATCAGCAATATTACAACAAACTCGGCGGTAGTTACTTGGACGCCTCTTGTACCTAGTGCAACGTATGTAATGAGATATAGAGAAGTAGGAACCACGACTTGGACTCAGGTGAATTTACCTGCACCTCCGGCTAATACTTATACTCTTCCAGGTTTAAATCCTTATACTACTTATGAAGTACAGGTTGCGAATATCTGTAATGGTGAGACTACAATTAACCCGTGGTCTAACCCTAAAGTATTCACTACGGAAAGAACTTGTGAATTACCTCCTCCGGGATTAACAATTACCAACCTTACACCTACAACGGCTGTAGTGGTTTGGGATCCATTCCCAGGAGCAACTTATATCTTGAGATATAGAAAAGTAGGTATTCCGAGCTGGACAACAATTCCGGTAGCTACAAATACTTTGACATTAACAGGTTTAACTGAAATGACTAAGTATGAAATGCAGGTTGTAAATGTTTGTAACGGTACTCCGGGTACTTACACTCAGCCTTATTTCTTCACTACGCCAACAGTTATCTACTGTCAGCAGTCATCTACGAGCTCAGCAAATGCTTCAATTTCTAAAGTAACTGTAAAACCAACAGGTAGACCAGTTATGGAAAATGCTTCAGGACCGTCTAACTATACAGACTACACGGGTATTCCTGCAACATTTATTGAATTAGTTCAAGGATCTACTGGAAACGAAATTTCTATTGAAAAACAACTCTCCGGTACTGCTGCCAACGCTGGTGTTGCCGTATGGATCGATTTTAACAGAAACGGATACTTTGATATTAACGAAAGAGTGTACTCATCACCTCCGAATAGCACAACTCCTGTTTCAGGAACGTTCAGTGTACCGGCAGATGCTTTTGTAAGCATGACAGATTACAAATATGTTGTAATGAGAGTAGCTTTATCGAAAGATGCTATCCCGGTAAACTGCGTAAGTTTCCAAGATGGTGAAGTAGAAGATTATACGGTAAGAATTTCTAAACAAGCAGTTCAGAACCCGATTAATCAAACTGATATCTTGATCTATCCTAACCCTGTAAAATCAGTATTGTACGTGAAAAACATTAGCAAAAAAGCTAATCATAAGATCTACAATGCTGCAGGACAACTAGTGTCTAGCGGAGTTATCTTAAACAACAAGATTGATGTAAGTGCATTGATAAATGGAGTTTATGTAATAGATATCCAGGATGGTGAAAACATTTCTATCCAGAAAAAATTCATCAAAGAATAATATTTAAACATTAACTTTTAAATAGAATAAGCTCTCAGAAATGAGAGCTTATTTTTTTTATTTTAACCTAAAAATAAGACACAAAAAAACTCGCCGGAAAGTTCTGACGAGTTCTGTTTTTTTTATTCTATATCGAAGATGATTCGTTCGGTTTGTTCCTTTAAATCTTCCAGATTTTTATTGTTATAGATAATGCAGTCTGCGAGCTTGATCTTGTCTTTTTCAGGCATCTGCTTCTCCATGACGGCTTCTACTTCGCGATAAGTTTTGCCGTCCCGGTCCATGACCCTTTTAATTCTGATATTATCTTCGGCAGTTACCAAAACAGATTTATAACAATCCTTATTGAGCTTTAATTCAAACAATAAGGCCGTTTCTTTAAAGATCAGATATTTGGTCTGTTTTTTCACCCAGTCTTCAAAATCTATTCGTACGGCGGGATGAATGATTTCATTTAAACTTTGAAGTAAATTTTTATCATTAAAAACCTTTTCTGCTACGAATTTTCTATTGTAAAGCCCTTTTTCATCATAAGATTCTTCACCTAGAAGTTCTTTGATTTTTAGCTTTAAATCTTCGTTGTCATTAACAATCGTTTTTGCCCTGTCATCCGAATAATAAACCGGAAATCCGAATTCCTCAATGAATTTTGCAACTGTAGTTTTCCCCGAACCGATACCTCCCGTCAAACCAACGATTTTGGATGCAGATAATGGCTCCGGTTCTGCTTTTAGCGTTTCTGAATGTAGTTCTTCCATAATTAAAATTAATATCCAAAAACATCATTAAAACTAAAAGTCTCATCAAGTCTCACGCCTTTTTCAGTCATTTTCAGACTGCCCAATTCGTTATGAGCATCATGTTCGAAGAATAATAAATATTCATTATCAATACATTGCTTCAGAAATTTTGCTTTTTCCTCAACCGTCAAAAGAGGTCTTGTATCGTATCCCATCACATAAACCGGATTGATATGTCCTGCAGTAGGAATCAAATCTGCTGCAAAAACAATCGTTTTTTCCTGGTATTGAATGACCGGCAACATTTGTTTTTCGGTATGCCCGTCGACAAAAATTACATCCATTTTCAAATCCGGAACAAATCCGTAATTTCCCGTTGTAGGAAGCGGTAAAAAGCTTAATTGCCCACTTTCCTGCATCGGAAGGATATTTTCTTTTAAAAAGCTTGCTTTTTCTCTTGGATTTGGTTCTGTTGCCCATTTCCAGTGGTTTTCATTTGTCCAGAACTGGGCATTTTTAAAGGCGGGTCTGTAGCCTGTTTTGTCGTCGTTCCATTCAATGGCGCCACCGCAATGATCGAAATGAAGGTGAGTTAAGAAAACATCCGTGATATCTTCTTTCACAAAACCATATTTTTTTAAGTTTTTGTCTAAATTATCGTCTCCCCAAAGTGAGTAGTGACCGAAGAATTTGTCATCCTGCTTGTTTCCAAGACCGCAGTCAATCAGGATTAATTTTTTTCCGTCTTCAATCAATAAAGAACGGGTTCCCAATTCAATTAAATTTCTGTCGTCTGCAGGGTTTGTTTTTTCCCACAGACTCTTTGGGACGACTCCAAACATTGCGCCGCCGTCCAGCTTAAATTTTCCACATTGTATAGGATATAACTTCATATATTTTGCTTAGTTTATTTTTTATTGTTTCTGAATTATAAAACTTAAATAATAATTCTGATATTTATTTTTTTATCAATTTCATTTTCTCAGCAATTTTTCTTCCGTTATCATCCGAATTTTCAAGATTTGAAATGATGTTCCGGAAGTCTGCTTCTTTTCTGTTTTGTGAAAGTTTTTGTTTAATAAAAATCTCAGTTGGAGTAATTTTTAAACCAAAGGCTCCTTTCATTTCCTTTTCAACAAATTCTTTTCCCATATCTTCCACCATTACGGGACATTTTTGGAATTTCTCGTATTTTGAAGTTAATTTTTCCAGGTGATTGTAAAGTTCATCGTGATTCATTAACTCTACTTTTCCGTAGATCTGAACGGCTTCATAATTCCATGTTGAAACATTAATGTGATCATACCAGCTGCTCGAAATATATGTATGCGCTCCAAGGAAATCACAAAGAACTTCCTCTCCGTTCTTCAATATTTTCGCTTGCGGATTGGATTTGGAAATATGAGTTTCAATATAAATATTTTCGGGATCATCTTCATTCAGCATCATCATTGAATGAGTTGCCCGTATTTTGTCAGCCGAAGAAATTAATAAAGCAAAAGTATTTTCTTTGATGATTTCTTTCATCAAATTGTAGTCTTCGCTTTTATATAATTTTGGAATAAACATAATTTTAATAAACTTTAAACATAAAAACTCAAAACCTTAAACTAAAAAAGCTCTCCAGGACTTCTTGGTATCGCAATATTTAAATGTTTATATGCTTTTTCAGTAACCTCACGACCTCTCGGAGTTCTGATAATAAATCCTTCCTGAATCAAAAATGGCTCATAAACTTCTTCTAAAGTTTCCGGATTTTCCGCAATTGATGTTGCCAAAGCTGAAATTCCAACTGGTTTTCCTTTGAAATTTTCAATCATGACGCGCATGATTTTATTATCCATTTCATCCAAACCGAATTCATCGACATTTAATGAATTTAAGGCATATTTTGTAATGTTGATTTCAATTTCACCATTCCCTTTTATTTCAGCAAAATCACGCACTCTTCTTAAAAGAGCATTCGCAATTCTGGGAGTTCCACGGCTTCTTCTTGCAATTTCGATGGCTGCATCTTCATAAATTTTCACACCTAAAACCCTTGCACTTCTTTGAATAATCATCGATAAAAGCTCAATGGTATAATATTCCAGTCTGCTTTGAATTCCGAATCTTGCCAGCATTGGTTTTGTCAACATTCCGCTTCTGGTTGTTGCACCCACCAATGTAAAAGGATTTAATCCGATCTGAACACTTCTCGCATTCGGACCGGTTTCCAGCATGATATCGATTTTATAATCTTCCATTGCAGAATATAAATATTCTTCTACAACAGGCGATAAACGGTGAATTTCATCAATAAAAAGTACGTCGTTTTCTTCCAGATTGGTCAATAATCCGGCTAAACTTCCGGGTTTGTCCAACACAGGTCCAGAAGTAATTTTACAATTAACTTCAAGTTCATTGGCGATGATGTTTGCTAAAGTCGTTTTACCCAAACCTGGCGGACCGTGCAGCAAAACATGGTCAAGAGCTCCTCCGCGTTTCTTTGCAGCAGTCACGAAAACCTCAAGATTTTCAAGGGTTTTTCTTTGTCCGGCAAAATCTTTAAAGCTCTGAGGACGAATCTGGTCTTCCTGCATGAGCTCTTCACGGGAATAGTTTTCTCTATCTGGATGTAAAAAATCTGGCATTAATTCTATTTCATTTACTTCAAAGATAAGGAAAATTGAGGTTAAGATTAAGGTTGAGATTGAGATTCTTTGAGGTTGAAATTTAAGTTAGTGCAAAGATTGAAAACGAGACTCTGTATGACTTAAATGATTGGGATATTTTAAGTATTTTTGAAAGAGAAAAAGTAATTAATAAATTGATAAAAGATTTTACTGAAATGCCTGTGTGGCAAAAGGCAATGGATATTGCTGAACGATGTTTCCACATATCTGATAATTTACCAAAAAAAGAAGATTACGCACTTATTTCTCAATTAAGAAGGTCTGCGCAAAGTATTTCCGCAAATATTGCTGAAGGTTTTGGGAGAAGAACGGCAAAGGATAAAAGTAGATTCTATGATATTTCCAGAGGTTCAGCTTTTGAAACAAAAAGCCATCTGATATATGGAAACAGAGTAAAATATTTTTCAGAACAAGAGTGTTTAGAAATACAAAAATTGATTGGAGAAGTAGTACATGATTTAAACAAAATAACAAATCGTCTTAATAGCGGTCAACCTTAATCTAAACCTTAGCCTAAACCTTAAAACTAATGAAATTAATAGGACCATTCAAGCAGGTTGTGACACTTGCCAACCTCTCGTTAAGAGGAAAATTATCAGACGAACAACTTGAGATCATCGTAGATGGCGGAATTTTAATCGATAATGAAAAAATTCAGAAAGTTGGAAATTTCGAGATATTAAAATCTGAAAATCAAGATATAGAGATAGAAACGGTTGAAGGCGAACAAATCGTTCTTCCCGCTTTTGTAGATTCTCATACCCATATTTGTTTCGGTGGAAATCGCGCGAATGATTTTGCCATGAGAAATGCAGGTAAAACTTATCTTGAGATTGCAGAAAGTGGTGGTGGAATCTGGAGTTCCGTTCAACATACAAGAAATGCTTCGGAAGAAGAATTGTTAAAAACTTTACTGGAAAGAATTGATTTCTTAATCTCTCTAGGAATCGCAACGATTGAAGTGAAAAGCGGCTATGGCTTGGATATAGAAAATGAGCTGAAAATGCTTAGAATGATTAAAAAAGCACAGGGACAGACGAAAGCTACTTTGGTTCCGACGTGTCTTTCTGCGCACTTGAAACCAAGAGATTTCGAAGGAAGTAATCAGGAATATTTAAACTATATCATCACTGAAATTTTACCAAAAGTAAAGGAAGAAAATTTAGCGCAACGCGTTGATATTTTTATTGAAAAATCGGCTTTCCAGCCTGAAGAAAGTAAAGAATTTTTGCTTAAAACTAAAGACTTAGGTTTTGAAATTACAGTTCATGCAGACCAATTCACGCCTGGAAGTTCAAGAATTGCTGTTGAAGTAGGAGCAAAATCTGCAGATCATTTAGAGGCGACGATTGATGAAGATATTGATTTTTTAGCTCAGTCAGATACCGTGGCGACGGCACTTCCGGGAGCAAGTTTGGGATTGGGAGAAAAGTTTACTCCGGCCCGAAAATTATTAGATGCAGGAGCAATTTTAGCGATTGCAAGTGATTGGAATCCTGGTTCTGCACCGATGGGAAATTTAATTACGCAGGCTTCAATTTTAGCAACATTTGAAAAATTAACGACAGCAGAAGTTTTGGCAGGGATGACTTTCCGTTCGGCTTTTGCGCTTGGTTTGGAAGATAGAGGAAAACTAGAAAATGGCTTGAAAGCAGACTTTGTGACTTTTAAAACAAATAATTTCCAGAATGTTTTATATAATCAGGGAAGCTTAAAGGCTGAGAATGTTTATATTGACGGAAGTAAAATTTAAAAACAAATCATCCATTTTGTCATTCCGGAGGAATCTAAACTCTTTAATTTAGATGTTCGGAATGGGTACACACAAATTAAATTAATAATGAACAACAATATCTGGCAAGGAAGATTAGACGGTGAAGAACTTCTTTACCACAGAATATTCCAAAGAGTAAAAGAAGAAAATAATTACGATGCTGTTTCAACTAAGGATTTCGTTTTGCACGGATTTGCGGTGGATGAAGGCGTAAGAAGAAATAAAGGCAGACAAGGTGCAAAAGATGCTCCGGATATTATCAGGAAAAATATGTCTAATTTTCCGGTGATACTTCCTGATTTCTCTTTGCTTGATTTTGGAGATCTTACTTGTGAAGATCAAAATCTTGAAAATACTCAAAATGAGCTTGCAAAAAATGTTTCTAAAGTTCTTTTGAAAGGCGGGAAATCTCTTGTTTTAGGAGGCGGACATGAAGTTACGTACGCACATTATCTAGGCGTAAAAACTGCTTTTCCTGAACAGAAAATCGGAATTATCAATATCGACGCTCATTTCGATAACAGGCAACCCGAAAATGGAGTAGGACCGAGCTCTGGAACCGGATTTTGGCAAATTGCTCAGGAAGGTGAAATTAATTCATTACATATCGGAATTCAGAGAAATTCAAACACTTTGAAATTATTTGATACAGCTCATCAATTCGGAATGAAATATATTTTGGCAGACGAGCTTTTCTTTGAAAATCTTCCATCAATTTACGAAAGAATAGATGAATTGATAAATAGTGTTGATTATGTATATCTGACAATTTGTATGGATGTCTTCAATGCCTCTATTGCGCCGGGAGTTTCTGCAGCAGCCTACAACGGAATTTTTGCAGATGCAACTTTTATGCATTTTTACAGACATATTTTAAAGAATGAAAAATTGCTTGCACTTGATGTGGCAGAAGTAAATCCTTCGTTTGATATCCAGGACAGAACAGCTAGATTGGCTGCATGTCTTGTGAATGAATGGTTTATGGTATAAGCTAGAAAATTATATTTTTCTGATAGAGAAAATCAGTCTTTTATTTAAGCTAAAGGAACAAAATTTGTTGCTTTCATCATGCTTTTTAGGAGAAAAGCATTTATAAATTCAACCTGTTTGAATTTAAACTAATTTTACAATATGGAACAATCAATTGAGAATAAACTCATTAAAGCAGATCAGGCTTTTTCTGAATGGAAAAAAGTGCCATTTGAGGAAAAACAAATATTACTGAGAAAAGCGGCAGAAATTTTAAAGAACAATTCTGAGAAATTTGGTAAAATAATTACAACAGAAATGAATAAGCCTATTTCGCAATCGATCGCTGAAGTCGAAAAATGTGCTTTAATGTTGAATTATTATGCTGATGCGGAAAATGTGTTAAAACCTGAAATAGTAGATTCTGAATATAATTATTCTGAAATTCATTTTATTCCGAAAGGAGTAATTTTAGGAGTTATGCCTTGGAATTTTCCTTTTTGGCAAGTGCTAAGATTTGCAACGCCTGCGATTTTATCGGGAAATACAGTTGTTTTAAAGCACGCATCAATCTGTTTCGGAAGTGGAAATGCCATTGAAGAAGTATTATTGGAAGCAGGTTTTCCAGTTGGTGTTTTCCAGAATCTGGAAATTGGACATAAAGATGTAAAAGAAGTTTTAGAACATCAATCAATAAAAGGTGTAAGTTTAACGGGAAGCGAAAGAGCAGGTGCAGAAGTAGCTTCTATCGCGGGAAAAAACATCAAAAAATCTCTGCTTGAATTGGGGGGAAGTGATGCTTTTATTGTTTTAAGCGATGCAGATTTGGATCAAGCTGCGAAAGTAGGGGCAAAAGCGAGACTTCAAAATTGTGGTCAAACTTGTGTTGCTGCAAAAAGATTTATCATTGATGAACAAATTGAAGATGAATTTTTACCGAAATTCATTGAAGAATATAAAAAATTCATTCCGGCTGATCCGATGAATAAGGAGACACAAATCAGTGGAATGGCAAGACCGGATTTGGCGGATGATTTAGAAAAGCAGTTTAAGAAGGCTTTAGAAAACGGTGCTGAAATTATCATTCCGTTAGAGAGAATTTCTGATACAGAATTTACTCCGGGTCTGATAAGAGTGCAGGAAGGAAATCCGATTTTGCAGGAAGAATTATTCGGACCTTTGGGAATGGTAATGATTGCAAAAGACGATGCAGAGGCTTTAAGATTTGCGAATGATATTCCTTTCGGACTTTCGAATTCGGTTTGGACTACAGCTAGAGGCCGTCAATTATTTTTTATTGAAAACTTAGAATCAGGAACGGTAAATATCAATAGAATGACAAGCTCTGACCCGCGTTTCCCATTTGGAGGAACAAAAAGTTCAGGATACGGAACCGAACTTTCATTAATTGCATTAAAAGAATTTGTCACTCCTAAAACTATTGTAGGAAATTAATTTCATTTTAAGCATAAAAAAACTCCCGATATTTTCGGGAGTTTTTTGTTTTATAATTGATATTAAACTGTCGTTAATCTTAATGTATTCGTTTTTCCGCCTTCGTATGATGGAGTAGCGTTGATGTTGATAACGAAGTCTCCGGTCTCGATATAGCCGTGATTGTGAGTCAGCATATTCACCTGAATAATTGTTTCGTCAGTAGGTTTTTTCATGTCATAATAATAAGCATGAACTCCCCAAAGAAGATTCAGCATGGTGATCACTCTCTTGTTACCACTGTAAACAATGATGTGAGAATTCGGTCTGTGTGCAGCAAGCTGGAAAGCTGTATATCCTGAATGCGTTAACGTAACAATCGCAGCAACGTTTGTTGTTTTTGCAATTCTTACCGCAGCAAGACAAACCCTGTTTGTGATGAATCTCTCATCAATACAGTTGTAATCTTTCTCGATCGGTTCGTTTTTATGTTGATAAAAGCTTGTTTTTTCGATGTTTTGTACAATTTTAGCCATATTTTCGACTACCTGTACAGGATATCTGCCTACAGAGGTTTCACCCGAAAGCATTACGGCATCAGCTCCATCCAATACAGAGTTGGCGACGTCATTTACTTCCGCTCTTGTTGGCGTTAAGCTGTTGATCATTGTTTCCATCATCTGAGTGGCAATAATTACCGGCTTAGAATAGAATCTTGCTTTTTCAACCAAGGTTTTCTGAATAGCAGGAACTTCTTCCATCGGAACTTCAACACCTAGATCTCCACGGGCAACCATTAATCCATCGCATTCCAACAGAATTTCGTCGATATTTTTTACCCCTTCAGGTTTTTCAATTTTCGCAATAATCGGAGTTTTGAATTTACCGTTCGGGTGCGTTTTAATAAGCTCTTTTAAGTCAATAATGTCTTGTGCATGACGTACAAAAGAAAGCGCGATCCAGTCTACTTCCATGTCAAGCATGAAGTTAGCATCCTGAATATCTTTTTCCGTTAAAGCAGGAAGAGAAACGTTTGTATTAGGAAGGTTTACCCCTTTTTTAGAACTTAACGGTCCTCCTTGAATCGTCTTCGCTTTTACTATATCTTTTTCGTTAGTTTCTGTTACTTCCAAAACCAGCTTACCGTCATCAATAAGGATTCTTTCGCCAACTTTCACATCCTGTGGAAATTGCTGGTATGTCATATAAACTTTCGTAGAATCTCCTTCGATTTTTTCATTCGTAAAGGTAAGGATGTCTCCAGGATTTAGATAAGAACCTTCTTTCACCACACCTACTCTCAGTTTTGGACCCTGTAAATCCCCCAAAATACCTACAGAAAACCCATATTCTTTATTAAGTTCTCTGATGATTTCCATATTTGAGCGAACTAAGTCATAGTCTGCGTGTGAAAAATTTATTCTAAAAACATCAACACCTGCTCTCATTAACCCTAACATTACTTCCTTCGACGATGAAGCCGGTCCAAGTGTTGCGATAATTTTTGTCTTCTTTAAATACTTATTCATAATACTGGATAATTTGATAAAGCTC
>Ga0157375_10000962_pt1 | contig 24922 bp, 26 predicted proteins | sample M35metaG_FD_115311 | JGI IMG/M metagenome (GOLD analysis project Ga0157375, IMG submission 115311) | Miscanthus rhizosphere microbial communities from Kellogg Biological Station, Michigan, USA - M3-5 metaG | ecosystem: Host-associated > Plants > Roots > Rhizosphere > Soil | place: USA: Michigan... | reverse complement strand
TGGGCCTCATATACGCCTGTATGGAGGTAAATAGGCCCATCAACACTGAGGACGTAGGGTTTGCGCCGTGACCGACCGCCCCGAGGTCAGCCTGCGGAGGTTCGAGCCCGGCGACGCCGCCGCCGTCCACCGCTGGTTCAACAACCCGGCCGCCACCGCCTCGCTGATGGAGCAGCGCGACGGCTTCTCGCTCGAGCAGGCCGAGGGCTGGGCGAGGCGGGCGATGGACGACTCCGGCGAGGACCGCAAGTTCGCGATCGTCGTCGCCGGCTACGACGAGCCGGTCGGGTTCACCGCCCTTTACGGGCTCTTCCGTCAGACGGCCCCGGAGCTGGGGGCGCTGATCGGCGACGACGTCCGCGGCAAGGGCGTCGGTCGCCGGGCCGAGGCGCTGACGATCGCCAGGGCCTTCGACGAGTACGGCGCCCACCGGGTCTACGGCCGCATCCCCGCCCGCAACGAGATCGCCAAGAAGACGGTCACCAGCCTCGGCTGGGTCTACGAGGGGACGATGCGGTCGCACCTGGCCCGCGAGGGCGCTCCGCCCGACGACTGCGAGGTCTGGGGCGTGCTCCCCGACGAGTTCCGCGCCGCCGCCGCCGACCTCTTCGAGTGAGCCCGCCGCCCGCCAGCGCCGAGTTGATCGAGGACGGCGGCGCCGCCGCGGCCTCCGATCAGTTCTTCCGCTCGCGCGAGTTCCTCGGCGCCGAGGGGGCGACGCACACGCTGCGGGTCGAGAGCGACGACGGGGTGCTCGTCGCCCCCCTGATCGTGCGTCGGATCGGCGCCGGCCCCGAGCGCGACGCAATCTCCCCTTACGGGTATCCCGGGCTGGTCGAGCCCGGGGGGACCCCCCTCGCGGTCGATCCGTCCGGGATCGACTTCAGCGGGACCGGCCTGGTCAGTGTCTTCGTCCGGCATACGCTCGACGAGCCGCCGCTCACCGGAGCCACGGCTCGCAACGTGGTGCAGATCGCCGACCCGGCGCTCGCGCCGAAGAGCCGGCCGAGCGATCGGCGTCAGATCCGCCGCAACCTGGAGGCCGGCTATGACCTGGAGCTGGTGCCCGGCCAGGAGACGAGCGCCGCCCAGCGCGCCGGCTTCCTCGCCGCCTACGAGCAGACGATGCGCCGCACCGGCGCCGCCCCTCACTACTTCTTCGGCGCCGCCTACTTCGACCGGATCCTCGCGGCCGATGGCGCCTGGCTCGCCCTCGCCACCGCCCCCGGCGGCGACCTGGCCGCCGCCTCGCTCGCCGCCGTCAGCGACGGCTTCCTCCACTACTACCTCAGCGGCAGCGTCGACGAGCACCTGCGGGACTCGCCGATGAAGAACGTCGTCGCCCGCCTGGTCGAGCACGCGGGGGCGCTGGGGCTGCCGCTCAACCTCGGCGGCGGGCTCTCCCGCGGCGACGCCCTGGAGGAGTTCAAGCGCGGCTTCGCCAACCGCGAGCTCGGCTGGTTCAGCTCGGAGATCGTCTGCGATCCCGAGGCCTACGAGCGCCTCGCCGCCGGCCGCGAGGCGGGCGACTTCTTCCCCGCCTACCGGGCGCCCTAGCCGGAGCCGGCGAAGGCCCGGCTCAGCTGGCGGGTTCGGCCGGGGTCGGCCCGGTGAAGGGGAAGTATTCGGCCGGCTCGCCGCCGTATTTGCCCCAGGTCGCCTTGCCGAAGGCACGGATCGCGTCGAGCGTGATCGCGCCCTTGTAGGTGGGGCAGCCGAGCAGGTTGGTCCAGGTCGTCGCCGCGACCTCGTAGGGCATCTTCCCGTTCGGGAACAGCAGCGCCGCCCCGTACATGGTGTCGTAGAGGCCCTTCAGCGCCAGCTGGTCCCTTTCCGCCAGGTCTGGCGCGTACTGGATCTCCAGCCGGCCGTGCTCCAGCGAGTGGACGAAGTCGATCTCCGCCGGCATTTCCGTGTAGGCGCCGTCGGCCTGCTGGTAGGGCGGTTCGACGTGGGGCCCGGAGGTGGGCGGGTTGGTCTTGTAGTCGGGAGTCGGGGAGCCGACCGGGATGTGCTCGTGCCCCTCGTCCTTCAGCTTCAGCTTCAGCACGCAGCCGGCCTGCTTCGCGGCGGCGGCCAGGTTGGCGACCTTGACCGGCGGCGGCGGCGTCCCCTCCCTGCCGTCGGGCTGGATTCCGTTGGTCGAGCCGATTTCGGTGTTGAGGTTGATGTGGGCTTCGCCTTCGGAGCCGCTGTCGTCATCGCCGCCGCTGGTGAGGACGAAGATGCCGATCGCGAGCGCCAGCACCAGGGTCGAGGCGACCGCGTAGCCGACGATCAGCCGGTTGCGGTTGCGTTGCTCTTGCTCGTCTCCGGGCTCGGCCATCGCGGCAGCCTAGTCGGCGCTGCCGGCCAGGGTCGCGGCGTCGCCGCGCACCCGCTCCCAGGGGCGGGAGGCACGCAGCGCCCCCAGCACGGCCCGCGTCGCCGGGGCCCTGTTGAGAGCGTAGAAGTGGATGCCCGGGGCCCCGGCGATCAGCAGCTCGGCGCACTGCTGGGCGGCGAAGGCGACGCCCAGCTCGAACTCGCGCTCGGGGTCGCCGCCGGCTGCTTCGAAGGCTGCTTCCAGCGGCGCCGGGATCGAGGCGTCGCAGAGGTCGCAGATCCGCTTCGTCTGGGCGAAGCTGGCGACCGGGATGACGCCGGCCAGGATCGGCACCTCGACCCCCCGCGCCCGCGCCGCCCGCACGAAGTCGAAGTAGACCTGGTTGTCGAAGAAGAGCTGGGTGATCAGGAAGCTGGCCCCGGAGTCGACCTTGGTTTTCAGATAGGAGAGGTCGGTCTCGAGGTCCGGTGCCTCGGGATGCACCTCCGGGAAGCAGGCGCCGCCGACCCCGAAGTCCCAGCCGGCGGCGATGAAGGCCGCCAGCTCGGCGGCGCTGCCGAGGCCGCCCTCGGGCTGGACGAAGTCCCCCTCGCCCCGCGGCGGGTCGCCCCGCAGCGCGAACACGTTCTCGATCCCGGCCGCCGCGATCCGGTCCAGCGTCTCCGCCAGCCCCTCTGTGGTCTCGCCGACGCAGCTGAGGTGGGCCATCGTCTCGAAGCCGAGCTCGTCCTTCAGCGCCCGGGTGATCTCCACGGTGCCGTCGCGGGTGCCGCCGCCGGCGCCGTAGGTGACGGAGACGAAGTCGGGCTCCAGATGCCGCAGCTCGCGCGCGGTCGCGTACAGCTGCTCGGTGGCCTCCGCGCTCTTGGGCGGGAAGAACTCGACCGAGAAGGTCGGCCGCCTGGCGGCGATGATCGCGTCGATCCGCATCCGGGCAGGGTAGCCGGCCGGGGCCTCAGGCAGGCGGCGTGCGGTGATCGACCCGGGCCTGGAAGTAGGCCTGGATGTCCTCGAGGTGCTTGCCCTTGGTCTCGGGGACGAACTTCCAGCAGAACCAGAGGGTGAGGATGCCGATGCCGCCGTAGATCCAGAAGGCCCCTGAGCGGCCGGCGGCTTCGATCAGCAGCAGGAAGGTCAGCGAGACGATGAAGTTGAAGGTCCAGTTGGCCATCGTCCCCAGCCCGGCCGCCTTGCTGCGCACCGCCAGCGGGTAGATCTCGGCGTTGATCAGCCAGAAGATCGGCCCGAGGCTGATCGCGAAGGAGGCGACGTAGGTCATCAGGCTGACGATCGCGACGATCGAGGCGAGGGTGCTGCCACCGCCGCCGATGAAGGCGGCGCCAAGCGCGAACAGCGAGATCGACATCCCGGAGACGCCGACCATCAGCAGCGTGCGCCGCCCGGCGCGGTCGAGCAGGCGCAGCGCCAGCACGGTCATGCCGACGTTGATGACGCCGACCCCGACCGCGGCCAGGATCGCCCCGGCGGAGGAGTTGACGCCGGTGAATTCGACGATCGTCGGCGCGTAGTAGATGACCGTGTTGATCCCGGTCACCTGCTGCAGGATCGCCAGCCCGACGCCAACGAACAGCGCCGCTTTGACCACCGGCTGCAGCAGCTCGCTCCAGGCTCCCGGCTTGTCGTCGAGGCCCTCTTTGATCTCTTCCAGCTCGAGGTCGATCGTGTCGGGGTCGTCGACGCGGATCTTCGCCAGCACCGCCCGCGCCGCGAAGTCGTCGCCGCTCATCACCAGCCAGCGCGGGCTCTGCGGCATCCGCAGCATCCCGAAGGCCAGCGCCAGCGCCGGCACGCAGCCGAGCCCGAGCATCCAGCGCCAGCCCTCGCTGTGGTCGAAGGCGAGCCCGACCAGGTAGGCGACGAGGATGCCGATCGTCACCGCCAGCTGGAAGAAGCTGACGAGGCGGCCGCGGCTCTCCGGCGGCGCCACCTCGGAGATGTAGACGGGGGCGGCGGCGGAGGCGAGCCCGATGGCGACGCCGATCACGACCCGCGAGACGACCAGCACCTCGACGTTGGGAGCCGCCGCGCTCCCCAGCGCGCCGACGATGAAGACGGCGGCGGAGAGCAGGATCATCAGCCGCCGGCCATAGGTGTCGGCGGCGGGGCCGGCGATCGCGGCGCCGGCGATGGCGCCGATCGGGACCGCCGCGACGACGACGCCCTGGGCGAAGCTGCCGAGGTCGAAGTCCTGCTTGATGAAGAGCAGGGCGCCGGCGATGATCCCGGTGTCGTAGCCGAACAGCAGCCCGCCGAGACCGGCGATCGCCGCCGTGAGGACAACGTTGCGCCGCGCTCGCCGCGCCGACGCCTCCGATCCCGTGCTCATCCCGGCCGAGACCGTACATCGACCCGCGGACAGGCGCCGCCCCGGCCGCCGCGAGGCTTATTTCCGTACTTTGCGGAAAGCCCCGATGCCGGCCTCTTGCGCCGGGCCGGAGACGGGTCTACATTCGCCTTGCGACCGGGAGAGACCGGTTCCCGCGGAAGCCAAGCGGGAGACGGCCTCGAAGGTGGCGCAACCGAGCTTCTAAGCGCGAAGGCTACGCGCGAGGCAGGCGACGAGCGCCACCGCCGGTCGCGTTTTCGTTCTCCGCGCCGTCCGACTCGCCGCCTAGCGTGGCCAGCGGTCTTGGGGGACCTGCCCTCCCCTGGCCAGCGACCGGGGCGCGCTTCCGGGAGCTGGGCGTCGCCATCGAACCCCGTGAGTCTCGTGGCCACTAGCCCGCCCGCTCCCAACTTGCCGTCCCAGCCCCGCGACCGTCCTTCGCCGCTGCGAGGATGGCCGCGATGAGCGGCGAGGTTCGCTACGAGCGGGTCGGCGCGGCGGCGGTTCTGACGATCGACCGTCCCGAGCGCCGCAACGCGGTCGACGCCGCCACCGCCGCCTCGCTGCGACGCGGCTACGACGAGTTCGAGGCCGACGCGGACGCCCGCGTCCTCGTTCTCACCGGCGCCGGCGGCGAGGCCTTCTGCGCGGGCGCCGACCTCAAGGCGCTCGACCTCGACGTCGACGACCCGGCGGGCCCCGAGGGCTTTACCCGGCTCACCCCTTCGAAGCCGTCGATCGCGGCGATCGACGGCTGGTGCCTGGCCGGCGGCCTCGAGCTGGCGCTCTGGTGCGACCTGCGGATCGCCACCCCCGGCACCACCTTCGGCTGCTTCGAGCGCCGCTGGGGGGTGCCCCTGATCGACGGCGGCACCCAGCGCCTGCCCCGCACGGTCGGGATGGGCCGCGCCCTCGAGCTGATCCTCACCGGCCGCGCCGTCGGCGCCGAGGAGGGCCTGCGGATCGGCCTCGTCAACGAGGTCGTCGCGCCCGGCGCCCACCTCGAGCGCGCCCTCGAGCTGGCCGAGCGCCTGGCCTCGTTCCCGCAGGAGACGATGCTGGCCGACCGCCGCGCCGCGATCGAGGGCGCCGGGCTGCCGCTCTCCGAGGGCCTCGCGCTGGAGCACCGGCTGGGGCGCGAGACCCTGGCCGTGGCGCTGCGGGGAGCCGCCCGCTTCGCCGCCGGCGAGGGCCGCCACGGCGAGGGCGTCTAAACCCCTAGCCGTCGTCGTGGGCGATCCGGCCCCGCGCCTCCTCGGCCGCCTCGGGGCCGAGGTAGGGCATCAGCACGGCGAAGACGAGGTCGGGGAGGAGCCTGCGCAGCTCCGGCCCGCGGCCGCCCCGGACCTCGTCGAAGATCATCGAGGTGGCGCCGCCGATCGCGAAGGCGGCGGTGTCGGCCGGCAGCTCCTCGCCCTGGTTGGAGGCGACACGGCCTTCCTCGAGGAAGTAGGTGAAGCGGCCGAGCGCGCCGCGGTAGCGGATCCGCGCGTCCTCGCCACCGGCGGTGACCTCGACCATCGCCATGCGGGCGATCGCGTGCTCGCTCGCCAGCAGCTCGACCAGGGCGCGCAGGGCGGCCACGATCCGGTCCTGCCAGGGCTGCCCGACGGTGCTCTCGAAGGCGGTCGAGACGTGGGCGACGAGGACGTCGATGATGGCGTCGTAGGCCTCGAGGAAGCAGCCGGTCTTGCCGACGAAGGTGCTGTCGAAGGCCTCGCGGCTGACCCCGGCGGCGTCGACCACGTCGGCGACGGTCGTCTCCTCGTAGCCCTTGGCGGCGGCGACCCGGACCATCGCCTCCAGCATCCGCTCGCGCTCGGAGCGGACGGCGTAGGCCCTGGGCAACGCCTGGCTCGCAGCTGGTCCCTGGTGTGGATTCGAACCCGATGAATCCATCCCATCCAGCGTAGGGCAGCCGCGACCGGGTGTCCAACCGCACCTATGCTTCGCTCGTGAGCGCGGAGCGGGCAAGCGTGCATATCTGGTTCTTCGCGCCGCGAGCGGAGCGCGAAGGTCATGTCTAGGATCGGGATCGTCGGCCTCGGCTACGTCGGCCTGCCCCTCGCCGTCGCCTTTGCCGAGGCGGGCCAGGAGGTGGTCGGCCTCGACCTCGACCCGGCCAAGGTGGAGGCCCTGAACGCCGGCCGCAGCTACATCGAGGACGTGCCGGACAGCGCCCTGGAGCCGCTCCGCGAGCGTCTTGGCGCCAGCTCCGACTACGGCGACCTGGCGTCCTGCGAGGCGATCGTCGTCTGCGTGCCGACGCCGCTGACCAGCGCCCGCGAACCCGACCTCACCTACCTGGTCGAAGCCGCCGGCTCGATCGCCGCGATCGCCCGGCCCGGCCAGCTCGTCGTGCTCGAGTCGACCACCTACCCCGGCACCACCCGCGAACAGCTGACGCCGATCCTCGAGCGCTCCGGCCTCAGCGTCGGCAGCGACCTCTTCGTCGCCTTCTCGCCGGAGCGGATCGACCCCGGTCGCACCGACTACACGATCAGGACCACGCCCAAGCTCGTCGGCGGCATGACCCCGGCCTGCACCGAGCGCGCCCGCGAGCTCTACTCGCTGGTCTGCGACGAGGTCGTGGTCGTCTCCACCCCGGAGGCAGCCGAGCTCTCGAAGCTGCTCGAGAACGTCTTCCGCTCGGTCAACATCGCCTTCGTCAACGAGCTGGCGCAGCTCTGCGACCGACTCGGCATCGACGTCTGGGAGGTGATCGACGCCGCCTCGACCAAGCCCTTCGGCTTCATGCGCTTCGAGCCGGGGCCGGGGATGGGCGGCCACTGCCTCCCGGTCGACCCCTTCTACCTCGCCTTCAAAGCGCGCGAACAGGGCTTCTACCCCGAGTTCATCGAGCTCGCCGGCAAGGTCAACCAGGCTCAGCCGGCGTTCTGCGTCGAGCGCATCGAGCGCGCCCTCAACCAGGCCTCGAAGCCGGTCAAGGGCTCGCGGATCCTGGTCCTCGGCGCCAGCTACAAGGCCGGCAGCGGCGACACCCGCGAGTCGCCGGCGCTGACGATCCTGCGCCTGCTGCGGGCGCTCGAGGCCGACCTCTCCTACCACGATCCCCACGTGCCCGAGCTGCCCGAGCTCGGCCTCGCCTCGGTCGACCTGGAGCGCGGCCTCGCCGAGGCCGACCTCGCCGCGATCGTCACCGCCCATCCGGGGCTGGACTACGCCAAGGTCGTCGCCACGGCACCGCGCACGCTCGACTTCCGCGGCGTCACCCGGGAGCTCGAGTCCGACCGCCTGGAGCGGCTCTAGACGCTCGCGGCCTGCATCTCGGCGCTCGCCGCCTCGGCCCCGAAGTAGGGCAGCACCGCGAAGTACATGAACTCCGGCAGCAGCCGCCGGAAGCCGCCGTCGGCACCGGTGGAGAGGCGCGAGTGGAGGACCGCGTGGATGCCGGCGGCGATCCCTTCGCCGGCGATCGGCGGCGGTCCGCCGGCGTCGCCGCCGCCCTCGCGGGCGCGGTCGAGGAAGGCGTTGACCCGGGCCATCGCGGCGGTCCGCTTCGCCAGCGCCTCCGGGCCGGCGGCGTGCACCTCGACGATCAGGGCGCGGCCGACGTCGGGCTCGGCGTCGAGGAAGTCGAGGAAGGCACCGAGGCCGGCCCGCAGCTGCCCGGTCCAGGCGCCCTGTCCCGCCGCCGCCTCCCGCACCAGATCCTCGACCCGCTCGAGGGTGGCGTCGTAGGCCTGCAGGTAGCAGTCGTCCTTGTCCGCGAAGTTGTCGTAGAACGCCTGCCTGTAGACGCCGGTGCGGTCGAGCACCGTGCGGACGGAGGTGGGCTCGTAGCCCTCCGCTCCCACCGCTTCCAGCATCCCGTCCAGGATCGTCTGGCGCTTCGGGGAAGTCACGGTTTCAATCTACTGCGGCAGCCGAAAGTCTAATTTTCCCGACCAGTATCGTCGGTATGTGGCCGCGAATCCCGCCGACGCTTCGGTCGAGCAAGCCGCCGGATATCCACCCGAGCTTTCCCGCCTGCCCCCGGGCCGCCACGGCCTGCCGCGCGAGTTCGTCGCCCACAACCAGCGCGAGCGCCTGATCGCCGGCCTCGCCGAGGCGATCGCCGACGACGGTTACGCGGGGACGACGATCGGCGACATCACCAGCCACGCCGCCGTCTCTAGGCGCACCTTCTACGAGCACTTCTCCAGCAAGGACGAGTGCTTCGTGGCCGCCTACGACACAGTGATGAGGCGGCTCAGCGAGTGCGTCGGCCAGGCCTTTGACGAGGAGCCCGACTGGCCGCGCGCGGTCAAGGCCGGGATCGGCGCGATGCTGCGCTTCCTCGCCGCCGAGCCCAACCTCGCCCGCCTCTGCATGGTCGAGGCGCTGGTCGCCGGGCCGGTCGTGGTCGAGCGCTACGACAGCGCGATCGAGAGCTTCGTCCCCTACTTCCAGAGCGGCCGCGAGGGCCGCTCGCCCCAGGTCCTGGAGCGGCTCTCGCCGACCACCGAGGAGGCCCTGGTCGGGGGCATGATGTCGTTGATCTCCCGCCGCATCATCGCCGGCAAGGCGGCCGAGCTGGAGACCCTGCTGCCGGACCTGGTCGAGTTCATCCTCACCCCTTATCTCGGCAGCGACGAGGCGGCGAAGATCGCCGCCGAGAGCTAGATCCTCGCCGGGAAGTTGGCCGAGGCGCTGGGCGTCACGGCGGTGGCGTAGCGCCACCTGGGTCGCGGCCTAGCCGCTGGCGCCGCCGCTCGCCCGCGCCTCGCCGATGTTTGGCCAACATCTGTGTCCAGCCTGCCACATCCCGGCGCTTAACGCAAGAGATTTTGAATAAACGGCTTGGTTTGGAATCGAGCCGGCGCGGCGGGCCTTAAGCCCGCCGCTTCAGCATCCCGAACAGAGACGAGTGCAGCCCCTCGAGCAGGGCGCGGGCGAGCTGGCTGCTGCCGCCGATCTCGATCTGCTCGGTGTCCTCTTCGATCACCGCCCGCAGCCAGGCGTGGGCCGAGCCGGTGGCCCAAGCATCGGCCTGCCCCTGCACTTTGGCGATGCAGGAGACGACCCTGCCCTCGTCGACCTCGACCAGCACGCCGGCCAGCTGGTCGCCGCCGCCGACCTCGACCGCGAGCCGGCAGACGCCGGAGGCGTCGGGCGGCAGGCGCAGCAGGGGCACGGTGAGGAGGAAGGCCGCCTCGGCGTCCAGCCGCCGGATCGGCACCGTCGTCGCCGTCGCGTTCGCCCGCTCCCAGCGCGCCGCGGCGCCGAGCGGCCCGATCGAGCCCCGCAGCCAGGAGGTGACGGCGTAGGGAGTGCCGCGGCCGCGGCCCGGGGTGCGCTCGATCAGCCCGGCCAGCCGCATCGCACCGAGGCGGCGCTCCAGCGAGGGATAGCTGAGGCCGTTGATCAGGCCGTTCAGCTCGGTCAGCGAGAAGGGCCGGGCGGCGAGGGCGCGGACCATGCTGGTTCCCCAGCCCTCGACCAGGGCCTTGACGGCGCTCTTGGCGGAGCTGCTGCCGAGCTGCAGCGGTCCGTCCGGCGCCGCCTGCAGCCAGGCGTCGAGGACCCGAGCCACCGCCCACAGCTCCTGTCCCACCGGCGTCAGCTCGAAGTCCAGCGAGCCGGGGAAGTCGTTCTGGCGGCGCCGGATCAGCACCCCTGTCTCGGTCAGCGTGCGCAGGTGTCCGCGCATCGTCGTCTGCGGCGGCGACCCGGCCTCGCGGCGCAGGTCGATCAACGATCGCGGGCCGTCGGCGAGCGCCTTCAGCACGTGGACGTTGATCGGCGTCGAGAGCAGTCGCAGAGCCTCGGTGCCGGCTCTTGCGCTCTCCGCCCCGGGTTTGACCTGGGCAATAGTCAAGCTGTTTTGATTATGACAGTGGCTTATACCGCTGTCAAAGATTCTTGATGAGTGACGGAGGCGGCCGATCGGGCGCTTGATTGACGGTACTTGTTTACTCGATTACCCTTGTGCATCAGTGAGGACGGGGAGCCGACAGCGCCGGATCACCTTCGTCACGCTCGGGCCGGAGGGAACCTGTCACGAGCGGGCGGTGGGCCGCTACGCGGCGTTCCAGGGGATCGAGGACTACGAGATCGAGCTGATCACCGACTTCTTCGCCGGCCTGGAGATGCTCCGGGGCCGCGACGACACGTTCCTCGTCCAGTGCAGCGCCCACCCCAGGGTCCACGAGGTCACCGAGAAGTACTGGACCGAGATCTTCGTCGTCGACACCTTCATCTACCCGACCAAGCACCTGGTCCTGCTCAGCCGCCGCGAGGTCGAGCGCCCGCGCTCGCTGGGGATCGTCCCCGCGACCAAGGGCTACGTCGACCTCTCGCGGTGGGAGGAGGTCGTCGACGTCGTCTCCAAGCCGGTCGTCGCCGCGGGGCTCCTGCGCGGGGACTACGACTCCGGCCTGACCCACATGGAGCACGTCGAGGAGCACGCGGACGAGCTGCGGCTCGACCTCGACATCGGCGAAATCGACACCACCTGGGTCGTCTACGGGACCGCCAAGCGCTTCCGGGGCGAGGTGATCGGGATCCCCTCGCACGAGCTCTACGAGCCCGTCGCTCAGCCCGCCTTGTCCTGACGCCGCTCGTCGCGGCGATGGCGGCGGACCAGCGGCGCCACGTAGCCGATCAGGACGCCGATCGCGACCGCGGCCAGCAGGGTGACGATCAGCGGCGCGTCGACGCTGACGAAGAGGACGTCGATCCGCACCTGCTGCGAGTTCTGCAGGGCGACGATGACGACCAGGGCGACCAGGACGCCGACCACCCAGGCGCGCCAGTTGACCTGCTTGCCGTCGGGGCCCATGCCCCGACTTTAGGCGCTGGCGGCGGCCGGCACGCGCTCGGCCCAGGGCCGCGCCGCTTCGAGCTGAGAGCCGACCCGGATCAGGGTCGCCTCGTCGAAGGGGCCGCCGGTCAGCATCGTCCCCACCGGCACGCCCTCCTCGGTCCAGTAGAGCGGCAGGGAGATCGCCGGCAGGCCGGTGAGGTTGCCGAAGGCCGTGAAGCTGACCGAGGCGACGGTCTCGAAAGTCGCGGCCTCGGGGGCCGCGTGCTGGCCCTCGAGCACCGAGCCCGAGGGCGGCGGCAGGATCGCCGAGGTCGGGGTCAGCAGCAGGTCGAAGTCGCGCCCCCAGGCGGCGACGTCGCGGCGTGAGAGGCGCTCCAGGGTCTGCGCCGCGCGCACGTACTCGTAGGCGCTGACCTCCTCGGTCGCGGCCTTATAGGAATGGCGGTTGTGCGGCTCCACCCGGTCCCAGTCGACGCCGTCGTAGTCGGCCAGCCCGGCGCTGGCGAGGGCGGTGAAGGCAGGAACCAGCTCGGCGGAGATCGTCGGCACCTCGACCTCGGCGACCGCGTGCCCCAGCTCCTCCAGCAGCGCCGCGGCGTCGCGGGCGGCGGCGACGCAGGCGGGGTCGGTGGGGATGCCCAGCGGCGCCTCGGCCATCAGCCCGATCCGCAGCGGCCCGGCCTCGGCACCCAGCTCCTCGCCGAACGGGCGGCCCGGGGGGATCGCGTTGTTCCAGGCCAGCGGGTCGGGGCCGGCGGTGACGTCGAGGGCGACCGCCGCGTCGGCGACGGTGCGGGTGATCACGCCCTCGACCACGGCGCCCATCCAGGCCTGGGCCCGGCGCGGGATGCGGGCGCGGCTGGACTTGAGGCCGACCAGGCCGCAGTAGGCGGCGGGGATGCGGATCGAGCCGCCGCCGTCGTTGGCGTGGGCGATCGGGAACATGCCGCCGGCGACCGCGGCCGAGGCGCCGCCGGACGAGCCGCCCGAGGCGCGGCTCGGGTCCCAGGGGTTGCGGGTGTTGCCGTAGCGCTCGTTCTCGGCCACCGTGATCGGGCCGAACTCAGGCGTGTTGGTGCGGCCGCAGAGGACGAAGCCGGCCTCGACCAGGGCCTCGACCACGAGCTCGCTCTCCTCGCTGACTCCCCCGGGGGCGCCGTTGGAGCCGTAGGTCACCGGCCAGCCGGCGACCGCGGTCAGGTCCTTGATCGGGATCGGCACGCCGAGGAAGGCCGCCTCGTCGCCCGCGGCGATGCGCTCGTCGGCCTTGCGGGCGCCGGCGCGGGCCGCCTCGTCGTCGCGCCAGATCACCGCGTTCAGCTCCGGGTTGCGCGCGTCGACGGCGTCGAGGCAGGCCTCGAGCAGCTCGACGGCGGAGAGCTCGCGGGCGCGCAGGGCGGCGGCGAGATCGAGGGCGCTGCTGGTCGGTCCAAGCTGGCTCACCAGCCAAACCATATGCGCTCGCCGTTCTGAACCTCGGCGGACGGGTATGCGTAGGCCAGGAACACGCGGCCCCGGGACTTTCGGGTCACGACCGGAACTCGTCCATCAGCAGGAGGCAAGATGAAACCGATAGCGCGCATCTCCGCCGCGCTCGCCGTCGCCCTGGCGCTCGCCGTCGGGGGAGCCGGAACCGCCGTCGCCAAGCACGGCGCCGACGACCCGCCGGGTCACCACCACGGCAAGCACCATCACCACGGCAAGCACCACCACCGCCACGGGGCCGACGACGGCCCGAACCACACCTAGCGCCACCGCCTGGCAGGCCGGGGGACGGGGCGCCGCGGGCGCTCTAGTCGCCCCGGCCGGGCCAGCGATCCTCGACCAGCTCGCCGTCGCCGCCCTCGGGCTTGGAGCCGCCGACCGCGATCAGCTCGAGCCCGTCGGGGCCCGCCTCGAAGCCGCGCACGACCGTCGGGGCGACGCGGACGACATCCCACCTGCGCAGCTCGATCACCTCGTCGTCGAGCCTGATCCGGCCGGCGCCGCCGACCACGACGTAGGCCTCCTCCTGCTCGCCGTGACGGTGGCCGTCGACGGGCGTGAAGTTCGGCCCGTAGCGGAAGTAGCTGATCCCGAGCTGCTCCGAGTCGAGATATTTGCGCGAGAAGCGCGCCTCGACCTCGTCCCGGGGCGAGACGTCGTCGATCTCCATCAGGTTCTTCACGGCGAAGTCGGTCATCGCGTGAGAGTCTAGGAGGAGGCAGGCATCGGCTGACGAGGAAGGCTGGAGATGGCGATCACCGAGCACGAGGCGAAGCAGATCGAGGCGGCGAACGCGAGCGGAAGGACGCCGGTCGTCTTCATCCACGGGCTCTGGCTGCTGCCGAGCAGCTGGGACAACTGGGCCGGTGTCTTCGAGGAGGCCGGATACGCGGCGGTGACGCCGGTCTGGCCCGACGACCCTGAGACGGTCGAGGCGGCGCGCGCCAACCCCGACGCGTTCGCCAAGAAGACGCTGGGGCAGATCGCCGACCACACCGCCGAGGTGATCGGGCAGCTGACGAAGAAGCCGGCGGTGATGGGCCACTCGACCGGCGGCCTGCTGGCGCAGATCCTCGCCGGGCGTGGGCTCTCGGCGGCGACGGTCGCGATCGACCCAGGCCCCTTTCGCGGCGTCCTGCCGCTGCCGATCTCAGCCCTGAAATCGGCCAGACCGGTCCTCCAGAATCCCCTCAACAAGGGCCGGGCGGTGACGCTGACGCTGGACCAGTTCAAGTACGGCTGGGCCAACGCGCTCTCCGCCGAGGAGGCCAAACAGCTTTACGACAGCTACCACGTGGCCGCCCCCGGAGCGCCGCTGATGCAGATGGCGAACGCAAACCTGAACCCCCTCACGGAGGCGAAGGTGGACACGAAGAACCCCGAGCGCGGACCGCTCCTGGTCATCGACGGCGAGAAGGACCACACGGTGCCGTGGGCGATCGCCAACGCCTCCTACAAGAAGCAGATGCGCAACAGGGAGAGCGTGACCGAGATCGTGAAAATCCCAAATCGCGGCCACTCGCTGACGATCGACAGCGGCTGGCGCGAGGTCTGCGACACGGCGCTCGCGTTCGTCAAGCGCTTCGTCTAGCGGCAACTCAATAGGCGGTGTTGCGGCAGCGCGGTCGGGGCAGCGCCTTGTAGCGCCGTCCGCGGCCGCGGTTCCAGAGGGCGGCGTCGATCTCGGCCGCAGCCAGGCGCCCGTCGAGCGCCGCCGCGAGCAGCTCGACGGCGTGGACGCAGGCGGCGCGCAGCTCGACCTCGGGGGCTGAGCCGTGGGTCAGCAGCTCGCCGGCTTCGATCGCTCGCTCCAGCTCGGGGTCGAGCGCGAGGACGCCGTCGACCCGGAGCACGTGCGGGACCAGGTTGTCGGCGAAGGCGGTGAGGCGGTCGCGGTCGGCGCAGGAGGCGACGCCGGCGCGGTCGAGGTCGGCGACGGCGAGCTGCGCGCGCTTGAAGAAGGGGACCGGGCGCTCCTCGTAGGAGGAGGTGTCGGCGAACGCGTCCCAGCCGGCGAGCAGCCCGGCGAGTGCCGCCGCCGAGCCGCCGGCCGCGTCGGCGACGGCGGCGAAGCGCCCCCCGTGCTCGGCCCCGACGTGGGAGCCGACGTCGCGCAGGGAGCGGGCGTAGTCCTCCATCAGCGGGTGCCCTGGATCCTGTCCGAGCGTCGCGGCGATTCCGGCGGCGTCGATCCGGGTCAGGGCGGCGGGCGACCACGGGCCTTCGCGGCGGAACCGCTCGACCACCGCCGCCGCCACGGTCGAGTAGCCGCTCAGCCCGGGGCGCTTGCGGATCGTCGGCCACCAGCCGGAGCCGAAGTTGATCGCGTCGAGGCAGATCGCAAAGGCGGCCAGGGCCTCGCGATCGCCCTCGAGCAGCTCGGTCCGGGGGTCGGGCGGGCCCGGGTCCGCCGCTGCCGGCAGGCCCCGCGCGTACTCCGCGATCTTGCCGGTCTCGATCCGCACCGACTGGGCGCGCTCGGCCACCCAGGCGCAGGCGGCGCGGACTTCCTCGGGGACGGACATGGTGAAATCAGGGTATGACCGAGCGCGAGATCTCGATCCGCCGGGCCGGGCCCGGGGACTCGCCGGCGATCGCCCGGCTCCTACACGACTTCAACAGCGAGTACTCCGAACCGACCCCGGGGGTCGAGGCGCTCACCCGGTACTCGCGGCAGCTGCTCGAGCTGGGGGAGATGACGGTGCTGCTCGCCGAGGGCGGCGGGGCCGACGGGCCGGACGGCCTCTCGCTGATCCGCCTTCGCCCCTGCGTCTGGACCGGCGGCCCGGAAGCGCACCTGCAGGAGCTCTACGTGGTGCCGCCGCTGCGCGGGCGCGGCATCGGGCGGGCGCTGCTGACGGCGACGATCGAGGCGGCGCGGGCCGCCGGCGCCACCGGCCTCGATCTCAACACCGGCGAGACCGACACCGCCGCCCGCGGTCTCTACGAGAGCTTCGGCTTCACCAATCGCGAAGGCTCCCCGGACGGCCCCTCGATGCTCTTCTACGAGCGCGAGATCTGAGCCGAGAGGTCGACGAACTCGATCCCGGCCGGCGCCGGGACGAGGTCGGGGTGGAGGAGGTGGGCCAGCAGCTCGGTGCCGTCGACCAGCCGCGGGCCGGGCCGCGAGTAGGTCGAGGCCGCGTCGACGGCGAAGACGCGCTCGGCGCCGAGCCCCCGGATCCGCGCGCCGTGCTCGATCGCCTGCGCCCGCGAGTCCTCGACGTACCAGCCGCAGGGCATCGCCACGACCGCGTCCGGGTCGAGGCCGGCGAGTGCCTCCCAGGCGACCTCGGGCGACTTCGCGCCCGCCGTGCCGGCGACGTCGGCGCCGCCGGCAAGCTCGATCATCTCCGGGATCCAGTGGCCGCCGACGAAGGGCGGGTCGAGCCACTCGAGGGCGATCACCCTGGGCCGCTCCGCGCCGGCGACGGCCGCGCCGACCGCCTGCAGTCGCGCCTCCAATTCTCCCCGCAGATCAGCTGCCCGTCCCTCGACCCCGGCTGCGGCGCCGAGCCGGGTCACGTCCTCCAGCACCTCGGCGAGCGTCCCCGGGTCCTGCTGCACGACCCGCGGCCGGTTCGGCAGCCGCGCCGCGACCGCGACCACGTCCTCGAAGGAGACGGCGCAGACGTCGCAGACCGCCTGGGTGACGATCAGGTCCGGCGCCAGCTCCGCCAGGCGCTCCTCGTCGAGGCTGTAGAGCGCCTTGCCGGAGCCGACGACCTCCTTCACCGCGGCGTCGATCCCACCGGCGCTCAGCCCGGGCGGCAGGACGGTGGCGGTCAGGTGCGGAAGCTCCCTGGCCGCCGCCGGGTGGTCGCACTCGTGGGTGACCGCGACCACGTCGCCGCCGAGGCCGAGCGCGAACAGCATCTCCGTTGCCGAGGGGACGAGGCTGGCGATTCTCATCGCCGCTCAATATGGCACGCGGCTGCGGCCAGCGGCCGCGTACCTGTGTAGAAGCGGGCTGGACGCCAGCCAGCCCGCTTCCCGTCAACCATCGGGTCCTATTTGACCGTGAGGCTCACTTGCGTGCCGCAGAGGTGTTCGGTGTATTGGTGTTGGTGAAGCGTCACTTGTTTCGTTCCCGCGTCTTTATAGGCGGTGAAGATTGTGTTGCCGACGAGAGCGCCGTTGACCCCTTCGAAGTTGTTGCCATCGGGGCATCCAGCTCCTGTTTGGAGGGTCTTGATTTTGTTCAGTGTGGTTTCAAATGTCGCTTCTTGGGCGCTCAGTTGTTTTCCGATCAAGTGAGAGAGGCCGTTCTGTTCCGGTACATCCACGGTGCATATTGCCGTCTTGAATTCGATTCCCTTCCCCTCTGTGCAGCCGGTGATGTCGACTAGGAATGTGCTCGCCGCCTGACCGGCGCCTGTGACTGTGTATTTGCAGCCGTTGAGGAGAACTTGCTCTTTCAGGCCCCCGAGTATGCAATTTTGTATTTCCGCCGGGTTGCCTTTGCCGGTCCCATATGTTGCTGTGAGCGTCAGCTCGTTAATTTTTTGCCCTTGCGTTGTCCCTTCGTACGTGGCTGTGGCGCAGGTGCTGGCGAGTACTTCTTTTTTTTTGGTTTCGATCCCGAAAACGTGTTCCAGGCCCACCTCGTTGTGGGCTGTGATCGTCGCCGGTTGGGCGCCGAGTTCGAGTTCCCCCGCCTGGGCCGCCGCGGCCGCGACTGAGGCGAGCACGAGGACGGCTGCGAGGGTCATGCCGAGGGTCTTGATCTTGCCGATCATCTCTTGACTCCTTGGGTAGTGAGTATGAAAACGGGCTATCGATAGGGGCCCGTCGGCGGCAGGTCAAGAGTCGGCGGTGCGCCGGCGACACAGGTTCGGGTCAAGAGGACGATCTCGCTGCAAACGGCGCCCGGCCCGCGACGATCCGCGCCGAGTCGAGCCGGACGCCGTTTGGCGAGAGCGGGGCGCTGGGCCGCAGCCCAGCGCCAGTGCGAGGGCTTATTTCACCGCCGCGACCAGGGCTGCCGCGCCCCCGGCCATCCCCGCTTTGTTGGGATGGATCGGTGCCGCCAGTTCGCCCGGCACCAGCGGTTCGACCCAGCGGGTCGAGCTGCCCTTGCAGGCATCGTGGCCGATGCTGGCTCCGTACCAGTTGACGAGCGTGGCGCCGTTGGCCGCTGCCTGCGTCGCCAGCATCGCGTTCAGCCGCTGCTCCGTCGCCCGCAGATAGGGGGCATCGGTGAAGCTGATCGGCATCTGCGGCCAGCAGCCGCTTCCCGTCTCGGGGAAGATCGCCGGATAGTTGACGACGTAGACTTTCGCCGCCGGCGAGCGGCTGTGGATCCCCTGCAGGACGGCGGCCACCTTGGGAGCCGTGGCCGCGATCCTTTCGGCCAGCTGGTCTTTGCCGCCGGGGTCGTATTTGTCCTTGCAGGGGGAGCTGAACGGGTTGTAGGTGATGCAGCTCTGGGCGACTTCGGAGAAGCCGATGTCGTTGCCCCCGATCGTCACCGAGACGACCGTCGTGCCGGCGTCCAGCGAGTTGAGCTGGGGCGGGTTGGGCCCGTCCGGTTCGACGTTCTGCGGGCTGGTCATGTCGTTCGTCTTGGCGCCGCTGCAGCTGGCGTCCCGCAGGGCAAGCCCGATGCTCGGGGCCGCCAGGTGGGCGTAGTTGTGATCCGACTTGAGGCAGCCCAGCGGCAGCACCGGATTCGGGATCAGCGGGCCGGCCGCGTAGGAATCGCCCAGCGCCGTGTAGTTGGCGGCCCGCGCTCCGGCGGCTGCGACCAGCAGAGCCAGCGCCACCGCGACCAGGATCAGGCCCGGCCGGAGGCGCCTCGAGCCGAGGGTCAGCGTGTTCATTACCTCTCCTTCCGACTTGTTTGTCCCCGCCCGGTCTCCCTGGACCCCTAATGCTCAGTTTTCCTCTGTTTCAAACGTGCGGCGGACGCGAAGGCAGGGGGTCGGGGCCCTAAAGCTCGATCTGGGAGCCGATCGAGACCGTCCTGTCGCGGGGCAGGTGGAAGTAGTCGACGGGGCTGGCGGCGTTGCGCGCCATCGCCACGTAGAGGCGCTTGCGCCAGCGCCGCATGCCGGGGGCGTCGGTCGGGGTCACCGTGACCTGGGAGACGAAGTAGATGGCGCCGTCGACGTCCACCTCGCACTCGACGCCGGCCTGCGCGGCGAGGACGAGCAGGCGCGGGACGTCGAGCGTGTCCTGGAAGCCGTAGCGGGCGGTCAGGTGGACGATGCCGTCGTCCTCGTAGCCGAGGTCGTCGACGACCAGCCGCTCGGACTCGGGCACGAAGGGGGCTCTGGTCGTCTCGATCGAGACGATCACGACCGCCTCGCGGATCGCGAAGTTGTGCTCGACCCCGGCCCGCAGCGCCAGCGGCGTCGTTTCGCGCCGGGCGTTGAGGTAGACGGCGGTGCCGGGCACGCGCACCGGCGGTGGCTCCATCGCCCGCAGCTCCTCGACGAACGTGCGCAGCGCTCCCTCCTCCCTGACCCGGGCCGCCCGCACCTTCTCGCTGCCGTGCTTCCAGGTGCTGAGCACGGTGAAGACGGCGGCACCTACGGTCAGCGGGAACCAGCCGCCATGGGCGACCTTGGTCAGGTTGGCGCCGAGGAAGGCGAGGTCGACGGTGAAGAAGACGGCGGCGCCGAGCGCGACCAGCCAGCCCGGTTTGCGCCAGAGCGTGCGGACGACGACGAGGAAGAGCAGGGTGTCGACGGTGATCGTGCCGGTGACGGCGATGCCGTAGGCGGAGGCGAGGCCGGTCGAGGAGCCGAACCCGAGCACCAGCAGGACGACGGCGGCGAGCAGGAACCAGTTGACCGCGGGCACGTAGACCTGGCCGATCTCCCGGGCCGAGGTGTGGCGGATCGTCAGCCGCGGCAGGAAGCCCAGCTGGACCGCCTGGCGGGTGACGGAGAAGGCACCGGAGATGACCGACTGCGAGGCGATCACCGTCGCCACCGTCGCCAGCGCCACCATCGGGATCCGGCCCCACTCGGGGATCAGCAGGAAGAAGGGGCTGTCGATCGCGCTCGGGCTGGCGAGGATCAGCGATCCCTGGCCCATGTAGTTGAGGGTCAGGGCGGGGAAGACGACGAAGAACCAGGCGCGGCTGATCGGCTTGCGGCCGAAGTGGCCCATGTCGGCGTAGAGCGCCTCGGCGCCGGTGATGGTGAGGACGATCGCGCCGAGGGAGATGAAGGCGACGCCGGGATGGTCGAGGAAGAACTCGACCCCGTAGTGGGGCGAGAGCGCCTTCAGGATCGCCGGGTGGGCGACGATGCGGCCGAGACCGGCGCCGGCGATGACCGCGAACCAGAGCAGCATCACCGGGCCGAAGACGCGGCCGATCACGTGGGTGCCGAAGCGCTGGATCGAGAAGACGCCGGCGAGGATCGCGATCGTGATCGGCAGCACCAGCGACTCCAGGCTGGGCGCGACCACCTCCATCCCTTCGACTGCCGAGAGGACCGAGATCGCCGGGGTGATGATCCCGTCGCCGTAGAAGAGGGCGACGCCGAACATGCCGAGCCCGATCAGCATCGCCTTCGCCCTATGGCTGCGCAGCTGCGCCCCCTCGACCTTGGCGATCAGCGCCAGGATGCCGCCCTCGCCGTCGTTGTCGGCGCGCATGATGAAGAGCACGAACTCGATCGAGACGATCAGCGTGATCGACCAGAAGACCAGCGAGATCACCCCGAAGACGTCCCCCTCGGTCGGCTTCACGGCCTGGTGGTCGGCCGAGAAGACCGTCTGCAGCGCGTAGAGCGGGCTGGTGCCGATGTCGCCGAAGACGATGCCGAGCGCCCCGAGCGCGAGCGTCGCCATGCCGAGCTGGCGGCGGGAGGGCCGGGAGGCCGGCGGCGATGAGGGCGCGGCCGGGGCCATCTGACGCGCCATTATGTGGCAAGTTGCAGACCTAGCCCATGGGGACCGCGCGCATACCCGACCCGACCGAGTCCGTCCGCCACCAGCTGCGGCCGCTCTTCGACCAGATCGTGATCAAGGAGCTCGACCAGGATCGGGTCCGGCGCTCGGGCCTGGTCGTCCCGCCGGGGACGCACGAGCCGCCGCCCGAGCAGGGGATCGTCCTCGCGGTCGGCCCCGGCCTCGACTGGTGGGCCCAGGCCGGGGTCGAGATGCCGGTCCAGCCCGGCGACCACGTCGTCTTCCCCGCCGCCGCCGGAGCCTGGGTGGAGATCGACGAGGAGCGGCTGCTCGTCTGCCGTGTCACCCAGCTGCTCGGGGTGCTCGAATCCGCCTCGCTGGGCGGCTAGTCAGCGGCTCAGCGCCAGCTGCTTGCCGCCGACCTTGAGCGCCAGCATGCGTTCGTCGGCGACGTGCAGGAGGGTCTCGAAGTCGCCCCCGTCATCGGGGAAGACCGCCCACCCGACCGAGGCGCTCGGGACCGGCCCGCGGGCGCCGGCGTCGCGCAGGCCGACCGCGGTGCGGATCGCTTCCGCCATCCGCTGCGCGCCCTCGCCGTGGGCGCCGGGGGCGATCACCGCGAACTCGTCGCCGCCGATCCGGGCCAGGGTGTCGGTCGAGCGCAGGATCGCGTGGGCGCGCGTGGCCGCCTCGCGCAGGACGGCGTCGCCGACCTGGTGGCCGTGGCGGTCGTTGACCCCCTTGAAGTCGTCGAGATCGAGGACGAGCAGGGCAAGCGGGCTGCCGTCGGCTTCGCGGCGGCCGCTGGGCCTGGTCCGCGCGTCCAGCTCGCGGTGCAGGGTGGCGTCGAAGACGCGGCGGTTGCCGACCCCGGTCAGCGGGTCGCGGTTGGCGATGTTGCGCTGGCGGGCCTCGGCGTCGACGAGGCGGCGTTTGAGCCCGACCATCACCCAGGTCGCGGCGAGGAAGCTGGTGGCGAGGGCGAGGTAGCGCGGGACGAAGGCGTTTTCGGTCGCGCTCGCGTCGTAGAGCAGGGGGGTCCCGGCGACCAGGATCAGCTCGATCGAGAGCGGCCAGGCCCAGCGGGCCGGGAAGAAGAAGGCGGCGTAGAGGAGCGAGCAGACCAGGAACGGCTCGATGTAGCTGAGCGAGCCGCCGGTCAGGTAGAGGGCGACGCCGACGACCGGGATCGTCACCACCATCCCGAAGGCGAGCGCGTTCATCGACGCGTGCTGCCAGCCGATCGCGCCGGTGACGCTGCCGACGCCGTAGAGGAAGACGAAGAAGCTGACGCCGAGCACCCAGGGCAGGCCCTCGTGCACGGCACCGGGGAGGAAGGCGGCGCCGGCGCCGATCAGGGCGCCGACGATCCAGAGGAAGCCGGAGATCCGCCCCATCCGCGCCCGCTCGGCGGGCGCTTCGGCGAAGCCGCCGGCGTCGGTTCGGCTGTCTGATGGCAAGGTCGGCACGTCGCCCATTTGATCGGCGCCGCGCCCGAAATCCTTGACTATTGAACTTTCGTCGCGGTCAGCCGGCTTCGGAGTAGGCCGGCTCGGTACCGGGTTCCTGTTCGTGGCTCGGCGCGTGGGCGCCCGCCGGGGCGACGTCGTGCAGCACGAAGACGGCGATCGCGACGGCGATCGCGGCCAGCCCCGCCCCGATCAGGTAGGCGACGTGGTAGCCGGAGGTCAGGGCCGAGGCGTTGGAGACGCCGTCGTCGAGCAGGCTCTGGGTGCGCTCGGCCGAGAGCGTCGCCAGCACCGCCAGCCCGACCGCGCCGCCCACCTGCATGCTGGTGTTGACCAGGCCGGAGGCGAGGCCCGAGTCCTCCGGTGTCGCCCCCGACATCGCCAGGGTCATGATCGCCGGGAAGGCCGAGCCCATGCCGATGCCGATCAGCAGGAACGGCGGCAGCAGGTCGGTCAGGTAGCTGCCGTGGACCGGGGTGCGGGCGAACAGCAGCAGCGCGACGACGGTCATGCAGACCCCGGGGACCAGGGTCTTGCGGGGGCCGAAGCGCATGATCAGCTTTTCCGAGAAGCCGAGCGAGAGCGTCCCCATCACGATCGTCGTCGGCAGGAAGGCGAGGCCGACCTCGAGCGCGTCGTAGTGGAGCACCCGCTGCAGGTAGAGGGCGCCGAGGAAGAACATCCCGAACATGCCGGCGACCAGCAGCGCCTGCAGCACGTTGGAGCCGGCGACGTTGCGGGAGCGGAACAGCCGCAGCGGCATCAGCGGGTTGGCGATCGTCGCCTGGCGGTGGATGAAGACGGCGAGCAGAGCGGCCGAGACGGCGCTGAGGGCGAGCGTCCTGGTGTCTCCCCAGCCCCACTCGGTCACCTGCAGGATCGTGAAGACGCCGATCATCAGCGAGGCCGTGATCATCGCCGCGCCGGGGAAGTCGGCCCCTTCGTGCAGGCCGATCCCGTCGCGGTTCTCGACCAGGCGCCGGGCCAGGAAGGCGACGAGGATGCCGATCGGCAGGTTGATGATGAAGATCCAGTGCCAGCTGATCGCCTCGGTGAGGACGCCGCCGGCGAGCAGCCCGATCGAGCCGCCGGCCGAGGCGACGAAGCCGAAGACGCCGAGCGCTTTCGCCTGCCCGGCCGGGTCGGGGAACATCGTCACGATCATCCCCAGGATCACCGCCGAGGCCAGCGCCCCGCCGATTCCCTGTACGAAGCGCGCCCCGATCAGCATCTCCTGGCTCACCGAGGCGGCGCAGACGAGCGAGGCGGCGGTGAAGACGGTGAGGCCGACGAGGAAGACCCGCCGCTGCCCGACCAGGTCGCCGATCCTCCCCGCCAGCAGCAGCAGGCCGCCGAAGGGGATCATGTACGCGTTGACGACCCAGGCCAGCTTGCTCTGGGAGAAGCCGAGGTCGTCCTGGATCGTCGGCAGGGCGACGTTGACGATCGTCGCGTCGAGGACGATCATCAGCATCCCCGCGCAGAGCACGTAGAGGGCCAGCCAGCGGGTGCGGTCTTCGGTCTTGTCAGCGATAGCGGTATTCATGCAAGTAGGGACTGGGGGGCGGGGGGAAACTCATCGCCGCGGTTCAATCGATCTGGTCCGGGAGGTCGAAACGCTCGAAGACCGCCTGGACGCGACTGGTGTCCGCCGCGTACTCCGGCCACCGAGAATAGCCATCGGGCGTGTCGGCCGTGCGGACGACGAAGGCGGTGATCTCCTTGATCTTCTCGCCCTCCATGGTCAGCACGTCGAGTGAGAAGGGGATATGGCTCTGGGCCGCCTCGACCCAGGTGTAGGTGCCGACCGCGAGCTGCCCGTTGGCGATCGCCGGGTGGTGGCGCCAGCGCCACTCGCCGGAGAGCGGGCCGTTGCGGAGGAAGACCTCGATCTCGGCGAGGCCGCCGTACCAGCTGGCCAGCGGCGGCATCGACCAGGCGGCGTCCTCCTCGGCCAGCATCGAGACGACCCGGTTGACGTCGCCCTGCCGCATCGCCTCCATGTAGTCCTCGACGATCTCGCGCAGGCGGGCGTCGCCGAGCGCCCGCAGCGTCAGCCGCTGGCTCTGCGCGGGCAGGCGCTCGTCGACGGTCCTGCGGGCGCGCTGCAGGGCGCTGTTGACGGAGGGGACCGAGGTCTCCAGGGTCTCGCCCACCTCCTTGGCGGAGAAGCCGAGCACCTCGCGCAGGATCAGCACTGCCCGCTGGCGCGCCGGCAGCTCCTGCATCGCCGCCACGAAGGCGAGCTCGACCGCCTCGCGCCGCTCGTAGCTGGCGTCCGGAGAGGCGAGCCCGTCCTCGACCGCCAACGCCTCGTCCGGGTAGGGCTCGAGCCAGGCCTGCTCGCCGACCGGCTGTCCGGGCGGCTCGTTCGGGTCGGCGGCGGGCGCATAGTCGACCGGCAGCACCCGCTTGCGCCGGCGGGCGGCGACGTCGAGGCTGGCGTTGGTGGCGATCCGGTAGAGCCAGGCACGCAGGGCCGAGCGGTCCTTGAGGCCGTCGAGCCCGCGCCAGACCCGCAGCAGCGCGTCCTGGAGCGCGTCCTCGGCATCGTGCAGGGAGCCGAGCATCCGGTAGCAGTGGGCGTGCAGCTCGCGCCGGTGCGGCTCGACCAGCCGTTCGAAGGCCGCCTCGTCGCCCCCGCGGGCCGCCTCCAGCAG
>Ga0157375_10000960_pt1 | contig 24949 bp, 20 predicted proteins | sample M35metaG_FD_115311 | JGI IMG/M metagenome (GOLD analysis project Ga0157375, IMG submission 115311) | Miscanthus rhizosphere microbial communities from Kellogg Biological Station, Michigan, USA - M3-5 metaG | ecosystem: Host-associated > Plants > Roots > Rhizosphere > Soil | place: USA: Michigan... | reverse complement strand
GCCGCCTGCATCGCCGCCTTCATGGCATGCGGTCCGCCGAGGTCCACTGGGATGGTCCGCAGCGCGCGAAGCAGCCCGCGAAAGGCCCAATGGTCGTAGTATGGGCGCCAGATCATGAAGCGCACGTGACGGTGCCGCGCGGACCATCCTACGAGAAACCCGTCCATCAGGGAGACATGGTTGGATACCAGCAGAGCGCCGCCCTTGGCCGGCACGTGGCTGGCGCCCAGCACCCGGATACGATATAAAGCCGCGATCATGCAGCGGACGCCGAGGCGGACCCAGGACAGCGGTATCACAGGAATAGTGTAAGCCGGGAACTCGCGAATGTTGAACCGCACCCTCGCGGGGGCTTATCCTCAAGATTGTACCTGGGCTCGCTAGAACCATGTACGCGCAGAGGGGAATGAGGAAACGTGAATTTGATTGGCAGAATCTGCCCGCTGTCGGTGTGTGTCATGACGTGTTCGATGTTGGCCGCCCAGGACCAGCCTGCGCCGCCTCCGGCACCCCCAGCCAAACCTCCAGTGCTCGCTGCGCAACCCCAGGCTCCCGACGATGACGTTTCCCGGATGTTTTCGGTGGCATTGTACGACTGGGTTCCCTTTGGTGCGAACACGGGCCTGCACGCAGGAACGAAGGCGTTTCTGCCTCCTCCTCACGAACTGACCCTTCCAGGGAAGCCCTATCGCGCCTACGGACTACTGGTCACGATTCCGATGAAGGGATCGTCACGCCTGGAATTTTCCTATACGACGCTCAACGACAACGGGAACATCGTGGCGCCCACCGACCTGGGTCTGTTCGGTGGAACCATCTCGCAGGGCGAGCCCCTCTACACTACATACAGCCTGCGTCATCTCAAGCTGTCCTATAACTTTCTGACCTATCCAAATCCACCTCAGGACGCGAAACTGCGCATCAAGACGCTGTGGGAGTTTCACTACCTGCAGGTCAAGCCCGGGGTGACGGCCACCGTCACTGCTCCCGGGCAGCCGCTCCTCGACAGCCAGAGGATCATACTGCCTGCCGTTGGATTGGGCCTGGAATACGTGATGTCGAAGCACTTCCGCCTGGAAGTCCGAGGGTCCGGGATGACCTTTCCCCATCATTCGACGATCGGTGACGCGGATGGCGACGCTGTCGTCCGTTTAGGCCGACTCGAGATTTTCGTGGGCGGGAAATTCCTGCACTTCAAGACTTCTCCCAAAAGCGACACCTACATCAAAGGCACGGTGTGGGGACCGGATGCCGGCGTCCGATGGGTGTTCAAATAGGGCGATTTGCCGCACCGAACCGCGAACGACAAGCGGGCGGCCTGTTCTAGATCGCGCAACGCGCCAGGATCCAGAGCTTCTCCCACGCCGGGACGCGGACTCGCTCACGCAGCACTTCGTATCCCGAATTCGAGATGCGCTCCAGCAGACGTGCGTAAATCCCGATCAAAGCTTTCAGCGACGCGCGGCTTCGACTATCGACCAGGTTGGTCAAAGGTTGCGCCTCCTGGTAATAGCTTCGCGCCCTCCCGGCCTCGAACTCGAGCAGGCTGCGCAAGGCGGGTGAGAGCGCGCCGCCGGCCAGTTCCTTCGGATCCACGCCAAAGCGCGCCAGGTCCTCGGCGGGCAAATAGACGCGGCCGTGTTCGGCGTCCTCGCGGACGTCCCGCAGGATGTTGGTGAGCTGGAACGCCACGCCGCAGCGCTCGGCCAGCTCCAGGGCGCGCGGATCGTCGAAACCAAAAATGTGAATGATGGTCAGGCCCACCACGCTCGCGACGTGATAGCAATAGTCGTACAGCTCTTGAAAGGTCTGGATCTGACGGGGTTCGAGATCCGAGCTGACGCCGCGGATCATAGCGCGAAAGTATTCGTGCGGGATGCGGTAGCGCGCGACGGCATCGGAGAACGCCGGCCACACCGGATGCTCGGGTGCGGCCGCCGCCAGCGCGGAATCGAGATCTGCCTGCCAGCGCGCGATGTCCCCTGCGCGGTCAGCCACCCCTTCCGCATCGCTGAGGTCGTCGCAGTAGCGCATGAAGGCGTAGATCGCGCACATGGCCTGGCGCTGCGGCCGGGAGAGCAGCAGAAACGAGTAATAGAAGTTCTTAGCCTGGGTGCGCGCCACACGCTCGCAGAAGGCGTAGGACTCCTCGATCGTCATTTAGGCAGCTCGTGAGCCCGCGGTGCGTGAGAATGTCCGCCGTGTGAGAGCGCTTAGCAGCAGTCCGACGCGTTCGACTTTTGAGATAGCCGGCCGGGACCGCAGGACGTCGTAATCCTGGGCCTCGATTTTCTCCAGAACCCGCAGGCCGCCGCGGCTGAACAGATCCAGGTCGATCGCGAGTCGCCGGTCGACCGAATCCGCGAGCGGAAGTCCTTTGAGAAAAAGCTCGCGTGTGATATTTACCGCTTCCTGCAGCGCCCCGCGAAAACGCTGGTCAAATTTGCGCGCGAACAGCGCCTCCAGCGGATAGCCATGGGCTTCCAGCAAATCCAGCGGTAAATATACGCGGTCTTTTTCGAGATCCACTATGACGTCCTGCCAGAAATTAGCCAGTTGCAAAGCCGTGCAGGTGGCGTCGGACAGCGAGTGCCGCTCCGCATCGCGATATCCGCATAGCCCCAGCACCAGGCGCCCCACGGGATTCGCGGAATAGCGGCAGTATTGAAAAAGCTCCTCGAAGTTTCGATAGCGCGTGACGCTTTGATCCTGCTCGAACGCCTTGATCAGATCGTCGAATAAAGCGACAGGCAGGGAGAATTCACGGACAGTTCCCGCCAGTGCCACGAACACCGGATGCCGGGCCTCGCCCACGCACATGGCCTGGAGCTCGCTGCGCCACCAAGCCAGCAAGCGAAGGCTCTCGCCCGTGTCGCCGATTTCATCGCCCAGATCGTCGGCCCAGCGGCAGAACGAATAGACGTTGTAGAAATCCTGATGCAAGCGCTTGGGGAGCAGCAGGCTCACCACGTGAAAATTCTCGTAATGGTGCGTCGCCAGCCAGCGGGTGTACTCCCGCGCCTCCTCCGGCGACCAGACGTGGTTCATCGCTTCCGGCGAAGCAAGGAAGGGAACAGGATGAAGAAATGTAGGAGGAAACACTGAGCCGCCGGCTCCTCTACGGAATGATGGCGGTCTTGAGGTGGCCGTTGTGGCTCATTAGGTGTTGCATCACTTCCAGCAGATTCGAGAGCGGCTCCACGCGATTCACGAAATCGCGGGCCGTCACGCGGCCCCGGCTGATAATGTCCAGAGCTTGGCGTATCAGCGCGGGTGTGTGATGGAAGCTGGCCTTGAGCGTCAGCTCGGAGTAGTGGAGCAGGCCGGCATCCACTGGGACGTCGGTGCCTTCCGGACAGCCGCCGAAAAAGTTCACCACGCCTCCGCGGCGCAGCAGCTTCACGGCCAGTTGCCAGACTTCCGGCAGCCCCACGGCTTCGATAACCACGTCGGCGCCGCGTCCACCGGTCAGTTTGTGGACCGGAGTGATGACGTCGGAGCCTTCTTCGTTCAGGACCACTTCGTCCGCGCCCATCCCGGAGGCGCGATCCAATTGCGACCGCCGGCGGCCGATGGCAATGACACGCGCGTGGTAGACGGCCTTGGCCAGGCGCACGAACATCATGCCGATGGGTCCCAGTCCGATGACCGCCACGGTATCGCCGGGCTTCACGCCGCTTTCCTCCAGGCCGCGCATTACGCACGCCAGAGGCTCAACCAGCGCCGCGTCCTGATAGCTGACGTGCGCCGGAATCTCATGCATGTTCTTGGCGACGATCCGGTGCGGGATGCGGATGTACTCGGCGTAGGCTCCGTTGTTGAACATCAGGTCTTCGCAGAGATTTTCCTGGCCCCGCTCGCAGTAGTAACAAGCGCCGCAGGGGGCCGAATTCGCGGCCACCACTCGCTGGCCCACGTGGAATCCCGCAACGTCGCTTCCCACCGCCGCGATATCTCCCGCCAATTCATGGCCGAACAGGGCCGGGGGACGAATCATCTTGGCGTGGTAGCCCCGCCGGAACACCTTGACGTCGGTCCCGCAGGTCAGCGCCGCGCGTACGCGCACCAATACGTCTCCAGGATCAAGTTTCGGTACCTGCACTCGTTCGATGCGGAGCTGCTCCTTGCCATATAGCACGGCCGCGCTCATCCGCTGCGTTTCAGGACTCATCTTTGTGGCTGGACTACTACCTTTAACGATACCTCATCCGGGTGCAAAGCGCGCTCAATCCCAAGGTGAATGTCGTTTAATGGAACCCGGTGGGTGATCAGCTCTTCCACCGCCAAAGCGCCGCTAAAAACCAGATCCGCAGACTCCTTCTGGAGATCCACCGACGCGCTATAGGAGCCGAAGATCGCGCGTTCCCCTACACATACGTCGGCGCCGGACACCTCAATGCGCTCCTGGTGCGAGGTTTGGGCGAACAAGAGGATGCGTGCCCCCGGCCGCGAGCATGCCACGGCCTGCTGGACGATCCCGGGAGCCGAAGCGGCTACGATGACCAGATCGGCGCCACGGCCGCCCGTCAAGCTCTTCACCTTCCCGTCCAGGTCTTCGTCGCGCGGATTGAAAGCCTCCTCCACGCCGAAACTGAGCGCCAATCCGCGGCGGCTGGTCATGGTATCGGTCACAATCACGCGCGCGCCGGTCCGCACCGCCATCATGGTGAAGATCAGGCCGATAGGGCCCTGTCCCAACACCGCGATGACGTCTTCCGGCTGGGGATCGATTTGCTTGAAGCCCTTGAGGCAGGTGTTCACCGGCTCGACAAAACAAGCTTGATCGAAAGTCACGCCGTCCGGAATTCTTTCGACGCCGCGCTCCACGATCCAGTCCATCACGCGAACATACTGCGCGAAGCCGCCGCCGGCAGGCTCAAATCCAGCCGTCACGCCGACTTTCTTATAGACCGGGCATTGCGCAAATAATTTGCGCCGGCAATAAAAACATTCGCCGCACGGAATGTGGTGAAACACGATCACCCGTTCGCCGGGATGAAAACGTTTCACGGCGGAACCCACGGCCGCCACTACGCCTGCCGTTTCGTGGCCGTAAACCCGCGGAGGCTCCAGCAAGTTATAGGCGATCTTCTTGAGATCGGTGTGGCAGATGCCGCACGTTTCCACGCGAATCAGGATCTCTCCCGGCCCGATCTCCGGAACTGGAATCGATTCCACTGCCACGCGCCCCGAGCCGCGATACACGGCTGCCTTCATGTAGCCCGCTGTCTCCGGCAGCGTCAGCACCGGACTTCCGGCGATGCTAGTTTTCGCAGTTTGCAAGAAACTCTCCTAATCGTTCGGCGGCCCGGCGGCAATCGCGGTCCAGGCGAACCAGCCGAGGCAACACGGTGAACGGACGACCCAGAGCGGCCAGCGCAATGCGTGTTCGCTCAAAACGCCCATCCGCGTCACGATATCGATTGAAATCCAGCGGCAAATCGTCCCCCGCAACGTCGGACACCACCCGGACGCAGCCAAACGGCACGTTCCACTCGCGCGCCTTCTGAGCGACTGCAGCCGATTCCATCTCAACCACTGCCGCACCGGTGGCGGCCCGCAACTCACATTTTTCCCGGGCCGAGAATGCGACCCGGTCTACGGATACCACGTCGCCCTGCACGAAGGACGCTTGTAACCCTTTTGGAACTTCACCCGATACGACGATATCACCAATCCGTAGCGCGGGGTCAAGTGCCCCGCAGAATCCGATACTTAAGATCCGATCAACGTCCGGTTTCTGGTTCAGCGCGCGCTCCACCAATCTTGGTCCCGGGCCGTTGGCGATCAACAACCAGCGGTCGTTTTTCCACGCCGCTTGTCGTGAGAATGCGGCTCCTAGCCAGGGCAGCGCGCGAACGTCGCCTGCGCGTTTGAGGATTCCTTCAAATTCGCGCTCTTCGGCGCCGACCATAAGCCAGGTGACCATTCCTGTATCGATGCCCTCAGCAGTAACCGCTCTCCTGGAACCAGACTACAGCGCGACGAAGGGCATCCGTAGCGGGCCCTGGGGAATACCCCAGCTCACGTTTTGCCTTGTCGTGACGCACCCACATCTTTTTGCGCGACATACGAACCGCGTCCAACGGCGCGCGCGGTTCTTTCCCGGTGATTTCTGCCCAGGCTGTAGATGCGACGCCCGCGGCATATGCCACCGCGTACGGAATCTGTACGGTCGGCGCTTTCCGCTCCACAATGTCCGCCAGTGTCTCCAGGATTTTCTGCAGCGTCATGTTCTCCGAACCTAGGATGTATCGTTCTCCCGATACGCCGCGCTCACACGCCGCCAGATGCCCACACGCCACGTCCCGCACATCGACTACATTCAATCCTGTATCGACGTAGGCCGGAATGGCCCCACGCACGAAATCGACCACGATCTTTCCGGTCGGCGTGGGCTTGAAATCGTGATCGCCCACCGGCGCCGTCGGGTTCACGATCACTACCGGGAAACCCTCTTTCGCAAATTCCAGCGCGACTTGCTCGGCCAGAAATTTCGAACGCTTGTAGGGACCTTGCATGCTATCTAGCTGCGCTTCGTTACTCTCATCTCCGATGCTGCCAGGAGGTATTCCGATGCAGCCGACGGTGCTGGTGTAGACAAATCGCTCGACGCCTGCACGCTGCGCGGCCAGAAGCATCGCCCGGGTGCCCTCGACATTCGACTTGTACATCTCGTCCGGCTCGCGCGTCCACAGGCGATAGTCCGCGGCAACGTGGAAGACCACCGCGCAGCCCTCTACGGCGCGCTGGAGCGACGCAGGGTCGCGCAGGTCACCTTGGATACCCTGGACGCCGGCCAGCTCACGTAACTTCGCTGGATCGCGTGCGAGGGCGCGCACCGAATCGCCACGATCAAGCAGGGCGCGGGCCACGTGCCAACCGACGAAGCCGGTGGCTCCGGTGACGAGAGTTGGTTTCACTGGTCGGCCACCTGCCGCTTCCGAGCCGCGACAGTCATGGAGCGGTGTTCTTATCCCAGCAGCCAACTCAGGGTCTTAAACGGATCGCTGAGCTTGGCATTGATGCCGTAAGCCGAGGACGGCTCGTATCCGCAATGCACCATGCATTGATCGCAGCGCGGATCGTTCCCGGAGCCGTAATTTTCCCAAGGCGTCTTAGTCATGAGATCTTCGAAGGTCTCATGATGCGCGTCGGTGATCAGATAACACGGGCCTTTCCAGCCCTTGACGTTATAGGTCGGGTTGCCCCATGCGGTGCAGGGAAGATCGCGATCGCCTTTAAGGAAATCCATGTATACCGGCGAGGAAACCAGCGGGAAGCGCTTGGCCAGCTTGTCGATGTCCTTGAACTTTTCGTAGATGTCCTCGCGCGTCATGAAAATTTCCTGGTCGTTCACCGAGGAATATCCATACGCCGGCGAAATGGTGTGCCCGTCCACCTTGAACTGTCCGAGGAAAGTGTACAGCTCCTCGATCTCGTTCATATCGGTTTCGCGATACACGGTGGTGTTGGTGAATACCTTGAACCCGTTTTCTTTGGCGATGCGAATCCCTTCGATGGCCGCTTTGAACACACCCTCGCGCTCCACCGCCAGATCGTGATTCTTCTCCATGCCATCCAGGTGAACGTTCAAGACCAGGCCCGCGTCCGGCTTAAATTCCTTGAGCCGCTTGGCGATGAACATGCCGTTGGTGCAGAGCTGAATGTACTTGCCGCGCTTCAGGATTTCCTGGCAAAGCTGAGGTAGTTCCGGATAGAGGAAGGGCTCGCCGCCGCAGATAGAAATCATCGGAGCGCCGCACTCGTCCACTGCTTTCAGACATTGCTCCAGAGTCAGCCGCGAGCTGATGGATGTCTCGTATTCGCGAATACGGCCGCAGCCGGTGCAAGTGAGATTGCAGGCGTGCAGCGGCTCCAGCATCATCACTAGCGGAAAGCGCTTGCTCAGCATCGGATGCGGCTTGCGATCCGCGCGCGCCGACGGAATCTGCGCGTGCACGATGCGGAAGGGGTTCTTCGCATCCTCGGTATGCCCCAGGTTCTTCTGCCACTCGGGGCGCGGCCGCAGCTTGTTTTTGGCGATGTAGGTCGCCATGCTGGCCGCCTGGGAAATCGGGAATCTCATGACTGGGTTGCTCCTCGTGCTTTCCGGTAGGCTGCCAGCGCCAACACCGGGAAGGAATGCCGGTAAAGATGGTATTGCAGATAAAAGACGCCCGGAAATCCGGTGCCTGTGGACAAATCCTCGTCCCAGCCGCCTGCGCTACGCTGGGTTTCGATCAGATATTCGACACCCTTGTGGAGGCTGCTGCTGGTGGTATCGCCTCCGGCAATCAGTCCCAGTATCGCCCAGGCTGTCTGGGAGGGCGTGCTGTGGTCGGGGGTGAAGGTTCCGTTGTTGTAGCTGGCGCAGCTCTCGCCCCAGCCGCCATCGGCGTTCTGGATGGAGCGCAGCCATTCGCCGGCGCGCAGGATGTAGGCTTCCCGGTCGCTTTCACCGGAGGCTTGTGCTCCGCGCAGCGCCAGATAAGTCCCGTAGATGTAATCGACGCCCCAGCGCCCAAACCAACTTCCATCGGACTCCTGCGTCTTCCGGAGATATGCCACGCCACGCCGCACGGCTTCATGGCTATTCGGGACGCCGCAGGCGGCCAAGGCTTCGAGCACGCGCCCGGTGATGTCCGGACAGGTAGGATCGAGCATGGCGTTGTGGTCGGCGAACGGCACGCTGCTCAGAAAATTCCAGTTGTTGTCCACATCGAACGCCGCCCAGCCGCCATCCGAGCCTTGCATCGCCAGAAGCCAGTTAACCGCTCGTTTGCGGGCCGCCTTCTGCGCTTCCGGATCCGAAGCGTTGGATTGCGAAAGGGCCAGGAGAACCTGCGCCGTGTCGTCGATATCGGGATACCACTCGTTGGCAAACTCGAAATACCATCCCGAAGGCTCGACGTTCGGCCGCTTGATGCTCCAGTCGCCTTTGTTCCGCACTTCCTTCGAGAGCAGCCAGTCCGCCGCCGGCGTCAGAGTATGCGCCGGAAGGCATCCCGATTCGCCCAGAACGTGCACCGCGATGGCCGTGTCCCAAACCGGCGAATAGCACGGCTGGAAGAAAAAGCCGCGATGATCGTCGATCATCAGGTTCATGAACTGGCGCGTGGCTTCCTGAACGTCGGGATGATCGGGAGGATACCCAAGCAGGTCCAACGCCATCACCACGTACATCATCGAAGGATAAATGGCGCCTAGTCCATCGGAATGGCGCGTCCGCGCGAGAATCCATTGCTCCGCGCGCCTAATCGCACGCGTACGCAAACTACGTGAGCCATGCCGTTCCCACAACTTCAGCACCCGGTCCGCAACGAAGAAAAAATTGCCCCAGCTCAGGATCTTCTCGCGGTCCACGAAAGCCAGCGGGACGCCCGGCACGAACAATTCCTCGACATTGAATCCCGCGGGCACCGGCCGCCGCGGATTCATGGAGTGCAGGATCGACAAAGGCGTGACGATCGCGCGCGTCCACGACGACATTTCGTAAATCAGGTTGCCCGCCAGGTTCAACTCGGGAGGAATCGACGGCGTGTGCTCGCGCGGATACAGCCCGAACAGGCTGAGGTTGATCTTGACGTAGCTATTGGCCGCTTGCAGGCCGCCCAAAGCCAAGATGCGCTCCCGCAGGCGAACCATATCGGCGTGGTTCTCGTCGAGCCCCGCCAGCTTCAGTGCGACATACGCTTTGATGCTGGCGCTGACCTCGGAAGGGCCTTTTTCATAGATGCTGAAACCGCCGTCGGATAACTGGCGGGCCAGGATGGATCGGACCGCCTTGTCGACCAGCGCGCGTGTGGGCGGGTTCCAAACGCCGTCCTGGGGCGGATGCCGCCACAACTCCAGCAGTATGAAGTCGGATTCGAGCGTGGTGTCCGCGGTTAGCTCGCCGCACCAATAGCCTTCACCGGCGCGCCGGCTGAGAAGATAGTCGGCGGCGCGGCGCAACGTCGCGGACGACGTGGACAGCAGAGTGTCCGCAATTTGCAGACTAGGACTGCTCATACCCGTGCGACAGTTTGTAATTGCACCGTGCGCGTCAGTTCGGCCGGCAGGTTGAAGCGCACGTCCTCTTCTTTCACTTCCATCTCCTCCAGCTGGGCGAAGCCCCTTTTCTGGAGAAAATCCACCAGTTGCTCGACCAGGTTTTCAGGCGCCGATGCCCCGGCCGTCACCGCTACGGTTTGGATGTTGTCTAGCCACGGCTGCTGGACCTCGGTCAGATCGTCAACCAGGTATGCCGGCACGCCCATCTTCTCGCAAACTTCCACCAAACGGCGCGAATTCGAGCTGTTCTGCGAACCCACCACCAGCAGCAGCTCGCACAGTGGAACTACCGCCTTCACTGCTACTTGCCGGTTTTCGGTGGCGTAGCAAATATCCTGCGCCGCGGGTCCCTGAATCTTTGGGAACTTCTCTTTGAGACGCACCACAATGTCTCGTGTTTCATCCAGGCTCAAGGTGGTCTGGGTGATGAAAGAAACGCGCTCCGGATCGGCAACCTCCAGGCGGTCCACATCTTCCACAGTCGACACCAGCGCGGTAGCTTCGGGAGCTTCGCCCAGCGTGCCGATCACCTCATCGTGATCCTTGTGGCCGATAAGAACGATGGTGAAGCCCTTGCGCGCGAACTTCACCGCCTCCAGATGGACTTTGGTCACCAGAGGGCAGGTCGCGTCGATCACTTTCAGACTTCGTTGGCGGGCCTGACTCCGCACTTCGGGCGAGACACCGTGGGCGCTGAAGATGACCCGCGCACCCGTGGGCACTTCCTCCAGCTCCTCGACGAAAATGGCTCCTAACGCACGAAGTTCCTCCACCACGTGGCGGTTGTGGACGATTTCCTTCCGCACGTAGATCGGCGCTCCATACATGTTCAGGGCGATCTTCACCACGTCGATCGCGCGCACCACTCCGGCGCAGAAGCCTCGTGGCCGCAACAAGATAATCTTCTTCCCCGCTGCGGACATAGGGGTGGACATAGCTTCGATTATAACAACTCGGCTTCGAGCTGTTTTATTGGTGAATAAAGCTTAATGATTCACTCGGTCTCTCAGAATTAGACGTCGACGGTGTGTGTCTATTCCGTCCAGGGGCCGCTCGCCCCGCTCGCTTCGAGCCCACCAATGGATGGCCCGTCGAAAAAGTAACTTCCGAGTAGCGGACCATACGGGAGTTGGGAGATTCTGCTCTACGCTAAAACGTTTGCGGGTTTCTATCCTGCAGAGAAGCCCACCCTGGTCAAAACAGGCGTTGAGCAAACTCGACCCACCAACGCGGGCGTGCAAGATAGAGCCACATTGCGGCAATCTGTCCGCTTACCACCAGGGGCAGGCTGATTGCATACGCCCTATGCATGCGGCGTCCGGCCCGGATGTCTTGCGTCACCGCGAGCAACAGCAGGGCATCCACCCCCGGATACCAACGCAGCGCCGTTATCTTGATAAATGGAAATCGCGCAAACGCCGCCGCCGTCAAAAGGCACGTCGCCAATAGCGTCATGCGCCTGTGTATTTCGGGTCGCGTGCGCCACCAAAAGGCGGCAGCCAGCGCGCCGGTAAAGAAGATCATGTCGTTGAACGGAATGCTCAGGAACGCTGCCGATTCCACCGCGTCAAACAGCCTGTGGTCGAGATCAAACCTCGCCATTTCTAGAGAAGTCGCCGATCACCGGGATCGCCGCCCCCAGCAGCATCGCCGCCACACCGAGCCTGCGGTGCCAACGTATGTGTCGGGTTCGGACCAGAGTGATCTGCATAATGAACAGTGCAATCCAGCCGCCGAAAACCAAAGCATGGACCCAGAGGACGAAAGGTCTGGGTATCGTGGCGTGCAGCAGGTTATTGCCGATGGTGTGGGAAAACCCGTAGCAGACAACAGCTGCGATTAAGCATGAGCAATACAAGTAGAACCATCTGCCAGGCAACGCGCGTAACTGGTTTCCCGCGATCGCATTCATCGGTTTAGCCTACTATGAATGAGGCGGGGCCACGGCTGGATGACGGCGCATCCGGAAGCTATCGCCACGGACGGCTCGCTCATCCGGGTCGGACGGCAATCACCGATCTCCGGGAAACGTCTTCTTCTTACCTTCCGCCACCTGCGCGCTTTATCGTCCGAGCCTCGGCTCCTCCCGGGCCAAAGCTTTGAATTAGACCGCGTTCCGCAACCTTTGCGGGAACAGAAGGTACAAAGGAAACCACTCTCGCAAAATGCCGGACCCTTTGGTTTCAAACACTTCTTGGGTTCGTTTTGTTGCAGCGTTTTTCGCGCCGCCGGCGGGGAAATGGACTCAGACTTCCAGAATCACCGGCATAATCAGCGGACGTCGCTGGGTTTGCTTGTTCAGGAACCGCTTCAGATCCGTGCGGATCTTTTCCTGCATTACGCCCCAATCGCCGCGCTCTTCGACAGTGGAAGACTCCAGCGTCTTCAGGACCACCTGGCGCGCTTCCTGCATCACTTCCGCGCTGTCCTCCGTGGACATAAAGCCGCGGCTCACGATTTCGGGCAGACCTTCGCAGCGCCCAGTGCTCTTGCTGATGGCGATGACCGGCAGCACAAATCCATCCTCGGAGAGGTGCCGGCGGTCGCGAATCACGAACTCCTCGACCACTTCGTCTAAAGTGCCGGAGTCAATACATACCCGGCCGACCTGGATATCTTCGCCTTTGCGCGCGCCGTGGTCATCGATTTCCAGCGTATTGCCGGATTCGAGGATAAACGTCTCTTTCAAGCCCGAGTGGCTCAAATGCTGGGCCAGTTTCGCGTGACGAGCCAGTTGCCGGTATTCGCCATGCACCGGCACGAAATACTTCGGCCGGACCAGATTCAGCACCAGGCGCAACTCTTCGGCGCTGCCATGGCCGGAAACGTGAATGGGAGGATTCATCGTGCCGTAGACCACATCGGCCCCGCGGCGGGAGATGTGGTTGATCATCCGGTAGATGCCTTTTTCGTTCCCGGGGATGATGCGGGCGCTCAACGCCACGGTATCGCCGCGCTCGATCGTAAGATGTTTGTGATTGTCCACGGCGACGCGCGAAAGAGCCGACATCGGCTCGCCTTGCGTCCCGCTGACCACCGCCACCACCTTGTTGGGAGGCAGCGACATCACGTCCTGCGGACGCAGCAGGACCCCATCGGGGATGGTGAGGAGTCCCAGATCGTGCGCGATCTCGGTGGTGTTCGTCATGCTGCGGCCGAAGAATGCGACTTTGCGGCCGTACTGATGTGCGAAATCCAGGATCTGCTGAAGGCGGTGAATGGAGGAACTAAAACACGAAATGACCAGGCGGCGCGGGGTGCGCACGAAAAGATCCTCGAGCCGCGGTCCCACCGCACGTTCGCTCTCTGTGTACCCGGGACGATCGACGTTGGTCGAATCCGACAGCAACAGCAGCACGCCGCGCTTGCCGTACGCGGCCAGCGTATGCAGGTCGAACAGGATATTGTCGGTGGGAGTGGGGTCGACTTTGAAATCGCCGGTATGGATGATGACGCCCATCGGCGTGGTGATGGCCAGCATCACACAGCTCACGATGGAGTGGGTCACGTGGATGAACTCGATGGAGAAGGGCCCCAGCTCCAGGCGGTCGCCGGGTTTGACGGTGTTGAGCTTTACATCGTCCACCATGCGATGCTCTTCCAGACGCCGCTCCACCAGGGCCAGGGTGAAGGCGGTTCCGTAGACCGGCACGGAGATCTGCTTCAGCAGAAACGGCACGCCTCCGATGTGGTCTTCGTGGCCGTGGGTCAGAATCACGCCGCGGACGAGGGCCGCGTTCTGTTCGAGGTAGGCAAAGTCGGGGGTGACGATATCGACGCCCAGGAGTTCGTCGTCCGGGAACATCATCCCGGCGTCCACTACGATGATGTCGTCGCCGTAGCGGATGGCCATGGAGTTCATGCCGAACTCGCCCAGGCCCCCCAGCGGGATAATCTTCAGTTTTTGATCGGACATGCTTGAAGTCTCAAGCGTAACAGGGCTTGAGGCGAATGGCTATGGAAACCAGCCGGCGCGGTCATTCGGTACGTGGGCGTTTAGCTGCGTGAATTAGGAGTGCGACGTCAAAGAGAAGCATCACCACAGTCAAGGCGGGCCAAGGTAGAAGATTAGCGAGGCGACCGTAGGAACTGTACATCCGAATATTGTGCGCACTCGCCCAAGAGTAATAACCAGTCATGACGACGGCCGCGGTCCACACGACCCAATCGAGGTTCCGTCGGGAACGTGGTGCCTCTGCCGGATGATTACGCATGCGCCTCGCGGCTTCAAGGACGAGCGCAACGTCGCACCAAAGCTCTGCGGCCAGGGCTACAAGTATGACGGCCCCCGGGATCGTGGTAGTGAGACCCGATAGTCCCGCGACGCCATCCGCGAATATTACTACAGCGGCGAACACCGTTACCGAAAGAGCACTCACCCACATCAGCCATCGTCCGGGCCGAGGCGAACGTGGCTGGATGGCGGCACTCAACACTAGTAAGCACGATGGAATTGGATCCGTCCACATAAGAAGAACGCCACTGATGGCGACAAAGCATCCAGTTACGATGGCTAGTCGCCGTAACTTCACAGGAGTAACATCGTCACCACTGGAGTTTGCTCCACGTGGAATAGGCGGCATGCGGTGCAGCGTACCTAATCTAGCGGGGAATCTCGCGGCCCAGGTAGCGGGAGACGGCCGACCACAGCTCGTTGGCGTCGATCGGCTTGGACAAGAACGCCTTCATGCCGATGGCGCGGCATTGCTCGCGCACCTGATCCGAGCAGCTGGCCGTGAGGGCGAGGATGGGAACGTCACTGTAACCCTTCATTTGGCGGATCTGCGCGGCCGCCTCCAGCCCGTTGATGTCGGGCATCTGAAGGTCCATGAGGATCAGGTCGTAATGCCGCGCGGCCACGGCTTCCAGCGCTTCGCGGCCCGAGGCTACGCAGGTCACATTCTTGAGGCGCCGCTGCAGGACGTGCCGCAGCACCGTAATGCCGATCGGATCGTCTTCGACGGCGAGCACCGCGGGACCGTCGTCGAGGACGCGGGCCTGACGCGCTTCCGCGGCCGCAGGACGGCGCAGCGGGACTTCGAGCGTAAACGTGGATCCCTCGCCGAGCTGGCTTTCGACCAAAATCCGCCCGCTCATCACCTTGGACAACTTATGAGCCAGAGCAAGACCCAAGCCGAGTCCTGGATAGGCTCGCGCCAGGCCGCTCTCACCCGGCTGGAAAGACTCGAAGATGCCGCCCAGCTTGTCGGGAGGAATGCCGATTCCGGTGTCGCGCACTTCCGCCACGAATACGTCCGGGTTGGCTCGCATGGAGACGCGCACGTCGACCGATCCGGTGTGAGTGAACTTGATGGCGTTGTTGACCAGGTGACCGATAAGTTCCCGCAGGCGGGACGCGTCGCCGATGAGTGTCTCCGGAAGCCCGGCATCCAGCGTCAGCCGCAACCGCAGCTGCTTGATATCGGCCTTGGCGCGCTGCGGAGACAGGGCCGCTTCCAGCATTTCCTTGACGCTGAACTCGGTTTCCTCCACGACGATCTGGCCAGCCTCGAGGGCGGCGTATTGCAGGCTGGCGTTCAGAAGCTCGGAAAGCGATTCGGCGCACAGGCGGGCGGCATTGAGGTAATCGCGCTGGTCTTCGTCGATTTGAGTCTCGAGGAGCAGGTCGAGCATGCCCATAACCCCGCTCAAAGGCGTGCGGATCTCGTGATTCAGGCTGGCCAGGAAGACGCCCTTGACCTGATCAAGCTCCGGCCGGTCGGGCGACGGCCCAATGCCTGGTTCAGGGGGAGTTTCCCCGCCGTCCTTCGTCTGATCTGGTGGAGCTACGTGGACAACCATGCCGAAATCTCATATCGGCAGGTCCCTACGCTTAGTTTAGGGGTTTACCGTAGGACCCCAAGCGCAAGAAGGCTATTGTTTCTTGGCCGGCGAAGGGCCCTTCTTCTCGTCTTTAGCCGGATCAGGCTTTGGTTTCTCAATGTCGTCGCCAAAAGTGATGGTACTGGTGGCGCCGAACTGCTTATAGTCCTCATAGCGAACCGTTTGCTTGATCCGTTGATCGAATTCGGGGAAGTGCAGGGTGGCGTTGGCGATGGTATAGGTGGGGAACCAGTATTTCCCATCGATCTGTTCCCGATAGGTCTCGAATTTGGGGTAGGCGTTGCCTTTTTTGAAGACGCCGGTACCGCGCCCGTAGCTCTTGACAATCTGGAGGTCGCGATCGTCCACCCAAACGATCCCTTCAAAGTAACGCTGGCCCGCGTCGACTTTCTTGGGCTTCACGGCAAAGGCATAGCATCCGATCTCATCCAGCTTCTCCCTGCCGAGATAGCGGATCAGGTACTTGGGTAGTTCGTTGGTGGTCAACACGAAGGGCTGGACACTCTTCAAATCTTCCAAATCCTCGGGCGTGAGCAAGATGTTGTGCAGCGTCGAAACAGGCGCGCGAACCACTTTCTCATTGCGTTTCCCGGCCGTATCGAAGACGATATCGGAAACCGTCTCCCACTTGCCACTGGCGGTTCCGGACGGCTCCAGCTCCTGGATCCGGGCCGTTTGATGATAGGTGTAGCTCTCGCGCGCCTTGGCGAACTCGGCTTCCTTAGCTGCGAATTTCTGGACGATTTCGTCGATCTGCGCTGGCGAGGGGTCCGGCAAGTCTGCGGCAGTAACAACAAGTCCAGCGGCTCCCAGAATCATCAGCCCGAGTATTCGCATGTAAAACCTCCTACGGTTTACTCAGCAATTGCTTGGCGATGGTCAACCGCTGCATGTTGCTGGTACCTTCATAGATCCGACCGATTTTAGCGTCGCGGTAGAGCTTCTCGACCGGATAATCCTTGGTAAAACCCACGCCGCCCAGTACCTCAACGGCTCGCGAGGCCACTCTTTCAGCCACCTGCGAAGCGTAGTATTTGCACATGGCCGCTTCCATCAGATAGGGCTGCCCAGCGTCTTTTAGCCGAGCCGCGTTGTAAACCATCAGGCGGGCGGCCTCCACTTCCACGGCCATCTCCGCTAATTCGAATTGTACTCCCTGGAAATCGGCGATCGGCTTGCCGAACTGTTTGCGTTGCCGGGCGTAGGCGATGGCGTGTCCCAGCGCGCCTTCCGCCAAGCCGGTCATCTGCGCGCCGATCCCGATACGGCCCTGGTTGAGTGTTTCGATGGCGATCTTGTAGCCCTGTCCAACCTCGCCGATGACGTTGGCCTTGGGCACGGGGCAATCGTCCAGGATGAGCTCACAGGTGGACGACGCGCGAATGCCCAGCTTGTCTTCCTTCTTGCCGACGGCGAATCCCGGGAAATCGCGCTCAATCAAAAATGCCGTGATGCCTTTGTAGCCTGCTTCAGGATTGACCGTGGCGAACAGCAAAAACAAGCTCGCTTCGGCCGCGTTGGTGATCCAGAGCTTGCGGCCGGTGAGACGATACTCGTCTCCAGCTTCGACGGCGCGCGTCGTCAGTGCAAATGCATCTGAACCTGAGCCGGCTTCCGACAACGCGTAACTGGCCACGGCATCTTTCGCCGCGCGCGGCAGCCAACGCCGCCTCTGATCTTCATTCGCCCAGCGCAGGAGGGCATTGTTGAATAGCGTGTTTTGCACATCGACGATCACCGAAGCCGAGGGGTCCACTTTGGCTAGTTCCTCGATGGCCAGAATCGCTTGAAAGAATGTCCCGCCCTGTCCGCCATATTCTTCCGGGACATCGACGGCCATGAGTCCCAAGTCGAACAGTTCTGTTATCAGTTCCTTGCGGAAGACGCCGGCGTCGTCCATGGAGCGCACGTGGGGAGCCAGGCGTTCGGCGGCAAATCGCCGGACCGAGGCTTGAAACATGGACTCTTCTTCGCTGAGTTGGGTCAGCGGGGTGGCGGCGACGTGCTTGTCAGCGGCCAGCATCACCTTGATTGTACGACTTGTATATTTGTGTAGTGACTCACTGGAAAGCGTTGGCTGCGGCCGCCGAGCCGCCTGTGCCTGAGGACCTGTTGACGGACGTGATCCCGGCTCTCGAAAAACTCGAAGCCGCGCTCCGGGTGTTGGAGCGAGACGTCCCAGCTGAGACGCTGTTGTGGAACGAATGCGAGGATGAAGCGTGACGATCGCCGAAATCGGCGCGGCGTTGCGCAATAAGAAGATTTCGGTTCGTGAGCTAACGGAAGAAGCGCTGCGGCGGGTCGTGGACGCGAATCCAGATCTGAATGCGTTTATCACAGTTACCGACGCGGCGGCACGGTCGCGCGCTGCGGCATTAGAAAACGAACTTGCGCGGGGCACTGATCGTGGACCGCTCCACGGCATTCCGATCGCTCACAAGGACAACATTTTCACGCGCGGCGTGCGCACGACCGGTGGTTCGAAGATCTTCGCGGATTTCGTGCCGGACTACGACGCGACCATCGTAGGCCAGTTGAATGATGCGGGCGCCAACGTGATCGGCAAAACCGGGCTGCACGAGTTTGCCTACGGCATTACTTCCAACAACCCGCACTTCGGTGCGATTCGCAATCCCTGGGATCTGGAGCGGATTCCCGGCGGATCGAGCGGCGGATCGGCTGCGGCGGTGGCTGCGGGACTGGTTCCTCTGGCCACCGGGACCGACACAGGCGGATCAATCCGCATCCCGGCTTCGTTCTGCAGTGTCGTGGGGCTGAAGCCGACCTATGAGCGCGTCAGCCGAAAGGGTGTGATGCCGCTCGGGCTGACGCTGGATCACGCTGGCTTGCTGGCGCGCACGGTTCGCGACGTCGCACTGGCGTTCAGCCTGATCGCGGAACATTCGAGCGGTTATGCGCCGGCTGGTCACGCCGACTTGCGCGGCATGCGCATCGGAGTGCCGGAGAACTTCTTTGTCGAGCGTATCGCCCCGGATGTCATGTTGTCGTTTCGCGCGGCGGTTCAGACGGCAGCGGCGCTGGGAGCGCACGTGACCGAAATCAAGCTGCCCGACGTTGAGGCCATCAACGTTGTCGGTCGCATCGTCCAGCTTTCGGAAGTCTCGGCGCTGCTGGCGCGTTACCTTGGCCAAGGTGAAAAAGACCGTCGTCAAGAAATCGGACGAGATATCCAGGTCCTGGTCGATCAAGGGCGGCTGATTCCCGCCGTCGATTACTTGAACGCGCAGCGTGTCCGCACCGTACTGGCGCGCGACTTTTCGAAGATCTGGAAGCATCTCGATTGTCTGATGACTCCGGCGACGCCGATCACGGCACCGAAGATTGGCGAGATGAATGTGGACTTCGGCTCGTTCACCGAGGACGTTCGCATCGCAGCCACCCGCTTGGCCCGGCCATTCAACGTATTGGGCTGGCCGGCGCTGGCCCTGCCATGCGGATTCTCAAGCGCGGGCATGCCGATCGGTCTGCAAGTGGTCGCGCCGCCGCAACAGGAAGACACGCTGCTGCAAGCCGGTGCTGCTCTCGAAGACGCATTCGGAATCGCGGGCCGGCGGCCATTGCTCTTTGATCGCTAGTCGGGCAATTTTTCAGGCGGCTCGGGCAGCCAGAACGTGAGCACCAGGGCCAGCAGATACACGCCGATCCCCACAACGGCCGCGGCATAGGAGAGTTGCGCGCCGGGTAACGCGGCAGGCATCACCGCAGCGAGATGGGTGGTCACGAAAGACGCCGACGTCCCAAGCATCCGGCCGCCGACGTTCGCGGCGAACCCTTCGCCGGTTCCGCGCAAATGCAGCGGATAAATGCGCGGCATGTAGTTCCCCAGGAACGTGAGTTGCGCGATGGTGAAGAATCCGGCCATGAACACACCTATGCGGAATAGCTCCAGACTCGTGGTGCCCATGTAGAAAAAGACGATTGCTGTCACGACTAGGCCGGGAATGAGAAATACACGCAGCAGCGCGCGCCGGCTGACGATCAGCAGGCCCAGGCTCGCAATGGCGAAGCGGCCTGCTAAACCTCCGAGTTCCTGCGACGTCTGCGCGCCGGCTGTGGCCTGGCCGCGCTCGGAAGTGGGAAGCTGCCGGACTTCAGGCAGTCCCGCGGCGATCTGCGGCGATTGCTGCACGGTCCCAAACGCGGCTCCATACGCGCAGGCGAACAGCAGGGCGGTGACGATCGTGCTGCGGCGAAACTGGGGGCGAAAAAGCTCGGCGACGCTCGGGCGCTTGAGCGTTCCTTCCAAACGGCGCTGCTGCCACTGCGGAGATTCCGGCAGGAAAGGCCGGATGAGCATTAAGGGAATCGCGGGAGCCAAGCCAGAGATCAACGTATAGCGCCACGCGGAATGTCCGCCGTAAATCGCCGGTAAGCTGCCTCCATAGCGATTTGCGAAATAGAATGCGCCTGCGACCAACGCTCCGCCCAGTGAAGAAAACAACTGCGTATACCCAAGCACGGCTTCGCGAATTTTCGGATCGGGAAAGAGCTCGGCGAGCCAGGCGACGGCCGCGATGAATTCGACACATACGCCGGCGAAGCACAGCGCGCGGAACAATAGCAGGGTCTCCATCCGCGTCGACATTCCCGCGGACACCGCCGACACCGTATAGAGCAGGATGCTCCAGACCAGGATGCGCCGCCGTCCAAAGCGATCCGCCAGGTACCCGCCCCATAGCCCGCAAAAGCCGCCGACCAGCGGCGGAATCCAGAACAGCAAGCCGGTCCAATAGCGGTATTCCGACGTGCCAGGAGAGAATCCGCCGAGTTCCATCACGGCAGGCTGCAATACCAGGGGAGCCACCAGCACTTCATAGATATCGAATAGGAATCCGAGCGAGGCCATGGCGCAGATGGTCCATTTGACAGGGTTTGAGATCCGCGCGGGGTCAGCCATCGAACACGTCAGGCTAGCACACAGCTTGTGCCGTGAGACGGCTTAGAGCTTCATGGGCGTGACCTGATTATTTCAACCGGAGGATTTCAGTATTTCGGCAAACTCGTTCGGCGTCCGGTAGCCCAATGAATCCGAACCTGGATACGCAGTCGCCCTAGAGCACAATGGAGCACAAACAGACCACAACCGAGCACAAGGCTGAGAGCCGGTGAGTACAAGTCGTTGAAAAAGTTTGGAGCGGAAGACCGGGGTCGAACCGGCGAAGTCCAGCTCAAAATTAGTCGTGGATTGAACGTAATGAGCGTCAGCCTTCCGTTGTGGGCCGAATCTCATATGGAGACAGTCAACTGTCAGGACCGGGACTTCTAGGCCCGATTCGTGCACCTTCCTCAAACGGCTTGCTGCGTGCTTGCACTGCTCCCATGCAGAGCAGTTATGAACCCAAATCCGCGCGGCCTCCGTCGGCGCGCGAGTGTCGCTGCGGGCGGCCAGGCTTGCAGAGAAAATGACGTACTCCATTGCCGGATTTCGGGGCATGTGCCTCAAGGTGTCGGCCTCCGCAGCGGTCACGCTATTGCTGTCGCCGCCTCTGCCGGCGCAACTCGCTGGTGCTCGGACACAGTCTCTCACCGACATGAGCCTGGAAGACTTGATGAATCTCCAGGTCACTTCCGTTTCCCGCAAAGAGCAAACACTTTCCAGAACTCCTGCGGCCATCTATGTGATCACTCAAGAAGAAATCCGCCGCTCGGGTGCCACTAATATTCCGGACCTCCTGCGCATGGCCCCGGGCGTGGATATCGCCCAGATCGACGCCAACGCGTGGGCCATCAGCATTCGCGGTCTCACCGACCGGTACGCCAACAAAGTTCTGGTTCTGATAGACGGGCGCAGCGTATATTCGCCGGTTACGGGTGGCGTTTTCTGGGACCAGCAGGATGTTCCTCTGGAAGACATCGACCGCATCGAAATCATTCGCGGACCGGGAGGAACGGTATGGGGCGCTAATGCGATGAATGGCGTCATCAATATCATTACGAAAAGTGCGAAGGCTACCCAGGGCGCTGTTGTTAGTGCTGGCGGGGGTTCCCAGGGAACGGCCCAGGGCTTCGCTCAATACGGCGGCAAAGTTGGCGATACGGGAGCCTACCGGGTCTTCGGCAATTACTCGAACCGGGGCAATCTGACCGCGTCGGACGGGCGGACGCCGGCGGCCGACGGCTGGAACATGATGCATGGCGGGTTTCGGTCCGACTGGGACCTCTCTCCGCGCGAATCCCTGACAGTCCAGGGCGATCTGCTGCAAACGGACGAAAGCCAGACCATCGACGCGGTGTTTTCGCGTGCGCTGCCTTTGGAGAAAATCTTTAGCGATGCGGTCACGGTGAAGGCGGGCGACCTGATGGCTCGGTGGAAACGCACCCTGGCCAATGAGTCCGAGGTGTCCTTGCAGGTTTACTATGACCGATACGATCGCTTGGACCAGGGACTCCGCGAGACCCTCAATACCTTCGATGCGGACTTCGAGCACCATCTGGCGCTGGGAGCCCGCCAGGATGTGGTTTGGGGCGCGGGCTACCGGGTTACGGCGGACGGGCATGTCCCGGGTTACGGAAAGACGTATGACCCACTCGCCCGGACGAATAGTCTGTTCAGCACTTTCGTGCAGGACGAGATCACTCTGGCCGATTCCTTGTGGCTTACTATCGGCTCGAAGATCGAGCACAATGCGTATACCGGATTCGAATTCGAACCCAGCGTACAACTCCTCTGGCAGCCAAACGAACGGCACACTCTCTGGTTATCGTTGGCGCGAGCGGTTACGCAAACCAGCAGGGAGCAGACCGACCTCCGGGTCGATCTTGCTACGTTTCCGACGCACGACGGAGGATTCGGTGTCTTGCAACTGAGCGGCGACCCCAACGCTCCGGCGCAAGAACTCTACGATTTCGAAGTGGGGTATCGGGCGCAGCTCAGCAAGCGGTTTTCGCTCGACACCTCGATATTCATGGGCTCCTACAGCAACCTTCAGGGCGCTGTAGTCGGCACCCCATTTTTTACGCTGGATGCCGGTCCCCCGCATTTGGTTCTTCCGCTTTTTTTCACGAATATTGCGAGTGCTCACACACTGGGGGCGGAAGCCACCGGCACCTGGAAAGTAACCAGCCGCTGGAAAATCAACCCGAGCTTCAGTGCGATTCATCTGGATCCCGTGCAGGTTCCTGGCGAGACGCATTCGCTGCAAGAGGCCTACAATGCGCCGCAAATTCAGGCCAGGATTCAGTCGTCAATGAATTTGGGGAAAAACATGGAATGGGATATCTCGATGGGCCATGTTGGGCGCTTGCGCGACGGCGGGGATGGCGACGTTCCGGCCTATAACAGGCTGGATACGCGGTGGGGCTGGAAGATCGGAGAGTTTACCGAGATCAGCCTCGTCGGCCAGAATCTTCTTACGCCTTTGCATGCCGAGTTTCACAACGCCTATGAGGTACGCCGCACGCTGGTGGAGCGCAGCGCCTTTGCAAAAATCACGTGGAAGTTCTAGCGGTCGTTCTTTCCTTGCCTCCAAAGCGTCGCTCCAGCCAAGGCAGATACCCGCTTACGTCAGAGTCGATGTCCGATTGGGATGGCCGGCCGCTCAGGCCTATGGAGGTCAGAGGTCAAAACCTGCAAGAAGGGCTCCATCGAATACCGACGACGTCCCGCTTTGGGAAAATGGCCAATGCTCTGTTTTCAGTAATACAAATGCGCGTTGATTCAGGTATTGACAGCACCTCAATCGCGCGGAGGGCAAGAAATCAGGCGATTCCCGCCACTCGGCAAGTTTCATAGAGTCGGTTCTGGCCCGTCCTGAGAGAACAAATAGCCAAAGGTGCCGTCTTAGGTGGTAGCGTGGCTGGGTTCCGCGACGGCTACGATTGCTTCCTTCCCCAGCATGCGGCTGTGCATCCGCCCAATCAGGTAAATGCAAACCGCGAAAATCGCGGGGAAGATGGCCAGCAGCGCGAAAATGTGTTTCACCGGTAGACTCGTGGCCAGCACCCAGCCGCCGACCATCGGCCCGCCAATCGACCCGATCTTCGCAATCGAAGTGGCCCAGCTAGCGCCATTGCCGCGATACGCGGTGGGATAGAAAATCCCGGAGATGCTGTGCATCCCGAAGTGCCCGCCGATCAGGAAACCGCCAATCGTCGCACTGAGAACCAGAAACGCTCCTTGGCTCATCGGCGTGAACGCCGCGATCAGCAACAGCCCGAACGTCATCACCGGCATGATGGTGATCGCGATCGCTCCCTTGGCATCGGTAAAACGCATCAGCAGAATCCCGCCGATGGCGCCCATGATCGAATTCATTGTGGCCGCAGTCGCCGCTTGGGCGCGCGCGTAGTGCAGCGCCTCGAACACCAGCGGCGTCCAGTTGACGATGAAGAACACGGCGAAGGAACTGGCGATATAAGCGGTCCAGAGCAGGGGAGTGATGGTGCGCAGCTCGCCCTTGAACAGCAGCGAAGGCTTGAAGTCTTTGCTGTGCCCGATTTCGTCTCCGACTACGAAGTTCGCATCGACAGAAAAGGACTGATCTGGAGCAACGCGGCGCAGCATCGCGACAATTCGATCCGGGCGCTTGCCCATGGTGGCGAGGAAACGGATCGACTCGGGCAGCATCGCAAAAAGGATCACAGCGCTGACTAAGGCGGCGATCCCACCGCTGATGAATACCGATTTCCATCCGAGCTTCGGGATCAGCCAGTTCGCGAACGGTCCGCCGAGCGCCGTGCCCAGCGAATAGCCCACCATGATCACCGTCACGATGGTCGCGCGGTAGCGCTTGGGCGCATATTCGATATTCAACGCCCAAGCCAGCGGCAGCATACCGCCCAGAGGGATCCCGTCAATCAGCCGCAGCCAGAACAGCGTTCCGTAGCTGCTGGTGAAGTAGAAACACATGGTCAGCGCGCCGAACGCGGCGGTAGCCAGGATCACCGTGGGTCGGCGTCCGATACGATCGCCGAGGTAGCCCAGCAGGAATCCGCCGATCAGCGTGCCCAGTTGGTGCATGCCGAAGATGTTGCCGGTTTGAATGGTGGTGAGGCCATATTCGGAGCGAAAGTAGGGGGCCGCGAAGGT
>Ga0157375_10000958_pt1 | contig 24975 bp, 21 predicted proteins | sample M35metaG_FD_115311 | JGI IMG/M metagenome (GOLD analysis project Ga0157375, IMG submission 115311) | Miscanthus rhizosphere microbial communities from Kellogg Biological Station, Michigan, USA - M3-5 metaG | ecosystem: Host-associated > Plants > Roots > Rhizosphere > Soil | place: USA: Michigan... | reverse complement strand
CAGCCCGCGGACCAAGTCCGACATCCGGGTAGACCCGACGTCGACCACCGGCGCCACGGTCGACTGGAACGTGGTGTCCGTGCCGGCGAGCTATGTCCTCTATATCTGGGGCAAGACGAACTACACCTCGCTGGCCTCCTTCCGTGCGGCCACCGGCCAGGAGGCCCACGGCATCCAGGCTGATCCCCTGTGGGCGGACGCGTCCGCGGGCGACTTCCACCTTCTCGACGGTTCGCCGGCGATCGATTCCGCCTGGTCGTCAGCACCCGGTGCCCTCGACACCGACGTCGAAGGGGCCGCTCGGTTCGACGACCCCGCCGTCGTCGACACCGGTGCCGGCACCCGCAGCTACGACGACCGCGGAGCGTACGAGCGGCAGTGACCGCTTGGCAGTGACCGCTTCAGGCCGAGACGGCCGGGGACGGTCGACGACCCAGCAGGTAGCCGAGCGTCTGGGCCATGACGGTGAGCGTGGCGCGCACCGACGGTGACAGCAGGTAGGTCGCGTCGACGGCTACCCGCTGTGGCACCAGCACCTCGAGGTAGTACTTCTCCACGTCGGTCGCCCCTGGCGGCACGCAGTCGGCGTCCCGGAGCCGGATCTGGCACGGCCCGGTGAGACCGGGGACGTGGTCCAGCACCCACCGGCAGTGCTCGGGGTAGCGCGCCGCCAGGTCGATGGTCTCCGGCCGCGGCCCGACGGGCGTCATCTGGCCGCGCACGACGTTCCAGAGCTGGGGCAACTCGTCCAGGCTGGTCCGGCGAAGAACCCGGCCTACCCCGGTGACGCGTGCGTCCGTGGCCGACGTGACCTGCGGGCCGCCCGGCTCGCCCGGGTCGCCGACGGTCATGGTGCGGAACTTGAGCAGGACGAACGGCTGCTGCCCTGCTCCGACCCGCCGCTGCCGGAACAGCACCGGGCCTCGGCTCGTGCACCGCACCGCGGCCGCGACGACCACGAGGACTGGGACGAGGACCGTGAGCGCCGTCAGGGACACGACCACATCGAGCACCCTCCGGCCGGCACCGACGTCCGCACCAGGGGCGGCCTGCACCGGGGTGGTCATCCCGTCCCTGCCGCGATGAAGACGCCGGAGAACACGGTGGCGACGGTCGTCAGGTCCGCGTCGAGGCTGCGTTGCAGCTGGCTGGGCGAGAAGTGCGTCAGCAGGTCAGCCCTCCGGGACCGGCGCTGGAGCAGGGCTCGCCACAACGCGTTCGGCCGAAGCCCCTGGTCCATCAGGCCCACCGTCGCGCCGTCGTACCGCTGGCGCCAGGTCCAGATGTCCACCGCCCGCGCACCACCCGTGAGGGGCAGGTCCACGAACGTGGGGACGGCTGCCGCCGCCTCGGCCGCGGTGCCGAACGGCGCCGGGACCGCCATCGCCTTCCGGGCCCGCACCTCGACGTGGTCGCTCCAGCCGCGCCGCGCGATCTCCTGCCAGGCGGCCCGCTGCGCGTCCTCACGGGTGCTTCCCCAGGCCTCGTACTCGGCTTGGTCGAGCAGGCCGGTGCTCACGTCGACCGCGTCGAGCAGTCCCGACCGCACGACGGCGTCGACCACGTCCAGGGTGGCACCCGGCCAGCGGGCCTGTACCCGATCGACGCACTGTTGGCTCCGGTCGGCGACGCGAGCGACGCCCGGCATGCACCCCAGCTCGGGCACGACCACGTCGACCAGGAGCTTCGTCGAGGCAGGCAGCGCGGCCCGGAGCGCGCGCGATGCGTCCCGGAGGAACGCGAGGACCCGCCCCTGCGAGTCGAGGCCATCGGTCTCGCCGAGCTCGTCCGCGAGCTTGACTCCGACCACCCCCGGACGACGGGCCAGCTCGGCTACCCGGCCGACGCCGGCGGCGAGCGACTCCGGGCCCTGCAACCAGCGGGTGACGAGGTCGGTCTCGAGCCACACGGCCAGCCCGTGGCGGTGAGCCGCGTCGACCGCGTCGGCGTACTTCGCCAGGGATCCCAGCGGGTCCCCCGCGCCGGTCCCGGCGGACCGCCCGGTCACGCTGCCCCCCGAGGGCGCCGCGGAGCTGGGCGTCGCACTGCCAGGTCGGACGCCGGCGGCACCGGCGGGCCCCGAGCAGCCCGCGGCCAGGCACGCGGCCAGGAGCAGCGCTGCCGCTCGGACGTCGAGAGTCCTCATGACTGCCACAGCCAGCTGCTCTCGTGCTCGGCCGCGAACGCCCGCAGGATCGCCCGGCAGCCGGCCCGGAAGTCGTCGGTGTTGGCCGCAAGGACCTGCTCGGCCAGGAATCCGACGAAGAACGGCCCGACGACCTCGGGCGGCACGCCGAGCCGCCGGACCTGGTCGGTCACGAACGAGCGGACCAGCGCAGGGAACCAGCCGGTGCCGAAGTAGGTGTAGCCGAAGCCGACGAGGTTGGCGGCGTCGCCGTGCGGCGCCCACTGACGGGCCACGTCGTCGCGACCGCGGTGGGCCGGCAGCCGGCCGCGCCGCCAGGGCTCGGCCCGGTCCAGGTAGAGGCCGTAGGAGGTGGGGAACTTGAACACGTCGACGAGCGGTACGCCGCTGACCCGGCTCCGCTCCCAGTCGACGACTGCGCTTACCCGGCGTGGCTGCTCACGCAGGACGTTGCCCATCCAGAAGTCACCATGCACGGCGGTGATCGGGACGGTCGCCATCGCGTGCGCATCGAGCCGGACGCCTACCGCGGCGAACAGCTCGCGCTCAGCCAGGTCGTCCCAGACCTCGCGCTGATACGCCTCGAGGACCGGCAGCAGCCAGCGACGGGACGCCTCCGCGACGGAGGTCCGGCCACCCCAGGTGCCACGGTGCAGAAGGGCCAGCCAGTCACCCGCCGCGGCGAGGTCGACCGCCACGGCCGAGGGGTCGTTGACGTGGCCGACCGAGTAGTAGTCGACGCTGATGGGCCGGCCGTGGGCGGGTGTCTGGACGAGGGTCAGCCGGCCGGCTGCTCGGAACAGCGCAAGCGCCCTGGGGGTGGTCCCGGCCAGGCGGGCCGACTGCGTGCAGCCCAGGGCGCGCAGCGCATCGTGCTCGGCCACGAGGGCCCGCTCGCCGGAGCTGCTCCGCGCCACCTTGGCCACGGCGACGAGCGCCCCGGCCGCGTCGAAAAGGAGCGATACCACCTTCGCTTCATCGGAGCGGTCGATGCCGAGCACGGCGGAGCGGGTCGGCGGCCCACCGGCGACACCAAGGGTCGGCCACTGGGCCGTGAGAACGGAGACGACGGGATCGCTGGCTGCCGCGGCCGCAACGCGGTGCCGTCGGTCGAGGACGATGCTCATGACGCCGCCCGCACCGCGAGCACGCCGTGTCCCGGCGCGCCCGCCACTCGGAGGCCATGCGGCGCCCGCCCGGCGGCGGCCTGCATCGCCCGCACCAACGCCTGCCGGCTCCGGCCAATGATCGGCCGACTCGAGGGGGTATACGGAAAGCTCAGGTTGCGCAACACGTAGTCGAGCGCCTCGGGCGAGTCCACCGGGACGATCAGGGCGGGGCAGGACGCGGTCGGGAGCGCGATGAACGTCGCGGCGACCTGGAGCCCGTGGCGGTGGAGGGCCGACCGCACCCGGACCGGAAGCACTGCCCCCTTGGAAGCCGCGTGCAACGGGTAGAGCCGGCCCGGGAACCCCGCGTAGAGGTGGCCCCCGGGCGCGACGGCACCCGCCAGCGCGGCGAGCAGCCGAGGCGTGGACAGGCCGACCGCGGCGGTCCACCGCGAGACGTCGGCAGCGACTACCGCGCTGTACGGGCCCTCGGCCAGTGCGGCCCGCAGGCCCGGCCCGGTCCGGGACGGCGCCACGGCGTCGGGCACCTCCTCGTCGTTCACAGGCAGCACCAGGAGGCTGCCGGTCGTGGCAGGGACGACGAAGCGCCAGTTCATCGTCCGGGCGTCGCTCATGTCCACCCCGCCAGATACGCGGAGGCAACGGCGGCCGGCGATCGCCTTCGCGCCCCGGCCGGGCGGAGGGCCAGCAGCGCCACCACCCCAGCCAGGTAGCAGAGTGCCCCTCCGGCGGCCGTGACGACCAGCGGCGCGCCGCCGAGCAACACCAGGACAGCGGCCATCGGCAGGCACGCGGCCGCCGGCACGCGGAGGGCCTCCAGCAGCCCCGACGACCCGGTGCGCCGAGCAACCATCAGGGAGTAGGCCACGAGGAGGCCCAGCTCGGTGACCACGGTGGCCCAGGCGCTTCCCACGTAGGACAGGGACGGGACCAGCAGCAGGTTGAGGCCCACGTTGCCCAGCGCTGCCGCGGCCACACCCCAGGTGCGCCAGGTCTGCGCATCGGCCGCGGTGAGGGTCGTGCCCAGCGTGTGCCCGAGCATCCGCAGCGGGATCACGAGCGCGAGGAGCTGAAAGCAGAACACCGCGGCCCCGAACCCGTCGCCGTAGACGGCCGGGATAAGGCGATCCGCCAGCAACAGGGCGGCCACGGAGATCGGCAGCCCGACGACGGCGAGCAGCCGCAACGACGCGACGCGCAGCCGGCGCAGGCGGTCGAGCTGGTCCGGCCAGCACCGGCTCATGCGGGGGTAGAGCGCGTTGTTGAGCATCCGGGCCAGCACGTTGCAGTTGAGAACCAGGTTGGTGCCTGCCTGGTAGAGGCCGACGGCTGCCTGACCTTTCATCAGGCCGAGCAGCAGGGAGTCGGCCCGCACGTAGGCCATCGAGAGGAGGTCGTCCGCGGCGAACGGGGTCGACTGCCGGAGCACCGCCTTGAGAAAGCTGCCGTGCGGCCGCGGCAGCACCGCGCTGCCCAGCCACCGGGACGCGAGCAGCCAGCCGCACACCGCACCGACGGCGCGCGAGCCGAGGTAGCAGGCAAGCACGCCGTCCACGCCCCCGCCGTTGCTCACCACGAGGAGCGTGCCCGCGAGATAGCTGCCCTCCTGGAGCCAGGTCGCGATCGACTCGAGGTGCATCCGCTCCCAGCCCCAGAAGGCTGCGAAGAACACCCGGGCGCTCGCATCGAAGCCGAGAGACGCGACGGCCAGGACGTACGGCGTCATGGTCGGCGCGCCGACGCCCACCAGACGCGGTAGCGCGACAGCCAGAAGGGTGAGCGCCGCCCCGGCCATCAGTGCGGCGAACACCGTGGACTCGACCCAGGTCCGCGACTCCCCCGGACTGCGTGCGATCTCGCGGGCGATGAGGTTCGGGAGGCCGAGGCCGACGAACGTCATGAGCAGCCCGGCCACCGTCAGGGCGAGCTGCATGGTGCCGAGGTCCCGCGGTCCCCCGGACCGGGCAACGGCGACCACGGCCGCGAACCCACCGACGAACCGGGCGAGGAAGGTCACCAGCTGCCAGGTCGAACCCGCCGCGACGGCTCGGGCCGTCGGGCGCCTGCTCACCGCCTCAACGTGCACCTGCGACCTTCCTCGCCTCGAGCAGGATCACCGACGCTGGGGCGATGTCACCGTTCGCCGGTTCGGGCAGACCCAGCAGCCGCCGGTAGCAGGCCTCCACCACCGCGCACATGACGTCGACGGAGAAGCCGGCTCGCACCCGCTCCCGGCCGGCCGCTCCCATCGCCCGCGCGGCATCCGGGTGGTCCAGCAGCCACAGGACGCACGCCGCCAGCGACTCGACGTCACCGTGCGCCGCGAGCAGACCAGTGGCTCCTGGCTCGACCAGGTCCGGCACTCCGTTGACGGCCGTAGCCACCACCGGCCGGGCTGACGCGAGCGCCTCGGTGAGCGCCCGGCCCAACCCCTCGTAGCGAGAGGTGATGACGAACACGTCCATCGCTGCGGCGAGCTCGGGGGCATCAGAGCGGTATCCGGTGACGGTGAGCGGCACGGACAGCTCGTCGGCCAGCGCGCGGACCTCTGCCGCCATCGGTCCGTCGCCGACGGAGACGAACCGCACGTCGGGACGTGCGGCGGCGACCCGGGCGGCCATCCGAACGAAGTCGAGGGGCGACTTCTGGTAGTCGATGCGTCCGACGGTGCCCACGACGGGACCGTCCGCGGAGATCCCGATCCGGGCCAGCGCGTCTCGCGTGCCGTCGAACGGAACCTGGTCCAGCTCGACCGCCGACGGGGCGACGTCCACCGAACCGGCACGAGCGAACCTCAGCTGGACCGCCTCGGCGGCCACCCGCGGGGAGACGGCGAGGAACGCGTCGGTGGCCTGCCGCACGGATCGCTCGAGGAGGCTGTACAGGAAGCGACGTCGCCCGGACAGTCCGTCATGGACGCTGAAACCGTGAAAGGTGTGGACCACCACCGGGGTGCGCGTGAGTCCCGCCGCCAGCCGGCCGAGAAAGCCACCCTTGGCCGAGTGGGTGTGCACGATCGTGAACCGCTCCCGGCGCATCAACCGGACCAGCCGCCACAGCACCAGAGCGTCGCGCGGCCCGAGTACCTCGCGGAAGCCAGGCACCTCCTCGCACCGCAGCCCAGCCTCGCGGGCACGCATCCACAGGTCGCCGCCCGGACAGCCGGCGACCCACACCTCGAACCGTTCCTGGTCGGTCCCCAGAGCCGTGAGCAACGTGTTGCCGCCGGCACCCGCCCAGAACCTGGTGATCACGTGCAGCACCTTGACCCGGTCCGGTGCCGGTTGCTGCGGCAGCTGGGCACGGTCGACGACAACGGTCGGCGCCGCCGTCCAGGTACCCGTCATGGCGTCGCCATCTCGGCCATCGCACGCTCCGCCGTGACCATCGCGGCGAGTCCTTCCGCGACGGATGTGCGCGGCTGGTAGCCGAACGCCGTCCGAGCCGTCGTTGTGTCCGCCGCAGTGTGGCGGACATCGCCTTTCGCCGTCGGGAGGCGGACCAGATCGACCGGCATAGCGAGCGACGACACGATGGCGATCACCTCGTTCATCGACACTCGCGACCCCCCGCCGAGGTTTGCGACGCCGTACCACGGGCTCAGCGCGGCCTGCCGGAGCGCGTGCACGACGTCGTCGACGTAGGTGAAGTCCCGGGTCTGCTCACCATCGCCGTACAGCAGGAAGCTGCGCCCGCTCACCGCAGCTTCGACGAGGCGCTTGAACGCCATGTCCGGTCGCTGCCGCGGGCCGTAGACGGTGAAGAACCGGAGCGACACGGTCGGAACGCCGAAGTTCTCCCGATACAGCTCGCACAGGTGCTCAGCCGCCAGTTTGGTCACGCCGTACGGCGAGACCGGCTGCGGTCGCAGGTGCTCGCCGGTCGGGAGTGCCTCGGCGTTGCCGTACACGGAGGAGGATGACGCGTACACCAGCTTCCAGATCGGCACCTGACGGACTGCTTCCAGCAGCCGCTGGGTGGCCAGGACGTTGCGCTCGACGTAGACCGAGAACTCCTCGCCCCACGACGGGCGCACCCCCGGCTGCCCGGCGAGGTGATAGACCACGTCGACCCCTTCGAGGAAGGTGTCGAGCGGGGCGTCCAACAGGTCGGCCTGGGTGAAGACGAACCGGTCCCAGTCCAGCAGCGGCCGGATGTTCTGCTCCTTTCGCCAGGGGTCGTAGTAGTCGGTCATCGCGTCGACCCCGTGAACCTCGTCGCCCTGGGCGAGCAGCCACTCGCACAGGTGGGAACCGATGAAACCGGCAGCGCCGGTCACGAGTGCCCTCATCGTTGTCCTCCCCCTTTCGCTGCCGCGCCGTCGGCGATCAACGACGCGCCCGCCACCAGGCCGAGCACGGCCCAGATGTGGCGGAAGTGCAGTGCTTCGTGGAACCAGCCGAACGTCGCGGCCGCGATCACGGCCGCCGCCAGCAGGTCGGGCCGGGCCATCACGGCGAGAAGCCGCGGGTCAGGAGACTTGGCGCAGAGAGGCAGGCAGCGGCCGGCCACCGCGGCCCACAGGACGATCAGACCAACGGCGCCGAGGACGCCCCGTTCGAGCAGCGCCGCGAGATAGTCGTTGTGCGCTTCCTTGACGTACGGCGCCTGGTTGGCGGCGAGCAGCGCCTTGGTGCCGCCGGGACCTGCCCCGATAGGGTCGTGCGCTCGGTACAGCGCGAGGTTCTCGGTCACCAGCAGCGCCCGGTCGCTCGCCCCCTTGTCGCTGCGGGCGACCGAGTTCGCCAGGATCCGACCACCGTTCGCGGCGCGAGCCTGCAGCGCCGAAACGTCCAGAGATGCCAGGAGGAGCGCCGCCGGCGCCACGAGGAGGCAGGTGACCGCGATCAGGGATACCCAGCCGTGGAGCTGCCACCAGCGCACCAGCGCCCCGAACAGACTTGCCGTCAGCAAGGCGACGATGGCCGCGTTGGACCCCGTATAGGCAAGGGCCAACAGCATCACCGCACCGCACGACCAGCGCACCCGCCTCGAGACCGGCCAGCCAGCCGCTCGGAGCAGCAGGACAGACATCGCGAAGTAGCTGCCAGCCCGGTTCGGATCGCCGAAGGTCAGCGAAGCACGGCCGCCCTCGTCGGCAGTGATCCCGGCCACGGCGTCCAGACCGACATTGACGGCCACGACCAGGACGACGGCCCAGACGCTCGCAGCGCCGACCCAGACCCGCAGGAACCGGCGCAGCAACACCGGGTCTCTGCTCAGCGACGCCACTGTGGCGCTCCACAGCAGGAGGACCACGTCCTGGACGAGAGCCAGGCCGGAGCTGACCGCGCGTTCGCGGTGCAGCGCGGCCAGGCCGCCGGCCAGGACGAGGAGAAAGACCGGCACGGTGTAGGGCAGGTGCAGCTGCGTGCGGTAGGCGAGGCTGTCCAGCGCCAGCACCGCGACCGCCGCCAGGATCAGGACGTCCACCGGTCCTGTGTTCGCCGGACCCGGTGGGACAAGCACCGGGAGGATCACGATCGCGGTGCAGACCATCGACGCGACCAGTCCGACCGGCGTCACCCGCAGCCGTCCGTACCAGGGGAGCGGCTGCTCCACAGCGGGTCCAGGCGGTCGAGTTGCCCAGCTGATCGCGGTCATGGCTACTTCACCCGCACGGTGTCCTGCGCGGTACCGGTCTGCCCGATGGTGTCGGTGACCACGACGGTCACGACATAGGTCCCCGTTGCCGGGTACCGGCATGTCGCCCTCGGTGAGCTCTGGGCCGGGATGGTGACACCGTTGCCGCAGGTGAACCGGTAGGACGCGATCGGTGTCTTGTCCGGGTCGGTGGAGCCCGACGCATCCAGGGTGACGTTGGTGTTCGGCTTCACGGTTCCGTTAGGGGCGTTCAACCTCGCGGTGGGCGCCTCCTCGGCCCTGGCCGTCGCGACCGCACTGACGGTCGAGGCGTGCCCCGCCGTGTCCGTGACCGTCACCCGCACCGTGTACGTCCCCGCGGTTGGGTAGCTGCACGTGGTCTTGTTCGCGGCCTGGGGCCCGACCACCGTGCCGTTCCCGCAGTCGAACCGGAACGTCGAGATCGGGCTGCCGCTCGTGTCGGTCGACGTCGACGCGTCCGCGGTCAGGCTGAACGGGACGTAGTCGGCCGCCGGTTTCAGGACCAGCCTGGCGACGGGCGGGGCGTCCCTGAGAACGGTCGCCGTGGCGGTCGCAGTGTCCCACTGCCCGTCCGTCGACGTCACCGTCACGGTGACGACGTACGTGCCCGGGTTCAGGTAGGTGTGCGACGCGGTCGGGGCTGCCTGCGGACCCGCCTTGCTGCCGTCCCCGAAGTCAAAGGCATAGCCCGCTACCGCTGCGCCCAGCGTGGTGGAGCTCGCCGCGCTTGCGGTGGTCACGAACGGGTCGAACCCCTGGGTCGGCGTGAGCGTCAACCGAGCGACGGGGCCGCGGTACTCGTACGCGCCGAGGTCCGCCCAGGGCGGGACCCCGGCTCCCGAGTTCGCGACGACAGGGTCGTCGACGGGCGAGTTGCCGGTCCGGTCGTCGGCCCGGAACGAGAGGACCGTGCTGTCCGCCGCGTCGATGGCGGGCGACCGACCCGTCAGGCGCAGGTCACCGGAGGCGGCGTCGGCGAACCTCGGGTCCGCCGCCTTGCCTGCGGCCTCCTGCCCGGTGCCGGTGCGGTAGGCCAACAGGGTCGAGTAGATGACCAGGTTGTGCTTGACCGCCGGCGCCGTCGTGGAGTTCCAGATCAGGTCCCGGTCCGAGCTGAAGCCCGCTAGGGCGGCGTCGTCGACGTAGAGGTCGTACTCGCCGGTCGTGATGCCGTTGTCGACCAGGATGTTGTTGCGCAGTGTGGCGCCGGTCGACGGGCCCTCCACCGAGACGCCGTCCTTGGCGTTGCGCCAGGCAGTGTTGCTGATCAGCACGGCCCCCGTGGAGCTCAGGACGTCGATCCCGTGGTCGCCGTTGTCATGGGTGACGTTGCGGCGGACGATGTTGCCCGTCGACCCGCTGTAGACCTGGATCCCCGAGTCCTGGTTGCCGTACGTCGTGTTCGCGTCGACCACGTTGTTGCTCGAGCCCAGCTGCAGGTCGATGCCGTTGGCTGACCTGACCAACGGCCGCACGTTGCGGTAGGCGGTGTTGCCGACAACGTTGTTGCCGCTGCTTCCCTGCAGGCTGATGCCGTGGAAGGCGTTGTCGTGGGAGACGTTGTCCCTCACGGTGACGCCTGTGGACCCGACCAGCCTGATGCCGACCGACCCGGATCCTGACACCTCGTTGAGTGTCAGGACCGAGCCGCCGGACACGTTGTCGGCGCTGATCCCGTAGGTGCCGCTGCGCGTGATCGTGAGGCCGCGCAGGGTGGTGGCGGTGTCGTCCTTGAGGGAGACGGCGGTGTTGTTCTGGCCGTCGACTGCAAAGCCGTCGATGACCACGTGATCGCTCGCCCACACTTTGAAGGCGTATGTCTGTGCACCCGCCTCGACCGTGTGACCGGTGCCCGGGTTGCCTCCGCCGTTGTCGACGTAGAGAAGCTTGGACCCCGCGTCGTAGAAGAACGCGCCGGCGATCAGGGAGGCCGCGTCGGGCACCTGTTGCAGCGACGACCCGTCGAGCCAGACCTGCGTCGGCGGACTTGGTGGCGAGTAGGACCGCGACCACGCCGTGGTCGCCGTCGGGGACCACGCGGTCGGGTCGGTGACGTCCCGGGTGCCGCTGATCACGACACCGGGCCCGGAGGCGCGGAACGTGAGGTCGAACCCTGGGGCACCGGACCGGGCGGCGGTCACTTGCTCGCGGTACACCGCCGGGCGCACGACGACGGTGTCGCCGGCGCGGGCCAGCGCTGCCCCGGCGGAGACGGTGCAGAGCGGGGCCGCGGAGGTGCCTGCGGCCGCGTCGCTGCACGCCGGGTCGGCCCCGTCGACGACATAGCTGACCGGCACGTGAGTGCTGAGCCTGACCGTGCGGCTGGCCGTCGAGACCTGCCCGGCCTGGTCCCGCACCGACGCCGTGACCGTGAACGTCCCGGCGCTGCTGTACGCGTGGTCAACCCTCGGGGAGGACTGTGGTCCGACCACGGTGCCGTCACCGAAGTCCACCGTGAAGCTCGCCAGCCCCGTCTGGTCCGGGTCGCTCGAGCCGGATGCATCGGCGGTGACGAGGAAGGCCGGCGGGACCTCGCCCGCGGTCGGGCTCACGACGAGTGCCGCGTTGGGCGGGTAGTCGACCGGCCCGCCCGCGGGGGGCACGAGCTCGTACGCCCCCAGGTCGGCGTAGGACGGGCTCCCCGACCCGGTGTCAGGGACCGACACGTCGTCGACCGGCTCAGTACCGTCTCGGTCGTTGGTCACGAACCCGGGCGCGGTCGTGTCGGCCGCGTCCGTCGCCGGTGATCCCGGCCGGAGCCGCAGGTCCCCACTGGCCGGGTCCACGAGCCGGGGGTCGACTGCGAGGCCGTGAGCCTCCAGACCGGTTGCCGCGGTCAGATCGGCGACTGTGGCGTAGACCGTGGTGCCGACCTTGGCGACGGGCGCAGTGGATGGGTTCCACACGAGGTCATGGTCGGCGACCGTCCCCGGAACCGAGCCCGGGTCGATCCACAGGTCGTACTCGCCCACGCCCGTCCCGTTGTCCAGCGCGATGTTGTTCGCGACTGTCGCGCCCGACGAGTTCCCCTCGATGGACAGTCCGTCCTTGCGGTTCGCCGTGACGGTGTTCGAGAGGTAGCTCACCGACACCGACTTGTTGGTGTCGATGCCGTGGTCGCCGTTGCTCCAGCTGGCGTTGCGGGCGACCAGGGCACGATCCGAGCCGTTGTACACCTGGATGCCGGAGTCCTGGTTGCCGTACGCCGAGTTGCCGGTCACCACCGCGTCGGTCGACAGGTTGTTGACGTCGAAGCCGGCTGCGGTGGAGGTTCCGCCGACGACCCGGTTGTCGTACGACACGTTGCCCCGCAGCACGACGGAGCGCGAGGCATTGAGGGCGAAGCCGTGGAACCCGTTCCCGTTGCTGGTGCAGTCGCGGACCGTCGTACCCACCGAGTTGGTGACCCGGATCCCGACCGACGCCGAGCCGCTCACGTGGCAGCCGCGGACGACGACGTCCGACGTCGTCGAGGAGTCGACGAGCACGCCGTTGACGCCCGACTCGGTCACGCTGACGCCCAGGACCGTCACCGCCGAACTCGTGAGCACCCGCACCCCGGCACTGTTCTGCCGCCGGAGGTCGAAGCCGTCAATGCTGATCCCCGTCCGGGTCGCGACGTTGAACCCGTAGGTCTGCGCGCCCGCCTCGATCGTGTGCCCGACCGCCGGGTTCGCGCCGCCGGCGTCGACGTAAAGGATCTTGGTGATCGCGTCGTAGAAGAACGAGCCCGTCGTTGTCGAGGTGGCGCTCGTCGCCGAGGCGAGCCTGCTGCCGTCCACGAACACCTGCCGGGGCGCGCTCGGCGGCGCGAACGGACGGCTCCATGCGGACGTGCCGGTTGCCGTCCAGGTGGCCGGGTCGCTGACGTCCTGGGTCCCCAGCACGATGACGCCGGGCCCGGTCGCGGTGAACGTGATCGGCGATGCGGCCGTGCCAGACGCAGCGACCGTCACCTGCTCGCGGTAGGTCGCCGGCGCGACCGTCACGGAGTCACCCGGCGTCAGCGCCTTCTTGGCTGCGGCGGTGATGGTGCAGAAGGGCGTCGACTGCGTCCCGCCTGCCGCCGTGTCGGTGCACGAGGCGGACGCGCCGTCGACGAACCACGAGGTGGCGGCGGCCGCCGGGTGGGACGGGAGCACGGTCAGCGTCGCGGCCACCAGACCGAGAAGGCTCAGCTCGACCAGGAGCCGTGGACGGTGCAGCGGGACTGTGGTCGTCATGGGTCACTCCTTGGTCAGTGCCAGGAAGGCATCAAGTGCTTGTAGCCCCGCTTGACGCCGCTGCTCGTCCGTTGCGGCCGCTTGCTCCGCGACGGCCAGGAGCAACACCTCGTCACACAGGCGTCCGTCGACCCCTAGCGCCGCCAGCCCCGTGCGGACCCCTGCGCGCAAGGCCGCGGCGACCGAGCGCCTGCTCTTGAGCAGGAAGTCCAGCCGCAGACCCGCGCAGGTCACGGCGAACGCGGCGAGGTCGCGGAGCGGGTCTCCTGCGATGGTTCCGCACCCCCAGTCGTCAACGCCTGTCACGCGGTCGCGTGCCACGGTGATCCGGTCAAGTGACAGCGCCCCGTGCGACACGGTCCGAGGGACTCGCGCCCGGCTCACGCGCGCCCGCGCCACGCACAGCCGGTCCAGGACGTCGGCGCGATCGGCATCGGACGAGTGTCTGGTCAGCAGCGCGTCCACGGCCGTGGCGCCGAGGTCGGTCGGGCCGCTGTCCGGCCGGCCGCCGTCCCAGATGGCTATCAACCACTCGATCACAGCCGCGACGTCGCGACGGGTCGGCCGGCGACCCGCCGACCCCAAGGGAGGCCCAGCCGTCGGTGAGGTCAGCAGCACCGGGCGCCCGATGTGCTCGGCGACCCCGACGTGTCGAGGTGCAACGAGCGACGCAGGTCCGTAGTCGCCGCGACGCAGCTCCACCAGCAGCCGGCCTTCATGCTCCACCGCGGCCGTCGCCTCGTCTCGGTCTGCGATGACGGCCGTGAACAGCGCTCGCCGGCTGCCGCGCTCGCAGATCGTGAGTCGGTGGGTCTGCAACCGGCTGCCGGCGCGGACGTCCGTGATCTCCGCGCAGCGGTCGGAGATCAGTTCGGCGAGTCCGGCGCGATGAGTCGTCCGTGGCATGGGAATTGTTGTCATCAGTGCAGCACCGCCATCGGGCGCAGCCGCGCGACCGGCCGCACCAGCTCGTGGGAGACAAGGACATCCATTGCCGCGTCGACTCCGCGGTCGTCGTAGTGCGGGACCACCTCCGGGGCCGCATCGGAGTACCGGTAGCGCAGCGTGCGGCGCTGGGCCGGGTCGGAGCGCGACAGGCCCCGATCGGCGAACTGCTGAACAGCGGTTCCCGCACCGTGGCAGGCCGAGTGCAGGCTGTCGGCCGACCGGTCCCCCGCGACCGCCAGGTAGGAAGACGTGCGGTGCGTGCCCGGGACCAGAACCGCCTGGCCGGTGCGCGCGAAGACAGTTCCCGGTCGCATCCGCTCGGCAGGGAACGCCCGGCACGAGTTGTGCCGGTGGACGACAGCCGTCTCGCCAGCGACGTCCTCCTCGTAGATGGAGTTGTGCGGAGAGTCGACGACGAGGCTGCCCGTCGTACCTCCGAAGGCCTGAACCGCGAGCGTTCGGAGGGCGGCGTACGTCGCCATTCGGAATGCGAACCCGTAGTTCATCGCTGCAGCGTTCGCCAGCATGAGCCGCCGGCCTTCGTCGCTGGCCCGCTCGACCGGCGGGCAACCGTCGGTGAAGTACAGGGACAGCCGCTCGCGCAGCTGCGCCACCGAACGTGCGGTGGTCAGGTGAGCCATCGGCTTCACCACCGACATGGCGGCGCGGAGGTGCCGCGGGTAGTCCTTGCGACGGCCGAACATGCGGCCGATCTCCCCGGTCAGCACGCCACCGCCGGCGTGGTACTGCAGGACCATCTGGCCTTCGTGCACGCCGAGCGCGCTTGCGACCTCCTCGTCATGCACCTCCTCCACGACCTGCAGCTCGACGAAGTGGTTGCTCGGGCCCACGGTGCCGAAGCGCAGGCGGGCGAGCTGGAAGGCCAGCGCTGGGAGCTCGCGTCGCAGCCGCGCCTCACCGCCGAAGGGCTCGAGGTCGATCTGGCCGTGCTCCTCGATGCGTTCGACGTCGGCATCGTGGATCCCCCAACGCTCCTGCGCGAAGGCGGCCCCGTCCGTCGCGGCGCGCACCACCTCGGCGTACGTCAGGTCGCGCCGGTTGGTCGTCGGGAAGGGGTAGCGCTCCCGCACGCCGCGGTAGAAGGCGTCGATCGCTGCGCGGCCGGGCAGGTCGCTCTCGAGGGCGATCAGTGCCATGCCGCAGTTGACAGATGCGCTGGTCAGGGTCGGCCGGATGGAGTCCCGCGTGGCCACGGCGATGCTGGACGGCATCTCCAGCTTCCGCTTGTGGTGGAAGTCCGGCAGGACGACTGGTGGTGCGACCAGGTCGCTGCCGGCCGTGCCGTCCCGCAGCGCCGTCAGGGCGTCTTGGTCAGCGGGCAGGTCCTGGCTGTCGAACACGCGGGCATCCCTCAGCCCAGCCGCACCGCCGAAGACACTCACGTCCATGGCAGGGCCTCCAACGTGTCGATGACGTCGCCGATCCGCGCGACCGGACGGTCGCCCAGGTGGAGCTCGAGGCACGTCGCGCCCGCGCAGACCTGTTCCGCCACCCGTCCGACGTCCGGGTGCGCAGGACCCCGTCCAGTGCCGGCCGCCAGGGCGGCGGTGAACCCCCAGTACCGGCGCAGCTCCCCGGCGGCGTACGTGCTGGCGACGATCTCCCGTGCGGCCTCCGAAGGCGTCAGAGTGCGACGCGAGGTGCGAACGCCGTCTCGGCGCAGCACCAGGACCAGGTCCACCGACGTGTGCCGGGTCGGTCGCTGCCCCACGGACACGAGCCGTCGGCCGTGGGTGGTGCGGGGACCGTCGCCGTCCTCGGCCCGGATCGGCTCCAGCACCCCCCAGACGGTCTCGCCGTCGCAGACGACCAGGTTGTCACTCACGAGCGAGGCACCCGCGGCCACCTCTGCACGCGCGAGCGTGGTCTTGCCGACCCCGCTGGGACCCACCACCAGGACACCGCGGTCGCGCACCACCAGTGCGGCCGCGTGCAGAGGGGCACGACCCCGCCACCCGGCTCGCCACATCGCCGGGTAGTGCAGGACGACGTCCGCAGCGAGCAACCGGGCCCGGTGCCGCAGAAGGCCGTGCAGGACGGCTTCCTTGGCGGTCGGCTGCCAGTCGGCGGCCACCTCGACGGTCTCGTCGGACGCGCGGACCGACAGGTCCACCCCCGAGGCGCACGCCGACCGGAACCGGACGACACCCCGGTCGACCCAGATGCCCCGGCCAAGCGGTCGCCCCGGGCTGCTGATCGGCACTCGACCCCGGCCGGTTCGGACCACGATCGTCGCCGTGCGCATGTTCCCCGTCGCCGGACCCGTCGGGAGCTCGTGCAAGGCACGTTGCGCCCACGGACTCGGCGCCTCGAGGCGCACGGTCTCCCCCGCAGTCTCCATCACGGTGCGCATCAGAAGTAGTCCGGGTACGGCGCCGCGGCGACCCCTCCGCCGACGAGCATCGGCTCTGCCGGTTGGTACCCGGGCAGCATGCGCTGCAACGCGGCCTTGACCCGCGTGGGGTCGTTTGCCGCCGCAGCCTGGTCGAGCTCCTGGAACAGTTGTGGGCAGGCGCCGTTCATCTGCCCCGCCACCGTCTTCCAGATCCTCTCGTGGTCGGTCGGCGTCCGTTCCTCGTTCTCACTGAACAGCGCCTCGTTGAGCTTCTCGCCGGGTCGGAGCCCGGTGAACCGGATGTCGACGTCCGTGAGGTGCACCTGCGCTGCGAAGGTGCGCACCAGGTCGACGATGCGCACCGGGTTTCCCATGTCCAGCACGAACACCTCGCCGCGGTCGGCCATCCGGGCCGCCTCGAGGACCAGTCCCACAGCTTCCTCGATCGTCATGAAGAAGCGCGTCACGTCGGGATGCGTGACGGTCACGGCAGATCCGCTGCGGAGCTGCTCGGAGATGACCGTGAGAAGCGAGCCGCGACTGCCCAGGACGTTGCCGAACCGCACGGACGCAAAGGCACCCGAACCGTGCGCGTGCTCCTGGACGACGAGTTCGCCGAGTCTCTTGGTCGCTCCGAGGACGGAAGAGGGATCGGCCGCCTTGTCGGTGGAGATGAAGATGAACCTCTCCACTCCGAACCACAGGGCCGCTTCGACCACGTGCTGGGTGCCGAGGACGTTCGTCTTGACCCCCTCGCACGGGTGCTTCTCGAGCAGCGGCAGGTGCTTGTGGGCCGCTGCATGGAACACGACGTCAGGTCGCAGCTCACCGAACAGCTGGTGGATCCGAGCTCTGTCCCGGATGTCAGCGACCACCAGCCCGTCGTCGTCCAGCAACGCTTCACCGGACAGCTCAAGCTGCAGGCGATGCAGATTCGACTCGTCGTGATCGAGCATGTACAGCTTGCTCGGCTCGAAGACACTGAGCTGACGGCACAGCTCGCTGCCGATCGAGCCACCGGCACCGGTGACGAGCACCCGGCGGTCCTTGATCAGGGCCTGCGCCTGCGGACTGACCAGGCGGACCTCGTTGCGACCGATCAGGGCACGCACGTCGAGGGCGCGCAGGTCACTGCCGACGATCTCGCGCTCCAGCGCCGCAAGGAACGACGGCAGGTAGCGGATGAGGGCGCCGCCACGCGCGGCGTCGAGAGCCAGGACCCGGAAGCGCTCCCGTGGCAACGAGGGGATGGCGAGCACGACCACCTCGATCTGGTGCTCGACCACGATGTCGGTCAGCCCGTCCAGGCGACCGAGGAGGGGCAGCTCGAGAGGTTCCAGGCTGCTGTCGTCGTCGACGAACCCCACAGGGAGCAACCCGAAGCTCGTGACATCCATCAGGTCGTGCGCCAACGCCCTACCAGCGGCGCCGGCGCCGACGATGACTGCTCGAAGCCGGCGGCCGCCCTCCGAACCGGTTCGCTGCGGCGGTACGCGAGTACTCATCGGTTGCCCCCCTCTTCTCGGACATTCACAAGTGCTGCCTGACCGCCGTTCACGCACGACCACATCGCTGCGATGACTCGGTCGACGTCGTCGTCGGTGAGCGCTGGGTGCAGCGGGAGCGACAGCAGCTGCTCGAACAGTGCGTCTGCGACGGGTAGCCCACCCGGCTGTCGCTCTGCGGTGGCGCGGAAGTGCGCCATGGTGTGCAGTGGAATGAAGTGCACCGACGTTCCGATCCCGCGCTCAGCGAGCTGGGCGGCCAGGTCGTCCCGGGTGATGCCTACCTCTGGCCCCACCCGCACGACATAGAGGTGCCACGCGTGCACGCCGTCTGCAGGCGTTGCGGGCAGCCCGAGTCCCAGGCCGGCCAGTCCGGCGAAGTAGCGGTCCGCTATCTGCTCCCTGCGTTGCTGCCACTCGGGCAGATGCCGCAGCTGTGCCGACCCGATGGCAGACTGCAGGTCGGTGAGGTTCGCCTTGAGGCCGGCTTCGTCGACGGTGTAACGCCACGAGCCGCCCGGCAGGTAGCGCCGCCACGCGTCGGCGGTCATCCCGTGCAACCTGGCACGCTGGCAGAAGTTGGCGAGCTCGTCATCGTCCGTGGTGACCATGCCTCCCTCGCCGATCGGGAGGTTCTTGGTCGCGTAGAAGCTGAAGCAGGTAGCTCGGGACAGTGAGCCGACGGGTCGGTCACCGACCCACGTGCCCAGCGCGTGGGCCGCATCCTCGACCACACGGTCCAGCGTGAGACCCGCGGCGGCCGTCAGCTCCTGCACGGGAGCTGGGTAACCGGCCAGATGGACCACGAGCATCGCGTCCGCGCCACCGCAGGCATGCGCCGCCCTGGCCGTCGTGTCCGGGCTGGGCATCCCTGTCAGCGGCTCGACGTCGACGAGCACCGGCGTCAGGCCGGCGTGGCTGATGGCATGTACGGCGCCACAGAACGTCACCGTGGAGACCAGCACCTTCGACGCCGGGGGCAGGCGGAGGCCCCGGAGCGCAAGCTCGATCGCTGCTGTGCAGGAGCTCGTTCCCACGGCGTACCGCGCCTGGACGAGCGTCGCGATCTCGGCCTCGAACCGCGCCGTGGCGGGGCCCGTGGTGACCCAGCCGGACCGGAGCACCCCGGTTGCCGCCGAGAGTGCCTCCTCGCACATCGTCGTCGCGGCGAACGCCACCGGTGTCAGCGCACGTGTCTGCGGCACCACACTCACGGCAGCACCCGCTTCGTCGCCAGTCGCACCGCGTCGGCCAGGCGGAACACGCCGATCTCGTCCGCCGCGACCGTCACCACGCCGATCAAAGGCCAGCCGGTCGTGTTGATGACGTCCTCGACGTGCAGCAACCCGTCGCGGGGCGTGCTCCGGGGAGCGACCACCAGCACACCGACGCGCTGGTCCTCACGTCCGATGAGTGAGAGCGCGAGATCGTCGCAGGGCAGCACCCGAACGGACTCCCAGGACGTGGGCTGCGGTTTGATGACGGTCTGGGCCCGTTGGGCGGATCCGCCTCGGGCCGGCTTGCCGTTCGCCCGCCCCGGCGGCCTGGCACCGGACTGGCCGGCTGCCACGTCGTGCAGGACGCGAGACTGGGGGTTGCCCCCGAGCAGGTAGTCGAGCTCGTAGGCCAGATCGGCAAGCTGCTGTTCCGGGATCGGCCCTGCCAGGGCCACGACGTTCGTGTCGACCCGGCGGGCCGCAATGCCTACCCGAGTGGCGAGCCGGGACAAGGACAGCCCCAGCCGGACGCCGTCGCGCTGGTCCACGGTTCCCAGGGCGGGCGCGCCGAAGAGCCGCGAAAGGCTGCTGACACCCACCACGGTCGGACGCAGCGACTCACGGGTGGCGGCGATGCCAAGTCCGACCACCAGGCCGAGTACGCCCGCCAGGGCGGCATCAGGAATACGGGACGAGTGCAGCTGACTCGCTGGCCCGGCCTTGTCGACGACGAGTGGTTCGAGGGTCGCCCCCAGCTGGCTCTCGACAGCGACAAGCTGGTCGCCCAGCGAGCTGATCTGCGCGTCGAGGCCGGACAGCTCGGCCGAGATCTTGGGCGAGAGCATCAAAGCCGCGCCGGCCACCTGTTCCTGGCGGAGTGTGCGGAGCCCCGCGATGCTCCTCTGCAGCTCTGCCTGCTGCCGCTCGAGCAGTGCCCGTGGCCTCCCGAGCTCGACCACCACCTGGTTCGCGAGTGCCTGGGCGAGCACCCTCGCAGCGCTGGGAGAGCTGTCCTGCACCGTCAGCGCCACAACCGGGGACGTTCCGAGCCCGATGACCTTGACGCTGTCGCGGGCAACGCGGCTGGCAGAACGGTGCAGGCCGGCCGCCGCCAGCGCCTTGGCCACGACAGACCGACTGGTGGCGACCGCCTCGACCTGGGCGGCCTGCGCGGCGGCCTCCTGCGTGCTCCGAGCTACCTGCGCCCCGCTCGAGACGCGGGCTGAGCTCGCGAACGGCGGGTCGTCGCCGATGGACATCGCCAGGCTCAGGAGCACAGCCACGAGCCCGCAGCCCACGATGAGCGCGAGGTGCCGGAGCACTACCCGCTGCAACGCATCGTTGAGATCCATCGTTCTCCGTCATCAAGGGTGGGGAGCGGCTCCGTGACGGCCGCCCGGTTGGGCACGGGGTTCCGGTTCGATCAGGGGGCTGACGCCAGGTGGTTCGTCTTGCGCCCCACTCCGGTGACCCCGTACCTCCTCGCGTAGGCAGCGGCCGCCAACGAGCTGTGGACGTCGAGCTTTCGCAACACGTTCTGCATGTGAGTGCGGACCGTGTTCGGCGACAGGAACAGCCGCGTGGCGATCTCGTCCCGCTTGAGCCCCTCGACCATGCAACCCAGCACCTCGTGCTCGCGGTTCGTCAGACCCGCGAGCGCGTCTCGGACATTTCGGGGCTGGCCAGACTCGGCGAGGACCCGTACGACCGAGCTCAGCAGTCCGGGCGGGAGATGAACGTCTCCCCGTGCCACCGCCCGGACTGCCCGGAGCAGCTCGTCTGCGCTGGCGTCCTTCGCCAGCCAGCCGGATGCGCCGTACTGCAGGGCTCGGGTCACGTCCTCGAGATGCGAGTCCGAGCCGACCAGGAGAACCCGGGTGCCGTCCCCTCGGCCGGCCCAGGCCGGCACCGTGGTGGAACCGTTGCACGAGCCGAGGGAGCTGCTCACGATCGCCACGTCGGGACGCTCGTCGGCCACGACGCGGTCCAGCTCGGCCGGCGAGGACAGTGCCGGGAGGACGCGCAGATCGGCGTCGCTCTCCAAGAGGCTCGTGAGCGCGTCGGCGAACACGCGCTCTCCGTCAGCCACCACCACCGTGAACATGCGGTAACCCTGATCGCCACCCGACCGGCTGAGAACCAGCCGATGGCGGAGCCGCTCTACGACGAGTGCACTAGACGGGTCTCAGGTCCGGCGGGTCCCCGGGACGAGTAGGACGCGCGGGCACGCTTCCCTGTGGTCAATGGTCCGTTCGTCGTCGGTCCATCGTCCGGACGGACTATGGCTGCGGCACCTGGGCGCTCGTAGTCTGGTCTCGAAGTCTGATGGGGGAAACGGGGTTGTTTGTCCGGGCGGCGTATGGCGCCGCCCAGCCCGGGGGGGCACACATGAGCAATGCCATGATGTCCGGCGAGCTGGCTGCGCGACCGGAGGCCGAGGATCGGCACGGCCAGCTGGATCCCATGTGTCACGACCTGCGGCAGCCGCTCGCCGCGATCATGATGCTGGCTGCCGCGGCGTCGACCGAGGCCGGAGTGTCCGACACGACGCGGGTTCGGCTCGATCAGATCACGGCCGAGGCCGAGTGGATGTCCAGCATCATCAGAGAGGTGCTCGCGACCCGCGCCACCACCGAGGACATCGACCTTCGCGACACCGCCCGCCAGACAGCGTCGGACGCAGGGCGAGGTGATGTCGCGTGCCGGATGCAGCTGCCTGACCGCCCGGTCCGGGTCCGCGCCAACGCGACCCTGGTACGGCGCGCAGTGGCCAACATCGTGGACAACGCCTGCCGCGCCGCAGGGCCCGGTGGCACCGTCGACGTATCGGTGCGCCAGACCGGTCGATGGGCGATCGTGGAGGTCGACGACTCGGGTCCCGGCTACGGGCACATCGCGGCCGGCTGCGGGCTCGGGCTCGAGGTGGTCGCGAGAGCGGCGGCCGATCACGGCGGCCGGATCGATATCGGGCACAGTCGGCTGGGTGGCGCCAGGGTCTGCCTTCGGTTGCGTTCCGAGGCCTGATCATGCGGCTCGTCATCTGTGACGACCATCGACTGCTCACCGAGGCCCTGGCGTCCATGCTGTCGACGCAAGGCCATGTCATCGAAGGCATCGCGTACAGCGCCGACGAGCTCCTGCGCGTCGTCGCTGCCAGCGATCCCGACGTCTGTCTGCTCGACGTGAACCTGGCAGGCGGCACCGAAGGTCTGACCGTTGCCCGGGAGCTGCTCGAGCTGCATCCACGCACCAAAGTGGTCATCCTCTCGGCGGTGAGTGACCCATCGGTGGTGGCGGAAGCTATCGACGCCGGCGTCGTGGGCTTTGTACGGAAGGACCAGAACGCAAGCCGGATCGTCAGCACCCTCGACCGGGTCGCAACCGGTGAGATGGCTATCGATGGTGACCTCCTGCGGGCGGCCGTCCGGGCGACGCCGACCTCGCCGCGCTCCGACACGAGCCGAATGCTCAGCTTTCTCACGGCCAAGGAGCGCGCGGTGCTGCTTCTCCTGGTCGACGGCAGCTCCACCGCCGAGATCGCCCGCTCCCTGGGCATCGCGACAAGTACCGCGCGGACCCACGTGCAGAACGTGCTCGTGAAGCTCGGCGTCCACTCCCGGTTGCAAGCCACGGCCCTGATCGCGAACGCCGATGCCCTGGGCGAGCTCCGGTCGGGGACCGTCGGTCACGGCCAGCCGGGTCCCTGACCGTTACCCGGGCCGACGGTGGGCGCCCGGGCCGACCCGGCCCGCCACCTCACGGTTGTTCACGACCTCGTGGCCGCCCTCGCAGCGCAGCACCAGCTCGATCCGCTCGCCGCAGCCGCGGTGCTCGAACTCCGTCGGCGGCCCACCCGGTGTCGCCAGGTAGCGGTCGCCCCACTGCTGCATGGCGACCAGCACCGGGTAGAGGTCGATGCCCTTGTCGGTCAGCCGGTACTCGTACCGCTGCCGCTGCCCGGGCTCCTGGTAGGCCTCGCGGCGCAGGATGCCCTGGTCGAGCAGGCGCTCGAGCCGGCCGGTGAGCACCTGCCGCGGGATCCGGGTCCGCACGGTCAGCTGGTCGAACCGGCGGATGCCGCTGATGACCTCGCGCAGGATGAGCAGCGACCAGCGGTCGCCGATGACCTCGGCGGTGCCCTCGATGGTGCAGCCCTCGGTCGACCAGTCCAGCGCCACGGGCGCAGCCATCGTGCCTCCCTGCAAGCGGAATCTCCGCGATGAATCTACTTGACAGACCCAGACCCTACCCCCACCCTGGGTCCATGAACAAGATTCAGGTACGCCGGGCCGTGCCCGCCGATGCTCCGGCCCTGCGCTCGCTGGTGGCCGGCCTGTCGCCGGAGACGGCCTACCTGCGGTTCTTCGCCGGGATCGGCACGCCGACGTCGCGGTTCGTGGCGGCGCTGCTGCGGCGGGACGAGGCCCACGGCGCCTGGGTCTGCGCGGCGGGCGACGACCTGCTGGGGCACGCCACCTGGGGGCAGGACGGCGGCAGGGCCGAGGTCGGCATCGTGGTCGCCGACCCGTGGCAGGGCCTCGGCATCGGCCGGGCGCTGATGGTCGCCACGCTGGGGGAGATCGCGGACCGCGGGCTGACCGACGTACAGCTGCACGTCCACGCCGACAACGCGCGCCTGGCCCGCCGCCTGAGCCGCGGCGCCACGACCGCGGTCCTGGCCGAGGGCATCGTCACCATCACCCGCTCCCTGGCCGACCTGATGGCAGCTGCCGCCGACCGGGACCTGCTCTCCGTGGCCTGACCAGGGTCAGGTGTTGAAGGTGTTCTGGGTGCGCTCGAGGCCGTCGCTGACCAGCGCCTCGACCGCGTCGGCGGTGCGGTCGATCTCGACCTCGAGGTCGGTGCGCTCAGCAGCGCCGAAGTCACGCAGGACGAAGGCCGCCGCGTCCATCCGGCCGGGCGGCCGGCCGATGCCGAAGCGCACCCGGTTGAACTCCCCCGACCCCAGCGAGCGGCGCAGCGACTTCAGCCCGTTGTGACCGTTGTCGCCGCCGCCGAGCTTGAGCCGCAGGCCGCCGTAGGGCAGGTCCAGCTCGTCGTGCACGACGACCAGCCGGTCCAGCGGGACCTTGAAGAAGTCGCGCAGCCCGGCCACGGGGCCGCCGGACTCGTTCATGTAGGTGCGTGGCTTGGCGAGCACCACCCGGGCGTCGCCGAGCCGCCCCTCGACGACGTCCGCGCGCGCCTTGTGCGCCTTGAACCGGGCGCCCATCCGGCCCGCGAGCAGGTCCACGACCATGAACCCGACGTTGTGCCGGTTGCCGGCGTAGCCGGGCCCGGGGTTGCCGAGCCCGACCACCAGCCATGCCTCGCCGGCCGGCACCTCGGTGTCCGGTGTCCGCCGTCGCCGGAACAGGCTCAGCTGTCGGCCTTGTCGCCCTCGGCCTCGCCGGTGGCAGCGGCGGAGTTGTCGCCGCCCTCGGTCGCGGCCTCAGCCTGTGCGGCCTGCTCCTCGTCGGTGGGCTCGTGCACGATGCCGACCTCGGCCTCGGCCTCGGCCAGCTCGGCCTCGATCTCCTCGGCGGTGGTCGCCGCGGTGACGTTCACGACCAGGGCTTCCGGGTCGGTGACCAGCGTGGTGCCGTCGGGCAGCGTGATGTCCTTGGCGTGGATCTGTGCGCCCACCTGAAGTCCCTCGACGGAGACGTCGACGCCGGTCGGGATGTGGGTGGCCTCGGCCTCGACGAGCACGGTCGAGTTCTCGGTGACCACCAGGGTCTCGGGTGCGGCGTCGCCGACGGTGTGGATCGGCACGTCGACGGTGACCTTCTCGCCACGGCGGACGGCCACGAAGTCGATGTGCT
>Ga0157375_10000954_pt1 | contig 25069 bp, 18 predicted proteins | sample M35metaG_FD_115311 | JGI IMG/M metagenome (GOLD analysis project Ga0157375, IMG submission 115311) | Miscanthus rhizosphere microbial communities from Kellogg Biological Station, Michigan, USA - M3-5 metaG | ecosystem: Host-associated > Plants > Roots > Rhizosphere > Soil | place: USA: Michigan... | reverse complement strand
CCACGCCCGTTATCGTTCTATAGGGAGTAGAAAAGAATCTGTCAACTTCTTTATTAAAATCATCTTTGTATACAATGGGCGTACTATGACCTGAGGCAGGCAGGATCCATAAATAAGCTTTGGGAATATTTTTATAAATAAGCATCGTATGTTCTTCTTTGATCACGTCATGATCGCCTCCAATGATCAGGGAAGGACAAGAAATTTTTTGCAGATCAGTTAATGGAATATGGGGTTGTTCCACCAATAAGCGTAAGAGTTTGTAACCATTTTTTTCCTCCGCAGTTTTGTTAGCCTTCACTTTTAATGCCTTGTAAGCCGGCATTACCATGTCCCAAATTTGTTGAGGTACAGCGGTAGTATCCGGAACAAGGTTAGCTCCGGTGGATGCAAGCCTTTTTACTTTTTCAGGATGGCGAATTGCCAGCAATAAAGCATTAATTCCGCCATCGCTCCAGCCGATCACATAAGCTGAATCAACTTTCAAAGCATCCAGCAAGGCTGCATAGTCATCGGCCATCATTTCATAACTCAGGCTATCTCCATTGTCGGCTGAATTTCCCTGTGCACGACTATCGGCTACAATTACCTGATATTTTTTTTCAAAATATGGGATTTGATAAATGAAATTGTTGATGGAACCTCCATTGCCATGAATGATCAGTAATGGCGCACCTTGTCCATAGATCTCTGCATACATTTTAAAGCCTCGTATATTATAAAATTGGCCTTTTGACTTATTATGTCCATATTGAACGGTCGTATCTCTTAATTTGTCTTCGAAATCTTTCCTGATCTTATCTATGTCCTGACCAGCAGCAATAAGGCTCAGAAACTGGAAAATTGCAACAAGGGCTAAAATATTTCTCATGTTTGAAACGTTTAACTGAAAGCTATACGAAAATTTTTAAAGTAAGGAGGGAAAATAAAGAATAAGAAAAAGCGATCCCGATTTATTCGGAACCGCTTCTCTTTGCTGATAGATAGAAATATATATGTTGATTTATGATGAAGGTGTACGGATCGCTAATTTCTCAGTGTTTTCATAGATACCTTTTACAGCTTTCCATTACCGTGCCAAAATGGAAATCTCATGTTTTTTTATCGCTTGTTTAAGCTCAAAAGGTGTGAAAAAATAATGGTCAGAAAGCAATGAAATAAATGATAAAAGAATTCGTGCAGTACGAGTAAACGATGCGACAGGAGCTTGTTTGAAAGGTTTCAACCGACTAACAAAATTGTTTAACTCTTGCCCGGCTTGTCTACTGAAATCAATGTAAACAGCAAGCGTTTTCACTTTGTTAATTCAAATTATTTACTCGTACTTTGCACCCATTAAATCCAATAGCATAAATGGGACTTTTTAACTGGTTTACACAAGAAATAGCGATCGATCTGGGTACAGCAAATACTCTTATTATACATAACGACGAGGTGGTGGTAAATGAACCTAGCATTGTAGCTCTTGACCGCAACAATCCGAAAAATGTGCTGGCAGTTGGCAAGAGAGCATTGATGATGCATGAAAAAACTCACGAAAGCATCCGTACCGTAAGACCGTTGAAAGATGGTGTAATTGCTGATTTTAATGCAGCAGAGCTGATGATCAGGGAAATGATCAAAATGATCTATCCTAAAAAACCTCTTTTTCCGCCAAGCTGGCGAATGATGATCTGTATTCCATCTTCGATCACAGAAGTAGAAAAAAGAGCCGTTCGCGACAGTGCCGAACAGGCAGGTGCTAAGGAGGTATACCTGATCCATGAACCTATGGCAGCGGCGCTTGGTATCGGCATCGATGTAGAGGAGCCGGTAGGTAATATGATCATTGATATAGGAGGGGGTACTACGGGTATTACAGTCATTGCGCTTGCAGGCATTGTCTGTGATCAGTCAATTCGCATAGCCGGGGATGAATTTACTGCCGATATTATGGAAGCCCTGCGTCGGTACCATAGCTTGCTGATCGGTGAGCGTACAGCCGAGCAAATAAAGATACAGATAGGTGCGGCTATGAAGGACCTGGACAGCCCACCGGACGATATTCCGGTAAATGGCCGCGATCTTGTAACGGGTATTCCAAAACAGATCATGGTAAGTTTCCAGGAGATCGCCGAAGCTCTTGATAAAAGCATTTTCAAGATCGAAGAAGCTATTTTGAAAGCCCTGGAACAAACACCGCCGGAATTGGCAGCCGATATTTACAGGCGCGGCCTGTACCTCACAGGTGGCGGTGCATTATTAAGAGGGCTTGATAAAAGGCTAAGTCAAAAAATTAAATTGCCTGTGCATGTAGCGGATGATCCTCTAAAAAGTGTAGTGAGGGGTACTGGCATCGCTCTGAAAAATTATGACAGGTACCCGTTTGTTATGAGATAGAACCCTTGTTCTCCGCTTAGCGGAGAAACTTAGGTCAATCAAACATTAAAATTTCGTTGCTTACCCAGAGTAGATTTTGATTATGAAGTCAACAGCGTTACTATCTTCAACTTCTGTTGTGTCACTCACTTCGGGGTTCAGTAATTCTAAACGACAAATACAGGTTTCTCACTGTAATATTTTACAACGATTTAAACTGGTGGATCACAATAAAATCTTTAAATCTAAGTTCCCCTTTAGGGGACAGGGGTATGCGTAATATATTTCTTTTCATTGGTCGTTACTTCACTTTTTTTGCCTTTCTGGGATTCCAGATCTTAGCATTATCATTTTTATTCCGGTATAATAAGTACCATCGTGCTGTAGGTTTGGGAGTTGCTAATGAATTAACAGGCTGGATGAACTCCAAGTATGCGAATGTTGATCAGTATTTTCATCTTAAACAGGAAAGTGATCGCATCCATCATGTAAATGATTCATTGATCAATTTACTAAAGACTAATTTTTTAAATCCGGATACGGCAACACAGTTTGTTCAGGATACAATACCGTATGATACACTGGGTCATCGCCGGCGGTATCTATGGCGTGATGCTGAAGTAGTAAGCAATTCGGTAAATGCTGAAAGAAACTATATACAAATAAACAGGGGTTCAAAACAAGGTATCAGGGATAATATGGCAGTACTTAATTCTGACCTTAGCCTTGTGGGTATTGTTGTAAATACCAGTGACAATTTTAGCCAGGTCATGAGTCTTCTTCATGTAAAGAATAATGTAAATGCAGTCATGAAGCAAAGTGGAAATGCAGGAACAATAAGCTGGGACGGGAAAAGCCCTTTATATCTTACAATGACCGGTATTCCAAAAAGTGACTCGATCGCCAAAGGTGATACCGTTTTAACCGGAACTTATTCGCTAAGCTTTCCTCCGTTGAGAATGATTGGAAGAGTGGCTTCCATTATAAAGGATAATTCAAGCAGCTTTTATGTACTGCAAATAAAAACGGCTGCCAATTTTCAAAACCTTCAGCATGTTTTTGTAGTAGAAAATCTGCACGCAGACGAGCAGGAAAGGCTGGACAAAGAAACCCGTAAAAAAATTGATGAAGTAAAAAAAACTAAATGAGCGATCTCGTTAAAAATATTCTTCGCTTTACTGTTTTTATACTGATACAAGTATATGTTTTATTTAAAGTGCCTCACCTGCATCGTTTCATCACTCCTTATTTATATTACCTTTTCATTCTCTGGCTTCCGTTTGCTACTCCAAGGTTCTGGTTGTTGGTGATCGGTTTTATAACAGGCCTTTCATTGGATTATTTTACCCAGACCCCCGGACTTCATGCGGCGGCCTGTTTGCTGATCGCTTATATCCGCCCTTTTGTCGTCAATCTGTTGTTGCCAAAGGATAGCACTGAATTTAACTATAAAGAGCCCTCGCCCCGTACATTGGGGTGGACACCTTACGGGATATATGTTCTGATACTTACCATTTTTCATCACGGATATATGCTTTTCCTGGAATGGCTGTCCTTTGGAAGTCTGCTAACTTTTTTGATCAAACTTGTGGCCATGACAGGGGTAAGCCTCCTGCTCATCTTTGTGACAGAGCTTTTATTCCCAAGAAAAATGCGATACAGAACAAATACTGCGTAAAAAGTCTTCATAAAATTTTTTTAAATAGCGTAAAAAAATTTTTGCATTGTAGCTTTGAAAAAAATTTCTTACTGTGTATTTTTCTCTTCTTTGACCTATGCCTGTGTTTAACCAATCGAGGAGCCGTATTGTCCGCGCAATTTTTTTAGCATCCTTTATAGTGCTGATCGCACAGCTATTTCATTTGCAGGTTGTCTCCCGGGAATATAAAAGACAAGCTGATATCAATGCCATTTTTGCCAAACGGATCTATCCATCCAGGGGTATCATTTTTGACAGGAAGAATAAAGCAATTCTGAATAACATACTGATGTATGACCTGATGGTCACACCCTCAGAAGTTAAAGCAATTGACACGAATTATTTTTGTCAACTCATGGAGATTGATACCTCCGAATTCAGGAGAAGAATTAAGGTTGCCACTATAAAAAATAAGGCATTTCGCCCTTCTGTATTTGAGGAATTGCTGACTCCACAGAAATATGCAAGAATGGAAGAAAATATGTGGCGGTTTAATAATGGATTTTTTCTGCAACCAAGACCCGTGAGATTATATCCTTTTAATGCGGCGGCACATATACTCGGCTATATTAATGAAGTAGATACATCCATTATCAACCGGTCGAATGGATTTTATGAATCCGGTGACTATGCGGGCCGAACAGGTTTGGAGCAATATTATGAAAGAGTATTGCGGGGACAGAAAGGGACAGAATTATGGATAAAAGATAATTTCAACAGGCTGGTAGGTCATTATCAAAATGGGATTTTTGATACGGCTGCAGTGGCGGGACGGAATCTCAGGACCTACCTTGATGTCGAGCTCCAGCAATTAGCAGAAAAATTATTGACAAATAAAGTAGGAGCTATTGTTGCTATTGAACCAAAGACAGGAGGCATTTTAGCGATGGCGTCCGCCCCTGATTATAATCCGAATGACCTTACAGGTTCATCCAAACAAAAAAATTACAGCAAGATGTTGCTGGATGTAAGTACGCCTCTTTACAATCGTGCTATTAAAGGACAATATCCTGCCGGTTCTACTTATAAACCACTGGGAGCATTGATAGGATTGGATGAGGGTGTGATCACACCTTCCAGCGGTTATCCCTGTCATGGTGCCTATCTAGAATGTACACGCCCGGTAAAATGTCTTGAAAATTGGGCGGGGCATGCTGCCAACCTTCGATTAGCGGTCGCTCACTCCTGCAATGCCTTCTTTAGCAGCACTATTCGAAAGACAATTGATAATCCAAAGTATCATAATCCAAGAATTGGATTAACAAAATGGAAGGAATATTGTACGGCATTTGGCTATGGTCACAAATTAGGTGTTGATATACCTAATGAAAATGGCGGAAACATTCCTGATACTATAGCTTATGATAAAGAGTACAGAGGGCAATGGAACTCGTGTACCATGACTGGCGGAGGCTTGGGCATTGGCCAGGATAAAATGCTGGTCACTCCCATGCAAATCGCGAATGGTATCTGTATTGTTGCCAACAAGGGGTATTATTATCTTCCGCATTTTGTAAGATCAATTGATAATGAAAATGATGATGACACAGCGCTGGTAAATAAATTCAGAAAAAGACATAATGTGCTTACCCATATTTCTGATACCGCTTACGAAACAGTCATCAGCGGAATGCAAGACGTTACAGAAATAGGGACGGCAAAAGCGATCACAAAAATTCCGGGAATAAATGTTTGTGCTAAAACGGGCACGGCTCAAAATAAAAGAGTACTGGATAAAAAAGTTGTCGAATTAAAAGACCATTCTTTGTTTGTTTGTTTTGCACCAAGAGAAGATCCGAAAATAGCCATCTCGGTGATCATTGAAAACGGCGGTTTCGGTTCTACCTGGGCTGGTCCAATGGCATACCTGTTGATTGAAAAATATTTGACTGATTCATTGAGAGAAGATCGTCGGAAGGAGGTCGACAGAATTGCTGCTGCTAACCTGATGCCTTCTTATCTTACAAGGGAACAATACAAAGCTGACTCCGTTCGTGCTTATGAATGGTTTAAGATGACAAAAGACAGCAGCTACATTGATAAGTATACTTATCAAAAAACTGAAGTGCCATTCATTCCCTGGAAAAAATCACCTTTACCTGCTAAAAAGAGATCGGGTATTCAGTACATCGTGATGATCGACGATAAAAATTTAAGAAAGAAAAATCATTCTGTCCCTTCATGAACGAGAAAAACCCGGCAATATCAAAAGGAGTTGATTGGAGCTTAGCGTGGATCTATTTAATATTAGTCGTGGTTGGCATTACTGCAATATTTGCGGTTACTTATAAAGAAGGAGAGCCAATTGTCCAGAGTTTTCTCGGGTTTAAAACTGATTATAGCAAGCAATTTTATTTTTTTATTGCATCGGCTATCATTGGGGTTTTCATTTTATTAACCGACAGTAAGTTTTTTACAGCGACCGCTAATATTTGGTATGCATTCGGAATTTTTTTATTACTGCTTGTGTTTCCCTTTCATTCCAGCGTAAAGGGAACAGAATCGATTATTCGTTTTGGTGGATTTCAATTTCAACCTGCAGAGTTTTGCAAGATCTGCGTATGTCTGGCGCTGGCAAAATATCTGTCACGAACGGATACTGAATTTGGAACATCAAGATCACAATTAATTGCAGCTGCTATTGTCTTGTTTCCGGCTGTATTGACTCTAATGCAAAGCGAGACCGGGTTAGCACTTGTATATTTTTCTTTTTTTATTGTTATGTACAGGGAAGGACTGCCGTCTACAATTCTTGTGATTGGCTTTTCATTAGCAGTATTGGTGGTGGCAACTTTGCTGGTCGAAAAAAATACACTGGCTCTCATACTCACCGGGATCGCATTAATGGTTATCTTTTTCTCATGGAGACAGATCAGGCGCAGGAGATATGTTTTATTTAATGTGGTACTGCTTTGGTTGGTTTGTGTAGGAGTACAACGATTCGGCGTTCCTTTTGCATTCAAACATGTCTTAAAGTTGTACCAGGTCGAACGTATCTATAGCACTGTAGGTAAGGAGATACCAGCTGAGTATGTAGCTGCGCACCGGAAAGAAACAACACAAACGACAAAGAAAAAAGATACTGACTATAATGTAAAGCAGTCAAAAATTGCCATCGGCAGTGGAGGTCTTACCGGAAAAGGATTATTGAAGAGTACACAAACCCGGTATGGTTTTGTACCGGAGCAAAGAACGGATTTTATTTTTGATACCATTGGAGAAGGATTCGGTTTTGTCGGCAGTATTTTATTGCTGGGGATCTACCTGCTTTTGCTGTTTAGAATAGTAGCGATGGCAGAACGACAAAGAAGCGTTTTTAGCCGATGTTATGCTTATGGAGTAGCCGCAGTATTTTTCTTTCATTTGGTGATCAATATAGGGATGACCGTGGGACTTGCCCCTGTGATCGGCATTCCATTGCCATTTATCAGTTATGGAGGAACTTCTCTTCTCACCTTTACGGTTTTACTTTTTATTCTTATTCGGCTGGATGCCGACAGGCAAATGGTATTAAGGTAAATCACAAGAAACAAAATCTTAGATCGCAATGAGATTCTCGATTTGTATTTTTGGGATTTATGAAAATCATCCCGCTTAGCGAAGGAACGTTTACAGTGGACAAAACCAAATTATTTGTTCCATTTAATGAACAGGAGCATCAATTACAGAACAGGCCAACCGGAAGTTTGCTTGTAGAGATACAGCCCTTTGTAATTACTACCTCAGATGAAGTCTTGTTACTTGATACAGGATTGGGATTTAAGACCAATGGGATACTACAATTACATCAAAATTTGGTGAATTGTGGTATTGATCCTTCGCGAGTGACAAAAGTTTTGCTTTCGCATTTGCATAAAGATCATTCGGGTGGAGTGAGCGAAGAAATTCCTGGTCATTCACGAAGACTTAGTTTTCCCAATGCAAACTATTACATCCAGGAGAGAGAATTAAATTTTGCATTAGAAAAAGGATTTCCCTCTTTTATTCTTGATGAATTACAAATATTGAAACAGTCTTCGCAAATTGTATTGCTGAAAGATGATAAGGGAATGATCGATGATCATATTTCTTATGAAGTTACGGGTGCCCATTCTCCGTACCACCAGGTATTTTGGATCAATGAAGGAGAGACGATTTTTTTTGGCGGTGATGATGCTCCGCAGTTGCAGCAGATGAAACATCGCTTTGTTGCAAAATATGATCACAATGGAAAAAAAGCTATGGAGCTAAGAAAATTTTGGTGGGAACGTGGACAAAAAGAACATTGGACATTTTTATTTTATCATGATGTCAAAAACCCGATAATGAAATTCTAGTTTCAGATTTTCGATTTGGAGTTATAATCAAAATTTTTCTCGAATAATTAAGGAGGGAAAATCTACAACGTAAATTGTAGATCTGCAATTAAAAAGGCCCGCCCTGGAAAGAGCCGGCCGTTGCTAACCTATGAAAAACACCAGGTTCAAAGATATAAGAAATTATCTTTATTGCAACAGCGACTGGTTCCTTTGAAGCGTTTTTTCCCCCAGGCGATCTCTGCGGGTTTCCAACATTTGAATGGCTTTTCGTCGAAACTCGTCTTCGTAAACGAAAACTTTATTAGCCCTGGGTTCATCCATGATCTGTCTGAATTCATTTCTGTAACGAATGCGCAGATCGATGATCTTTTGTTTTAAGACAAGATTATCTGTTCTGTTTTCAACGCGGATCTGTCTGAATTCATGGAAATACCTTAAAAAAACAGGAGAAAATTTTTCTGCTTCTCTCTTTGAGAGTCCAAGTCTGTCCTGGATATATTCGTTCATACGATCCCTGATCTTGCCTCCCTTATCATCTCCCTCTTCCTGGGTATAAGCAGCAAGACCAGTAAATAATAAGATCAATATGATAAGATATTTCTTCATTACTCAGTCTAATTTGCCATCATTACATCCTCTATATCCTTTGACTCTTCATTAAAATCCTTTAATTCATCAATTGATATGTCTTTTAACAGTTGTTGTACATCATCGGTTTTAATGCTTTTTTGATTACTCGCCAGTTCCCTTTCATTTAGACCTGCATCCATGAAATCAATGAGCGTATCGGTGCTCTTTACATCGTTGATTTTCTTTACCTCCTTCTCAAATTTTGCCAGGGTCTTGTCACCAGAATCCTTGTTATTGTTATTAAATGCAATTAAGCCAGCCATCAAGATCACACCAGCGATAATTGCCACCGCTGCGTACCTGAGCCATTTCCGGCCTGTAATTAAAACAACCTTTGGATCTTTTTTTCCCTCAACTCCGGGCTTAAAATTTTCAAAATATCCTATGGGTACGGAGTAAACGGGCCTTTTACTTATAGTGTTCAGCAATGGCGAAACGGATTCCAACTCTTCCCTGCTGGTTTGATAGTCAGGATGGCTGCGGATGATTTCCATGATTTGTTCATCCAATTTATTAAAATACCTGTCCGGAACAGTGAAAGGTATTTCTTTAGGTAAGGAAGATAGCCAGGTCAGGCTTTCATTAGCCTTTATCAGACCCAACATTTGTTCAGAAAAACCTTCAAAATATCCGGATGGAACCGAATAGATATTTTTGGATGTATTAACCTGCAAATTGCTTCCTAAATCGCTGAGTTCTTGTATGATATCCTTATTCGCCATTTTAACTTATTTGAGACATTCCCCAAACCGTAAAGTTTAATGATTTTTGATGTAATCCTCAATTTTTTTAACGGCATGGTGATAGCTGGCTTTCAATGCCCCTTCACTTGTTCCCAATACCCGACTCATCTCTTCGTATGGCATTTCATCATAATACCTGAGATTAAATACTATTCTTTGTTTTTCAGGTAGTTGTTGTATCGCTAATTGTAGTTTCCATTCCAGGCGGTTAGCATCAAAATGACTATCTGCCTTTATTTTGTTGCTCAACCCGCTTTCCGTTTCATCAAGTGGAACAGCGATCCTTTTTTTTTGTTGTTCGATGTAAGTCAGGCATTCATTTGTAGCTATGCGGTAGAGCCAGGTATACAATTGGCTATCTTCTCTAAAATTTTCGAGCCCATTCCAAACCCTCAAAAAAACATTTTGCAACACATCATTCGCATCTTCGTGATCGATCACCATACGACGAACATGCCAGTATAATTTTTCCTGGTATTTTTTTATAATGCTTGTAAAGGCCTTTTCCTTAGTTAGGGGGTTGCGAAACTGAACCAATAATTCTGTATCACTTGTTGTGGAAGACATACTGGAATAAGTTTAGAATATTGGTTGTTTCAACGGGTTTGTTTGATAATCGTTTTTTTGATGTTTTTTACAATTTATTCTAAGAGCTGCCGCAATTATTAACAAAAAACTTTACCCATTCCTTTTTCTATTCAACACTTTTTCTGCTGCTTCAATGATATCTGGAACGTCCAGCCCGTATTTTTTCAATAACTCTTTAGGTGTGCCGCTTTGGCCAAATGTATCCTGAGTTCCTACATATTCGATCGGACTGGGAATATATTTTGCAGCTACCTGGGCAATTGCATCCCCCAATCCTCCGATTACATTGTGCTCCTCTACAGTGACGGCGCATCTCGTCTTTTTAAGCGAACTAACTACTGCGTCTTTATCCACAGGTTTTACTGTATGGATATTTATTATCTCGACGTTTATTCCTTTTTCCAGTAATGCAATTCCTGCCTGGATGGAATTCCAAACCATATGTCCGCAGCAAAAAATAGAAACATCATTTCCTTCACTAAAAACTTGTGCTTTTCCGATCTCAAATTTTGAATTTGCATTTGTAAAAATGGGCCATACCGGTCGACCAAACCTCAGGTAAACGGGACCGAAGTGATCCGCTATTGCGATAGTTGCTGCTTTTGTTTGATTATAATCGCAGGGAACAATCACCGTCATGCCTGGCAACATTTTCATTAAGCCAATGTCTTCAAGTATCTGGTGAGTAGCTCCGTCTTCACCTAACGTAATGCCTGCATGTGAGGCGCAGATTTTTACATTCTTTCCACTATAAGCAATACTTTGTCGTATTTGGTCATACACACGACCCGTGGAAAAATTAGCAAAGGTGGTGGTATAAGGAATTTTTCCACCAATAGTCATTCCTGCAGCAATGCCCATCATATTTGCTTCTGCAATGCCACATTGAATATAACGGTCAGGAAATTCTTTAATGAATTGATTCAATTTCAGTGAGCCGGCAAGGTCAGCAGTAAGCGCGACAACATTTGAGTTTTTCCTGGCCACTTCCACGATCCCATCGCCAAACCCGCTTCTTGTATCTTTATTCCCCGTTGACTGTATATCTTTTAACATAATTGAAATTAGTGGCAAATGTAATGGAAACTTAAGTTAGCAAAACCTGGATCAACGAGGCATTTTAGTTTAATTCCCTGGGCTGACTTGTAAAAATCTTATCATCAGCCTTCAGTCGCTGTTCCCACTTCCACGCGGTTGACATCATATCATCCAGCGAGTATTTGGGTTGCCATCCCAATACTTTTTTTGCAAGATCGTTATTGGCATAAATGGCAATAATATCTCCGTCTCGCCTAGGCCCCTTTTCATAATTTAATTTCACACCACTTACCTTTTCAAAAGAATGGATCGCTTCTAAAACCGTAACGCCATTGCCGGTTCCCAGGTTAAACACTTCACAAAGCAGATCAGTTTTTTCCTTTTCCAAATATTTAATGGCAAGTGTATGTGCATGAGCAATATCGCAAACATGAATAAAATCACGCAGGCAACTTCCATCACGGGTAGGATAATCGTTCCCATGCACGAACATTTTTTTTATTTTTCCGATTGCTGTCTGTGTAATAGCTGGCACTAAATTTTCAGGCCTGCCAATGGGCAATTCACCTATCAGAGCAGAAGGATGAGCTCCTACGGGATTAAAATATCTTAACAAGATACATTGTGTACCGGCTGATTTTGCAAATTCATTTACAATTTGCTCTCCCATTTGTTTAGTGTATCCATAGGGTGATGAAGCAGGCTTGGGTATCGTATTTTCAGTTACAGGAATTTCATCCGGATTTCCATAAACAGTACATGACGATGAAAAGACAAACCACGGGATCTCAAACTCCTGTACACATTTTAAAACATTAATGAGAGAAAGAATATTATTTTCGAAATACATCAGGGGTCTTTCGACGGATTCACCGACTGATTTATAAGCGGCAAAATGTATGATGCCTGCAATGTCTTCGTTTTCCTGGAAGATGGCAAATGTGTCATCATAATTGCAAAGGTCAACCTTATAATTCTTGATTTTTTTTCTCGTTATTTTTTCTACACCGTCTAAAACGATTGGATTTGACCGCTTGTTATTATCAACCGAAATAACGTCATATCCATGCTCGGTGAGATCCACGAGTGTGTGTGACCCAATATAGCCACATCCGCCGGTAACTAAAATTTTAGGCATGCATTACTTATTAGCTGCAAAAATGCTGAAAAACTTTCAAAGGAATAAGCGGACGACCGAATATATGCCGGCCGCTAACAACCCGCTCACAGGGATCGTTAATATCCAGGCCCACAAAAGATTTATAGTAACCCCCCAGCGCACGGCCGAGAGTCGTTTGGTGGCTCCGACACCTATAATAGCACCCGTGATGGTATGTGTCGTACTTACAGGGATTTTCAAATTTTCCGTTACAAATAAAGTGATAGCACCCGCAGTTTCAGCCGCTACACCTTCAAAGGGAGTGACTTTTGTAATTCTTGTACCCATCGTTTTAATGATTTTCCAACCCCCACTCATCGTTCCCAGTGCAATGGCAGTATAACAGGCAAGCGGAACCCATATTGGCATTTCCTCAAATTTTTGAATAGTGCCGTTTGCAATTAAAGCGGCAGTAATAATGCCCATTACTTTTTGCGCATCGTTGCCACCGTGACCAATGCTGAATGTGGCTGATGAGACCAATTGCAATCTCTTGAACCATTTATTTGCACGATTTGCATTGAGATGGCTGAGGTAAAGGGTAAAGATAGCTATGATGACCAGGATCAGCGCCAATAAGATCCATTTGAAATTCTTTGAAAAAAAGATGACTTTAAGTATATAAGAGTCGTAGTGAGATTTTAATTTGGCTGGATCAAGTTCCAGGTTAAAGTATAAAAAAATAATTACGAAAACAATTACTATAAATGAAAGCAGTTTAGGTAAAATTCCTTTTTGAAAGGCATGAATAAACCACAAAGAAAGAATAAATGCCGCGATCATACCTATTAACGGCGCAAGAAAAATAAAAATGGCCGTTTTAATAACCGGGTCTGCCTCGATGGCTGCAAAAGTACCCGCATGAGCAATGCCTGCACCAGCAAACCCTCCAATTAGTGTATGTGAAGATGATGAAGGAATACCAAACCACCAGGTAAGCAAATTCCAGCCTATTGCGGCGATTAAACCCGCAAATACAACAGGCAATGTGATGAATTCGCTTTTTACAGTTTTAGAAATAGTGTTGGCCACTCCATGATCCTTAAAAATGAAGAAGGCTACAAAATTGAATAAGGCAGCCCAAAGCACTGCCTGGAAAGGAGTTAGAACTTTGGTGGAAACTACAGTCGCAATCGAGTTGGCAGCATCGTGAAATCCATTTATATAATCGAAAACCAGCGCCAGTATAATAATTACTATCAAAAAACTCATGTGGGATATTTTGAAAATTTGAAAATGGGAGTAGCCATTTTCATAGTGGCCATTTAAGCATTAAGCATATTTAATAATAATAGATTCGATCACGTTACTGGCATCTTCACATTTATCCGTAACAATCTCCATTGCCTGGTAGATCTCCCTTTTTTTAATTACCTCTTTTGCATCAGCCTCAGTCGCAAAAAGTCTCTCAATACTCATATCAAAAATATCATCGGCTTGGTTTTCAATACTATTGATCTTTACCAGTGCTTCTGTCATTTGTCTCATATTCTTCATATTCCTCAACTCCGCTACAGCGAGCCTTACCTGTAAAGCACTTTGCTCTATCATATCCGCCAGCTTTTGTAAACCGCTGTCATTGGGGTTGACCCTGTAGAAATTTATTTTTTTTGCTGAAGCATAAATGTAGTCGGCGATATCATCAAGGGCAGATGCCAGGTAATGTATGTCCTCGCGGTCGAAAGGAGTAATGAAATTGCGCCCTAATTCTGTGAATACCCTGTGAGTCAATTCATCGTTATCGTGTTCCAAATCTTCCAGCTGCGATATCAATGCGGCCCGTTTGTCAAAATCCGGTTCTTCAACCACATGTTTAAGTTTGGTTCCCATTATAGATACATTGTCAGCTATTTTTTCAAACAGGTCATAGAACACCTTGCTTTTTGGTAAAAAAATCTTCATAAATGAATTAACTGCCATAGAGTTAAAATTTGTTGGCAGCGAAGTTACGGTTTGGCTATTGGGCATAAAGTAGAAGGGGAGAATTAATAATAAATTAATATAGAAATAATACAGGGGAAATGATTTGATAACACTCTTTTCATATTGAGAAGTGCTTTAAATTGCAGCCCTTGAAGCTTCGTTTTCAAAAACCCTATAATGATAAATAAAATTTTCAGGAGACTGCTCCTGGTTTTGGTTTCTTTTCAGATAATTATTTTCTGTTATTCTCAGCGCTACCTTTCTGATCTTGACTCGTCTCTTTTATATTTAAATGACACGGTCCGTCCGTTATTAAAACGGTTTGAAAATCTCCAGTTTTCGGGTTATATACAGCCTCAGTTTCAACTTGTTGATACCGAAGGAGCCAAGACATTTAGTGGCGGAGATTTCGCTCCTCACTCAAAAAGCCGCTTCATGCTACGAAGGGCAAGAGTAAAACTTGATTACCTGCTTACAACAAGCGATAGATACCCCAAGGCCTTGTTTACCTTCCAGATCGACGCTACGGAGCGGGGAGTAAATGTAAGGGATATGTTTATGCGGCTCTATGAGACGAAAGGTCACAATTTTTCATTCACGGCCGGCCTGTTTGCGCGACCCTTTGGATTTGAAGTAAATCTTTCATCCGCCTATCGTGAAACACCTGAAAGGGGAAGAATGTCCCAGACTTTGATGCCAACAGAGCGTGATATTGGAGCAATGATCAGTTATGAGCCTTTGCGCCGTTCCGCAAAAAATAAGTTTATAAAATTGGATGCAGGATTATTTAACGGCCAGGGGCTGTCAGGAATTACAGATTTCGACAGTCATAAAGATCTCATAAGTCGGTTGACTGTGAGGCCAATTCCCTTAGGAAAATTTTCGCTAAGCGGAGGTCTGTCTTTGCTCTATGGTGGATGGCGGCAGGACTCAAAGTATGTGTACGCAATGGGAACATCGAATGGTGATAGAACTTTTTTACTTGATTCTTCTTTGAGTAATGTTGGAGAAATTGCTCCAAGGCATTATTATGGAGCAGACATGCAAATAATTTATAGACATAAATGGGGACAAACTGAATGGAGAGCAGAGTATTGGCAGGGGCAACAACCCGGCACTGCCGTTACAACGGTAAACCCGGGTCTATCACCCCAAGGGCCTGTATACCGAAGAAATTTTAATGGTGCTTTCTTTTATTTTCTCCAAAACATAATTAATACACATCACCAACTATTGCTAAAGTATGATTGGTATGACCCAAATACAAAAGTTTCAAAGGATGAAATAGGTGAAACAGGAACCAACCTCACGGCTGCAGACATAAAATATTCAACTTTGGGCGTTGGGTATGCTTATTATTTTAATGACCACGTCAAGGCAATTGCTTATTATGAATTCGTAAAAAACGAATCAACACTGTTGCCAGGTTATGCGGTTGACCTGGATGACAATGTCTTCACCCTTCGTTTCCAGTTTAGATTCTGATTTTCTTAATATTCCCGTAACATTCAGGTCATAATTCCTTAACCTGGGAGTAACATTCCGTTAATCTCCGGCTTATTCCTTTGCCTAAACTTACATTGTGAAAAAAATATTTACCTGCAGTTTTTTATGCCTTTTTTCAGCACTGTTATTAGCTCAAAATAAAAACACAAAAATTTCGGGAAAAGTTACAGACTCAACGACAGGAAGCCCTGTTGTTAGCGCAACGGTAGCTTTAGAAAATGAGAAAGGAGGTACAAGGACAGACGTTGAAGGAAATTTCTTCTTAAACGTAGAGAAAGGGAAAAGCTATACAATCAAGATCACAAGTATTGGATATCAGACGAAAGTATTGAGTGGCATTGAAGCCTCAGAAAACAACTTTTTTATTTCTGTATCCTTGCAAAAGTCCAATGTTCAACTTAGCGATGTCGTTGTAAGGACGAGTGCAAGAAGAGAATCAACTGCCTCATTATATACCGTACAAAAAAATAGTTCAGCCATCTCAGACGCCATATCTGCTGAGGTCATAAAAAAATCACCCGATAGAACGACCAGTGAGGTTTTACGCCGCGTGAGTGGTACTTCCATTCAGGATAATAAATTTGTGATCATTCGCGGTCTTAGTGAGCGGTATAATACTTCGCTCCTGAATAATTCAGTGTTGCCAAGTACCGAACCAGATAAGAAAGCTTTTTCATTTGATATAATTCCATCGTCATTAATTGATAATATCACCATTTATAAATCGCCTACACCCGATTTGCCCGGCGATTTTGCCGGGGGCGCGGTCAAAATAACTACAAGGGACTATCCCACAAAAAGTCTGAGTGAACTTTCGGTAAAACTTACCTACAATTCGCAAACTACTTTTAAAAATTTCTACAAAGGATATCCTAATGGAAATCTTGATTGGCTTGGATACTTCGATGATCAAAGATTGATCCCCGGAGGTTATTATGAGAACAGGGGCTCAGCATATCTTAATCTCAGTGATGGCCAGAAAAAGGAAATTACAAAACAATTCCCCAATACTTATGGAGAGCAGGTGGCCAATATTAGTTCACCTAATTTCAGTATTGCGTATACCGGGGGCAATACAAAACTGATCAAGGATAATAAATTGGGATTTATTTATTCAGTTGATTACAGTTATGGAAGGAGAGTGGTGGATAGACTAAGGGATGAATATGAAACTTATGATTTTCACAACTATAATTACAATACTACCGGCTACGATACCCGCAGTGTACTTTCTGCGCTTTTAAATGTTACCTATTCGTATGGGAAAAGCAAAATATCATTGAAGAATTTGTATAATAATGATTTTGTAAATGGGTTTGCTTTAAGAAATGGCACCAATACCGTGAACCAGGGTTATTTTTTTGATTATAAAAGCCAGAACACAGAAGCAGCTTCGAATGGTGTAGGGAGTTCTGTTTTGGAAGGTCTGCACAGCCTGAAAAAGAATTGGACAATTGACTGGAACACCTCTTTCGGTATAACTTATCGCTGGCAACCCGACCAACGCATCATGACATTTGTGACGGATCCCAATACTACTGATTACGCGATCAAATTGAACAATATCAATTCCCCGGTCATCGAAGATGTTGGACGCATTTATTCTTACCTCACGGAATATATCTACGGTGCCAATCTTAATGTTACCAAGCAATTTGAATGGAAAGGGCAGCAACAAAAATTAAAATTTGGGACAGCTAATTATTATCGTACGCGCAGTGTGGAAGTAGACGCCCTCGGATTGGCTTCCCTAAAACCAACTGGAGACAAGATCTATGAAACAAAAAGTACAACATTTAACACGCTGCTGGATCCGGCGAATATTGATCAGTACGGTCTTGTGTATGGAAATATTCCTGCCAGTTCAACTGATTATGACGGGAAAGGAATGCTGAATGCAGGCTATGTAATGTTGGATAACAAATTTTCTGATAAAGTGAAATTGACCTGGGGTGCAAGAGTTGAAAAATACAAACAAGAATTAACCGCAGCGGGAAAAGGCAAGGTCACGCTTGATAACACCGATGTATTGCCATCCTTCCTGTTCACCTACGCCTTAAATAATAAAACAAACATCAGGTTGGCCGGTTCACAAAGCGTAAACAGGCCCGAGTTCAGAGAATTGGCTACTTACCGGTTTTATGATTATGAAAACGCATTTATTATCCAGGGAAATGACAAGTTGGTAAGAAGTAAAAACACAAACGGAGACATTAGATTTGAGATGTTTCCAACTGCTGGCGAGATCATTTCTGCCAGCGTGTTCTACAAATATTTTAAAGACCCTATTGAGCAAACCAATCTCGGAAATGATGTTTTAAGCTGGACAAATGCGGAGAGCGCCGATGTTTATGGAGCTGAACTGGAATTCAGAAAAAAACTGAACTTTATTAATAGTAACTTTTTTGAAAGACTTATTTTTTATGCCAATGCGGCTTATGTAAATGGTTCGGTAAAATATTCACAACTGACCATAAATAGCCTGCTGCAGGGTCAATCTCCCTATCTCGTAAATGCCGGGCTCAGTTACAGCACCGATAATGATAATTTTTCCTTCAATATTCTTTACAACAGAATTGGACAACGTTTGAAATTCCGGGCCTTTTTAACTGCCGGAGCGGGACGAAATATTTTTGAAAAACCGAGAGATGTTTTGGATCTCCAGGTTAGCAAGAAATTTCTACATAACAGGCTTGAAGTAAAACTTACGGTCAGTGACATTTTTGCGCAGGCATATACATGGTATTATAAATATGATTCTGATCCGTCCAAGACTACTTACGACCCATCAACGGACAGAATTTTGAACAGTTATAAATATGGGACGAGTACATCCCTTGGGATTCGCTACGCCTTCGCTAAATAACATTTTGGTAATACGGGGTTAACAATTCCCTAATACAGCAAAAATAGTTTCGCTACTCAAACAAAAATTTATGAATAAGCTGAGCCTACTATTAACTGCATTTATTGTTATTGTAATGTCTTGCAGCAAAAGTGATAATCAAACCACGCCACCTCCCGGCGGTGGAGGCGGTGGAAATGATACGGCGGTTGGAAGTACAATAGATATTCGTGGTATTATTCGTACTAGCCAGACCTGGCGAAAAGATTTTATTTTTCGCCTACGTGGCTATGTATATGTAACCGATGGGGCCACCCTTACCATTGAGGCGGGTACTAAGATAGTTTCCAATAAAGATTCTGCCGGTGTATTGGTCATTTACAAGGATGCGACGATTATAGCCGATGGAACTTCCAGTGCGCCAATTGTGTTTACTTCTAATGAAAGTAGTCCCGCGCCCGGGGACCTGGGTGGTGTGATCTTAGCTGGCCAGGCAAAGGGGAACAACAATCACTCAGTCATGGAGGGCGGTATTGATCCTGCTTACGCTTCTTTTGGCGGAACAAATGATGCTCATAGTTCCGGTACTTTACGTTACGTTCGAATTGAATATGCGGGTAAAGCTGTCAACCCGGGTGATGAGGTGAATGGATTGTCATTGTATGCAGTCGGGAGCGGTACTACCATCGACTATGTTGAGGTGGTGAGGGGATTAGATGATGCATTTGAATTTTTTGGTGGCACGGTAAATTGTAAACATCTGATAGCTTATAATTCCGCTGATGATGATTTTGACATGGATGATGGTTATCGCGGAATGATCCAATTCGCGATTTCTGTCAAGGATCCTCATTTCACGGATAATAAGGGAACTACCGGCGACGTATCAAATAATTTTGAAGTAGATAATGTAAATCCGGCTAATGGTCTTGCATTATCAAGAGCGCCGATAACGTTCCCGGTCCTGTCAAATTTTACGGCAATAGGACCCAATAATGCGGCAGGTACTTCAGCAGATTATGGTTGGGGCATGCGCTGGAGGAGAGGTTGTAAATTTATTCTTGCTAATTCAATAGTTATGGGTGGCCAGAAAGGTGGTTTACGTTTGCAGGAAGATTCATCGATTGCGTATTATATAAGGGGAACAAGCGCGTTTTACAATAGCTTTCTTCATGCCACTACCAATGTAGTTGACGTGCAAACTGGTTTAACAATACCAGGAATTCCTTCCTACGACGTTGCTTCCATTACTGCACAAACGAGTGGTGATTATGAATCAACGATTGTGACTGACCCAGCTACGGTGATGTTGACAGATCCGTTTAATAATGCAAATCCCAATCTAAAACCAGCTGCAGGTTCCCCGGCTTTATCAGGCGCACTATTTGATTTTGGTACATTAAGTGACGCATTTTTTGATAAGGTTAGCTATAGGGGTGCGTTGGACGCAACAACCGACTGGACTACAGGCTGGAGTGTTTGGAACAAGTGATCTGTATAAAGTTATTTATGATGAAAAAGCGAAATGTAAGTTTCGCTTTTTTTTGTGACACGATTTTTTCATTTATTCTTGGGGGTATAAGCATACGGCACATCAAAAGATGTGTGCCGGAGAGACGGAAGCATTTCTCCTATTCTTAAATCTTCCCTTTGAGAACTGGGTTCACAGATCGAATACTTTATGCCATTGTAGGTAATAGTGTTGCCATAAGGTTTGTTGAATTTTATGGCTATCGTTACATGCTTCGGATATTCGACAACAATCATCGGAAGGTCATAGATCTCTTTCACCAGGTAAAAAAATAATCCCGCTCTGTCTTCGCAGTCGCTATTTTCATATAAAAGTGTTTGTTCCGGGGACAATCTTTTTTCCTGGCCAAAAACTTCTTCATCAGGCTTAAATAAAAAAGCATATCGTGTAAAATGCATAAGGTAATCCACACCCTCCTTCACGCTGAGTCTTTTGATCTTTTCCTTGAGTGAAGGAATTAATGATCCATACGTGGCAGCGCTCAGTGGAATATTAAAATAGGTACCATAATCAACAACAGGATAATTGGCGAAAATTGTTTTTACCTGTGGATTGACCTTGACCTTGAAATGGTATTCGTTTTCATTGTATGTAAACTGAATATCTTTTTCCTGGTAGTCTTGTGGATTAAAATTTGGCAAGCGGGTCACCTTATAAGAAAAAGCATTTGTTGCTTCTGGCACAGAAATTCTTACCTCATCAAATGTGTTGTTGGTGAAATCAATAGATCCGTAATCGTGATAGTTCAAACAGACATATTGTTTTCCGTTTTTGAGACGGTAAGGGATATTATAGATGAGTTCATCACTTTGTACATAAAAAAGTATTCTGTCTGATTTTATTGTCAGGATCGCATCATATCCTGATTTGCACAGGAAGAACCATTTGTACATGGTGTATCGCTGATAATTATTTGCCTTGGGACTTATTGACTGAGCTGTTTTCCTGATCAGTTGATAATAGAGCCAGTCATCCAATCTATATTCCTGCCGGTAAAGCACGAGTGCTTTGACTACCTGGTCGAAATGGCTCTCACTCACTTTATCATAGAAGGCTTGGATAGCTTGGTCGCTAAGTGTATCCGTAAAATCGACAAACGTCGCCAGGTCAAGCGGCAGATCGATCGCATCTCCATAAAAATCGAAATGTACTTTTTGCAGCTTCTGCGAAAAGGAGCTTAGGGAGGCGAGGCTCAGGCTAACTCCAAATAATAATATTGAAAAGTGCTTTTTCAAAGATTTACATTGTAAAGCTACAAAAAAATTAATGATAAGATAACATTGAATCTCGTTGGAATTCTTTAAACGAAGCAAGGGTACAGGATGTTGTGAGGTCAGGGATAAATAGTGGTGCAGATTTTCGTAACACTAAAGTAATCTTACTGTAATTGTCGCTTAACAGAGATATCACATCTTGCAGTAGTTCTTATCTTCTTTCGCAGAATTTGCTCTTTGTTCAGCATTAGCCATGCATGATGGGTAGAATTCTCTTTGCAGTTTTTAGCCGGCCTGGTCTTCAGTACCAGGCCGGTTCTTTTTTATCTTGTCTTTGTAATTGCTGAATAATGGTTTTTATTATAAACTTCAATTGAGTGGCATTGCAGAGGTATTTATCCTCTTTCCAATGTAAAAAATATGAATCCCGTTTCGTAACTCCTGGCACCTGTATCTGGTTTTTTAACCAGTTCATTTATTCGAAACGTCTTTAAATAATATTACCCCTTATACAATTTGTTTATTACGTAAAAGTTACCGGCCGAGATTTTATACAAACTTCATTTTACATTAATCATTCGTTCATCTGCGCATAAGATTGCCTTCACATTGCAGGCAGAATTTCGCGTCGTCAATTCTAGGGTAAACCAAAAACAAAATGTATGCTGCTTGATTTTTTTCCCCGTTGTAAAAAGGTATTTTTTCTTATTTCCCTACTTGCGATGTCATGCATAGTTATGGCGCAACGGATCGTAAGCGGAAGTATTTTAGATGAAAATCAAAAACCTGTTAGTGAGGTTACTGTAATGGTAAAAGGCACTACCCGGCAAACCCTGACAAACCAAAATGGAAAATTTTCAATAGAGGCAACTGACCAGGATATTCTTGTCATCAGCCACATAAGCTTTCTGGCGTTGGAGGTAAAAGCCACACAGGCCGAGAACATTTCATTGGTGAGGAATGCAAAAAATTTATCAGAAGTAGTTGTAACGGCTCTTGGTGTAAAAAAAGAATTGAAAAAAATTGGCTATTCAGTACAGGAAATAAAAGGGGAGGAATTAGTAAAAGCAAGGGACCAGAATCCTGTTACGGGACTGACAGGTAAGATTGCCGGGCTGTCGGTAGGCCCTTCCGCAGAGCTGCTGCGAAAGCCGGTAGTTCTTTTGCGCGGCAATGAAATTAATTTATACGTGGTAGATGGAATTCCTATTAGCTCTGACACATGGAACATAAGTCCGGATGATATTGAATCGATCACTGTATTGAAAGGTCCCACCGCCGCAGCACTATATGGAAGCAGGGCGCAAGCAGGAGCTATTTTGATCACAACCAAAAAAGGAATTAGAAATCGTAAAGGATGGACGGTTGAGATCAATTCAACGAATTCGATAGACGACGGATTCCTTGCTTTTCCAAGAGTGCAAACAGAATATGGTCCGGGCGAAAATGCATTATATGCTTTCGGAGATGGCAAAGGTGGCGGACTGAATGATAATGATTATGATGTATGGGGGCCAAAATTCCAGGGACAGTTGCTTCCTCAATACGATGGAGTTTATGATCCCTCAAAAACATACCCCGTTACTTTCCCGGGAGGATATGTTTATGGGGCTACTACTAATCATATCATACCAACGCCCTGGGTTGCCCGCGGAAAAAATAACCTGGAAAATTTTTTGAGAACAGGTTTTCAAACCACCAATAATATCTCGTTAAGTGCTTCCGGGGATAATTATAATCTGCGTTTTTCACTGTCACACTCTTACCAGCAGAGTATCATTCCAAATATGGAATTGAACATTTCAAACTTCAACATGTACGGCTCCTTCAATCCGTCAAAAAGATTAAAGATAGAAGCCAACTTAAATTACAACAGGCAGTACACTCCAAACTATCCTGACGTAGATTATGGACCAAACAGTTTGATCTATAATATTTCCGTATGGACAGGTGCTGACTGGGATGTCCTCTCTCCGGATATTAAAGGCGAATGGCAACCCGGTAAAATCGGAACACAATCTGTTTTTGCAGAATATCAACGATATCATAATCCCTGGTTCATGGTGAATGAATGGCTGAGGGGGCATCACAAAACTGATGTTTATGGTTATGTATCTGCAAATTTTAAGATCAATGACAACCTGAATGTAACAGGCCGTACACAAGTAACAACATACGGTTTACTAAGAACTGAAGAAATGCCGTACTCGGCACACCCTTATAGCAGGGAAGGAAATAAAGGAGATTACAGGGAGGACCACAGGAATTTATTTGAAAACAATACAGAGGTTTTGTTGAATTATAATTACACCATTAAGAAATTCCTGAACCTCTCAGGATTCGTAGGTGGAAATATCAGGTCATTCTCATATAATTCCAATTTTACTTCAACTGACTATCTAAGCGTACCCGGTGTATACAGTTTTAGCAATTCTTTGAATCCTGTTCAGGCAAACAGTTTTTCTTCAGACATGCGGGTAAGTAGTGGATATTATTCACTGGATGCTTCGCTTGGTAAGTATGCCACTATTTCCACGACCGGCCGTGTAGATAAATCATCTGCCCTGCCCCAAAATCACAATAGTTATTTTTACCCAAGTGTTTCAGTGGCCTCTGTTATCAGTGATTATGTTCATATAACTGATATAATTTCCTTCCTGAAGATACGAGCTTCTTATGCCGCCGTTCATGGTGATGCGACACAACCTACAATAGGGATGGCGCCTTATTCAACAATTTCGGCATTTGGTCATCCTGATCAGGATCCAAGAGGTCCGATTTATAATTATCCCCTGGATTACGGTAATAATTATTTATCTCCTTATGGAGGTCCTGATTATTCGTTGATCCCTGTTTATTCAACCGGGAAAGCTTACAATAGTCAGCCTTCTGCTGCATATTCTGATGTTATTGTAGACCCCAATATTAAAACATTCAACCGTGTAAATTATGAGGCTGGTGTTGATATAAAGTTTTTAAAGAACAGGTTAGGATTAAGCGCCACCGCTTTTCAATATATAGACGGGCCACGAATACTTCCCAATGCAATTTCTCCAACTACCGGGTACACCACTTATTACATAAACGCTTTAAAAACGAAAAAAACCGGATTTGAATTTTCAGTATCGGGCAGGCCCCTACAAACATCCAACGGAATTAACTGGGATGTTTTAGTGAATGTTTCAACCTTCCAGGATAGATATACAGAACTGCCGCCGGGTCAACAAATTTATGCAAGCTATTTTACCACTGCAGATATCAAAAAGACTTTGCCGAATGGATCCTACTATAGCGACAGGGTGGATGCGTTATATACCAGTGCATTTGTCCGCACAGAAGATGGGCAGATCATTAACGACGCTGCAGGCAAACCACTGAACAATCCCAAAGCTCAATTTCTTGGTTACCTGAATGGAAAATATCAATGGAGCATCTACAATAAATTCTCCTGGAAAACTCTGTCTATCGGTTTTCAGTTTGATGGCAATGTAGGTGGTGTTACCAGTGATTATATGCACAATAAAACCATGCGTGGTG
>Ga0157375_10000953_pt1 | contig 25072 bp, 19 predicted proteins | sample M35metaG_FD_115311 | JGI IMG/M metagenome (GOLD analysis project Ga0157375, IMG submission 115311) | Miscanthus rhizosphere microbial communities from Kellogg Biological Station, Michigan, USA - M3-5 metaG | ecosystem: Host-associated > Plants > Roots > Rhizosphere > Soil | place: USA: Michigan... | reverse complement strand
GAACGTCGTGCACGTTGTCGCCGCTGCTCGTGACGCGAAAGAACATGCCGTGCAGATGCATCGGGTGGCGAGCGCCGGTGGCATTGATCCAGCGCCAGACAACCGGCTCGCCGACAGCGTACGAAAGGCGTTCAGTCTGCGGCCACGAACGGCCATTGATTGCCCAGGCGCCGACGCCGTCGCCGCCTTCATTTGCCGAATCGTGACGGCTGATGACGAAGATGCGATCGTCGATGCGTGCACCGGGCCCGTCGACGATGAGTGCGCCGGTCAGTTCGCTGTCGCGGTCGCGGCCTTCGTGCTCCTCGAGTTGTTTGCCGAGCGTGCCCCAATAATAGAAGGTTCCGGCCGCGTCGGCGAAAAATCGCGCGTGCGCCGTGCCGTGCGACGCGACATGTAAAGGCGCGTCTATGCCGGGACGCGCGTGGAATCCGTGGATCGACAACGCGTCCGCGCTGCGATTTTCAATTTGAACGTCGACGATCGTACCCTGGGTCACGCGGATCAGCGGCCCGGGAGTCGACGCGGGCCTGCCGGCTTCAGCGAACGCAAGCAGGTGCCAGGCAGGCAGCGCCTGTTCCGCCTGCCAGTCGCCTTCGGTGATTTCAAGACGGAGCGTCAGCACGCCTTCGTGCAGCGTACCGGCGGGCGTGCGATTGTCGTTCGCGGCGAGCGTACCGGCGCCTGGCAAGTCGGCTACGCGCGGCTGCGTGCACGCGGCCAGCAACAGCGACGAAAACAGCAACAGCCAATGGCGCATCGGACTCCCCAGCACGTGCGTACAGTACGCAATGTACCCTGCACGCGCGAGCGCGGAAAGGCTCCGCGCATGTCGCGAGCGTCGGGTTTACGGGGCACTGGTATCTGCGGCTCGATTACCCCGTTGCGCCGCGTCGAGGAATACCTCGAAGTCAGGCCTTCAGCGAGAAAGGTGTGAACTGCGTGTCGCGGTCGAAGTAGTCTTCGTGCTCGGCGCGCTTGAGGGCCGCAACGATCTTGTAGGTGAGCGGTGTCGCCAGCACCTCCCATAGCACCTTGAGGATGTAGTTCGACGCCATCACGGTCACGACCAGCTTCGTCTCCCAAACGCCGAGGAAGGCAAGCGGGTAGAAAACGATTGAATCTACGCCTTCGCCCACCACGGTCGAACCGACCACGCGCGACCACAGCGCCTTGCCCCCGGTCCATATTTTCATCTTTGCCAAAGTATACGAATTGGCGAATTCGCCGCAGAAGAACGCCGTGATCGAGGCAAACACGATGCGCGGGGTCTGGCCGAAGATGCTCTCGTACGCGGCCTGGCCGCCCCATCCAGCCGCGGGCGGCAGCTTGACGACCACGGTTGCCATGATCGAGGCGAACACCAGCGCCGTGAGCCCGGACCAGATCACGCGCCGCGCGCGTGCATAGCCGTACACTTCGGTCAGGATGTCGCCGAACACGTACGAAATCGGAAAGAACAGCACGCCGGCGCCGAAAGTGAAGTCGCCGATCAGCGGCAGGTTCACGGTTGCGACCTTGGCGGGACCGATGAGGTTCGAGCAGAGCAGCACGCAAACGAACGCGCCGAGGATGAAATCGTAGTAGCGATAATTTCTGGGCGCCGCAGTCGCTGCAGTCATGGATTCGATGGCCGGTTTGGAACTTGCGGCGTAAGGTAACACGGTGTCGCCCGGTCAAGCTTTGCAATCGATGCGGGAGAGTTTCATGCGTTTGCGTGTCCTGTTGGCTTCATGTCTATTCGCAGTGTTTTGCCTTAGCGTGCGCGCGCAGCAGCCGGTGCCCGCATGGGAAGGCAAGGGTGTCGACGGGCAGGCGATCCATTTCGATCCGCAGCACATGCAGCGGCCGGCGCTGCTGCTGTTCTGGGCGACCTGGTGCCCGTACTGCAAGGCGTTGATGCCGTATCTGCAAAAAGTATACGACGCCGCCGGCAGGGACAAACTCGACGTCTACGCGATCGACTTCAAGGACGAGGACGGCGATCCCGTCACCGAACTCAAGGAGCGCGGCAACACCTTCACGCTCGTCCGCGACGGCGATGCCATCGCTGCGTTGTACGGAGTCAAGGGCACGCCCGGACTGTTCCTCGTCGGCCGCAACGCCGAGATCGTCTACAAGCGCAACGGCGGCGACGCGCCGGAAAAGGTCGAGGCCGCTCTGCGCGAGAAGCTCGGCTTGCCGGAAAAATAGTCTGCGGCGCATGCAGCACTGAGCCAGAGCGACAGCTCACGAGCCTTACCTCGAGGTAGTGCAGGGATGCACGGATTCGTGGATTTCCCGGCGCCGTTCGCGGTGCCGAGCATCGCAGGCGACGGCGGAAAATGCCCACAGGGGCGCGCGCACGACGCGCGCGTGTCGGCTGACAGTACATGGACGTACTGCCAGACGACCCCGCCGGCGCCGAGAAGCACAGGAACACCCCGCCGCGCATGACGCGCGGCGGGGCACCGCGTCCGGTGCCTAGCTTTTTTGGTTACTTTTTGGGCAATGCCAAAAAGTAACCCGCTCGCCGAAGGCGAGTGGAAGCTCTGCTTTGAAAGTAACCCGCTCGCCGAAGGCGAGTGGAAGCTCTGCACTTGAGCAAAAAAGAGAGAACCCCGGGGCAGACCCATCCCCACCCAATCCTCCCCTTGAATGGGAGGGCTAGGAAGGGGAGGGCTAGAGAGACGTCGGTCAGTGCGCGACGAACAGCGGCAGATCGCTGAACTGGAACAGGTGGCGTGTCGCGCCGCCGAGCACGAGTTCGGCGATACGCGAATGCCCCCAGGCCCCCATCACGATCAGGTCGGCCTGCATCCTGTGCGCGTTGTCGAGGATCGCCGCGCCATAATCGCTGCGCACTGAGAACTCGCGGAATTCGGCCCGCACGCCGTGGCGCGCGAAATACGCACGCAGGTCGAGCTGCGGCAGATGACGCGCGCCGACGAGAATCTGCTGTTCGGCGCCGTCGAGCACGACCACCTGTTGCGCCTGCTTGAGGAATGGCAGCGCGCCGCGGATCGCACGCGTCGCTTCGCGGCTGTGATTCCAGGCGATGAGCACGCGCTGGCCGAGTTCGCCGATCTTCGCCGTCTCCGGGACGACGACGACCGGGACGCCGGCGCCGAAGACGGTTCGCGACACGGTGCCCCAGCCCACCGGGGCATCGGGATTGAGCACCGGCCGCTTCGCCACGACGAGATCGCACCAGCGCGCCGCGTGGCAGATCGCCTCGACCGGTTCGCCTTGCGCGACGAGCCACTCCCCGGCAACGCTGTTCTGTTCGAGCAGCGATTTCCACCAGCCGCCCTGGGCGCGTGCTTCGTCGTACAGATGGTCGGCTTCGTGGACCTGGAACACGACCGTCTCCGGCGTGCTGAAGGCGACCGAGCCCATCGGCGCGACGTACAGGCCGTAGACGTAGGCGTCAATGCGCCGCGCCAGCGTCAGTGCGACCGACGCAGCCAGCGATTCACCTTCGTGACTGCGCAGATGCACCAGCATGTCGAACTTGGCCATGGATGCTGCCCTCCTGTGAGCCTGCACTTCGTAGCTTACGCTGCCCGCCGGCAGGCGCCATGCGGCGGCGCGCAATGCCGGGCATTGGCTGGCGGCTCCCGGTCCGCGAATCCGGCCGGCATGCGTTTGCCGCGGCAGGCTATTACCTGATGCACATGACTTGCGTTTACGCATGCGGCATCCTATGTACACGGCAAGTCCCTACCGTGGCGGAGGACGTCATGCTCAAGCTGCTGGTGCTGTTTCCTTTGATGCTGGTCGGCGGCGCGCTGGTGATGGGTCTGGCGTTGCCACTGCTTGCCTTGCTGCCGCTCGCTCTGGCTGCTGGTGCCGGTGTTCTCGCTCTCGTGGTCGTGTTCGCCGTCTTCGGGCTGGTCCTGCGTGTGTTCGCCGGTCTGCTGATCGGCGCCGGTGTACTGGTCACGGCGGGACTCGGCTTCGGTCTGCTTTTCGCCGGCGGCGCGATGGTGCTTGCGCTGGGTTTCGCCGTGGCGCATTTGCTCGTACCGGTTCTGTTGATCATAGGCATCGTCTGGCTGATTCGGCGCGGATCGCAACCGCGGCCCGCACTGCCGCTTCAGCCTTGATCCGGCTTCCCGATCACCGGCCTCCGGCTGTTTAGCCGGCATTGGGGATGTTGCGGCTCGTTCAGGTTCGCTTTGCCACTATGGCCCGGGTTCAAGGTAAGCGGTTTCAAGAACCCCACAACCGAAGGAGGCAGCCATGCGAATTCGTCCGATACACCTGATGCTCACCGGCGCCCTGCTCGCCACGGGCAGCCTGTACAGCGTTCGTGCCAGCGCCGTACAAAAGATCGACTGTGAAATGTCCTTCAACCTGAAGGGTTGGTCGGCTATCTACAAGCACTCCGAAGGCACGGGCGTGATCACGTGCAACAACGGCAAGAGCTATCCGGTCACCATCGTCGCCAACGGCGGCGGCTTGACTGTCGGCAAGTCCCAGATCGACAACGGCAAGGGCAAGTTCTCCGACGTTACCGACGTGTCCGAGCTGTTCGGCTCGTACGCGCAGGGTGACGCCAGCGCCGGTGCCGTGAAGAGCGGAACGGCCCAGGTCATGACCAAGGGAACGGTTTCCCTTGCGCTCGCCGGCGCGGGTGAGGGTGTCGAACTGGGCATCTCGTTCGGCAAGTTCACGATCAACCGGGCGAAGTAGCTGGCCCACTCGCAATTCCGCAACATTGAGTAAAGTCGGGGGCGTTCGCAAGGACGCCCCCGATTTTTTTGGCGACCGTAAGCAAACTGCGATATCGGTGCAAACGGCGTGCAACGCGCGCGCCATGAAGACGCAATCCTGACCGACGATGCTGCGCGCGCCCGCTTGGGGCGTTGCTCGGGCCTCGCATGCATCGGTGTCGTGTCGCGACCCAAACCGTTCCGCGCAAGTCCGGTCGTCTCAACTTCGATCCGACTCGGCGGCGCTGGCTGAAGGCGACGGCGGCCCTGGCCGGCATCGCGGTCACCGGTGGCGGCACACGTATCCTGGCACAATCGAAATTCCACGAATATCCGTTCTCGCTCGGCGTCGCGTCGGGCGACCCGTCGGTCGACGGCATGGTGCTGTGGACGCGCATCGCGCCCGACCCGCTCAACGGCGGCGGCATGGCCGAGTTCGACGTGCCGGTCGACTGGCTGGTCGCAACGGATCCGCACTTCGCGCATGTGGTTCGCCAGGGCACGGCGATCGCGTCGCCCGAGTGGGCGCACTCGCTGCATGTCGAAGTCGAAGGCCTGCAGGCCGATCGTTGGTACTGGTATCGATTCCTGATCGGCGGCGTATCGAGCCCGATCGGCCGCACGCGCACGCTGCCGGCACCAAGCGCGGCCGCTGCGCGTCTGCGCATCGCGGTCGCGTCGTGCCAGCATTTCGAGCAGGGCTGGTTCTCCGCCTACCGGCACATGCTCGAGGACGACCTGGACTTCATCGTGCACGTCGGCGACTACATCTACGAAGGTTCGTGGGGTGCGCAGATCCGGCGGCATGAATCGCCGCGCGCTGTCTTCACGCTCGACGACTACCGCAACCGTCATGCCTGCTACAAGCGCGATGCCGACCTCGCGGCTGCGCATGCGGCCTATCCGTGGCTGTTGACCTGGGACGACCACGACGTCGCCAACGACTACGCCGGGCTTGTCGCTAACGACGGTGAGGCGCCGGCCGAATTCGCCATGCGCCGCGCGGCCGCCTACCGCGCGTACTACGAGCACATGCCACTGCGCGCGCGGCATCGCCCGGATTCCGGCGGCGGCATGCTGATGCAGTCGCGCGTGGACTTCGGCGACCTCGCGCGCATCAACCTTGTCGACGACCGTCAATACCGTTCGCCGCATCCTTGCGCCGAGCGCGGCGAAATGGTGCGCGACTGCGCGCAGCGCTACGCGCGCGATCAGACGATGCTCGGTGCGGCCCAGGAAGACTGGCTCGCCGACGGACTCGGCGCGAGCCCGGCGCGCTGGAACGTGCTCGCGCAGCAAACCCTGATCGCGCCGTTCGAGTATCGCGCGGCCGATGGCGGCTACGACGTGTGGACCGACGGCTGGGACGGCTATGCCGGCGCTCGATCGCGCCTGCTGAAATTCATCGACGCGGCACGGGTGCAAAACGTCATCGCGCTCGGCGGCGACATGCATGCGTTCTACGTGACCGACCTGAAGACCGATTTCGCGGAGGCGAAATCGCCGCCGGTCGCCACCGAATTCGTCGGCACGTCGATCACCTCCAGCGATGTCGACTACGCAGCGATCGTGCGCGACCTGCCGCGCAATCCGCACGTACGCTATTTCGACAGCCGCTGGCGCGGCTATCTGTACTGTGAAATTACACCCGAGCTCTGGCGCACCGACCTGCGCATCGTCGACGACGTTGCGATCGCGGCATCGGGAGGTCGCACGCTGGCGAGCTTCCACGTCGAGGATGGCCTGCCGGGTGCGCAGGAATAAGAGTCTTGTTTTGACGCGGATTAACGCGGATCAACGCGGATGAATCAAATTCGTAAGTGCGACCGATCGATGATATTGACCGGAGTCGACCAGTCCGATCCGATTCTCATCCGCGTAAATCCGCGTTGATCCGCGTCGAGGCTTTTCCCGATTGCGGCACTGCACAAAACGAGTTATTTTGCTGCCGCCGCAGCCGCGCGCTGCCTGTAGCGAAAGGGAACGATGTCCGGGGAGGTTGCCAGCGCGCGCTACACGTTCGGCGAGGAACTCGCCAACAGCCTGACCCACGGCTTCGGCGTGGTGCTGAGCGTCATCGGTGTGGGCGTCCTGCTGAATGCACCGGCGCTGGCCGGCAGCGCCAGCGCGATCGCTGCCTGCGCGGTCTACGGCGCGACGTTGATCGCGCTGTACACGACGTCGACGTTGTATCACTGCGCCACCAGCACGAAGACCAAGCGCGTGCTGCGCATACTCGATCATCTGGGCATCTTGCTGCTGATCGCCGGCACCTACACGCCGTTCGTGCTGATTGCGTTGCGCGGCACCTGGGGCTGGACGTTGTTCGGCGTCATCTGGACGCTGGCCGCGGTCGGCGCCGTGCTCGAGTTGAGCTCGGCGCGCCGCTACCGTGCCGCAATGGTGGCGCTGTACATCGCCATGGGCTGGGTCGGCCTGGTTGCGATCAAACCACTCGTCGCCGCGTTGCCGACGACAGGACTGTGGCTGCTGTTCGGCGGCGGCGTCAGCTACACGGCCGGCGTGCTGTTCTACCGCTGGCATTCGCTGCGCTATCACCACGCACTCTGGCATTTGTGTGTGCTCGGCGGCAGCGTGCTGCAGTACTTTGCCATCCTCTACTACGTGGCGCCCACGGCGTGAACGCGTTGGTCACGCACCGCGGCGGCTGCCACTGCGGCCGCGTCCGCTTCGAGGTCGATGCACCCGCGCGCATCGAAGCGATCGAGTGCAACTGCTCGATCTGCCGCATGAGCGGATTCCTGCATCTGATCGTGCCGGCGTCGCGCTTCCGCCTGCTCCAGGGCGCCGACGCGTTGACCGAATACACGTTCGGCACCGGCGTCGCCAGGCATCGATTCTGCAGCGTCTGCGGCATCAAGGCGTTCTACGTCCCGCGCTCGCATCCCGACGGCATCGACGTGAATGTGCATTGCCTCGATCGATCGACGATCGCGGCGATCGTGACGACACAATTCGACGATGCCAATCGCGAGGCGGCGACGGCCGCGATTGCGCATCTGGCTGCAGACGACAATCGCTAGCGCATCGGGCAAGGCCTTTCGACGAACCGGCCGGCAACCTTTTTCCGGCTTTCCGCATCGCAGGCATGGACCGCGGGTGGCGTTTGCAGCATCCTTGGTTTGAGCAGGGCCGTGGGGCGCCGACGTTGCGGCGTGCCACGGTCGTGTGCGTTTTGAAACGACAATTGGTGCGAGGTCCCGGCAGCATGGATACGATCAGGTTCGCGTTTCGTTCGCTCCGGCAATCGCCGGGTTTCAGCATCGTCGCGGTGCTCGCACTCGCGCTCGGTATCGGCGCGAACAGCGCGATCTTCAGCATCATCAACGCGATCTTCCTGCGCCCGCTGCCGTACGCGCATCCCGAACAGATCGTCCAGCTGACTTCGACGGCGCCGGAGTTCAACGTCGTCCAAGGCGGGTTCTCGTGGCCGCGCATGCTCGCGGTGCGCGAGCGGCAGGAAGTTTTCGGCGACGTCTCGGTGTCGACGGCAAACGCCTCCACGGTGACCGGCGCGGGCGACCCCGAGCAGGTACAGAGCATGATCGTGTCGAGCAACTATTTTTCGCTGCTCGGCGTGCAGCCGGTGCAGGGGCGCGGGTTCCTTGCCGAGGAAGACAAGGCCGGCGGCCCGGCTGTCGTGATGCTGAGCTACGGCTACTGGCAGAAGCACTACGCCGGCAAGCCTGATGCGGTCGGTCAATCGCTCACGCTCGACGGCAAGCCGTACACGATCATCGGCGTGCTGCCGCAAAGCCTGTCGGGATTTCCGCTGAACCAGATCGCGCTGTTCACGCCACGCCCGTACGAGGCGCCGTTCATGACCCGGCAACAGATCGATGAAGGCGGCTTTTTCTACACCGTCTACGCGCGCCTCAAGCCAGGCGTCGGCATCGAGCAGGCGCGCGCGGCGATGAATGTGATCGCCGCAGGCTACAGACAGGCCAATCCGACCCACGCCGACGCGAAGGCGCAGATCAACGTCGGCTACCTGCTCGACGACCTGATCGGCAACCAGCGCCAGACCTATGCGACGCTGTTCGCCGCGGTCGCCGCCGTGCTGCTGATCGCCTGCGCCAACGTCGCCAACCTCGTGCTCGCGCGCTTCTCGCGCCGGCGCAAGGAAATCGGCATCCGTTTCGCGCTTGGCGCTCGGCGCAGCCATATCGTCGCGCAGTTCCTCACCGAAAGCGTGCTGCTCTCGCTCGCCGGCGGTGTGCTCGGCTTGATCCTCGCGGCGTTGAGCCTGCAGTTGCTGACGCATGTCGGCAACAATTTCATTCCGCGCGTCGACGAAATCTCGCTCGATCCGCTCGTGCTGGCATTCACGCTCGGCGTGTCGATCGTTGCCGGGCTGATTCTCGGCATCGTGCCGGCATTGCAGGCGTCGATGCATGTCGTCAATGACGCGCTGAAGGAATCCAGCCGCGATTCGACTTCCGACCGCACGCGCAACCGCTTCCGCAGCGCGCTGCTGATCGGCGAGATTGCCGTGTCGTTCGTGCTGCTGGTCGTGACCAGCCTGCTGATCTCGAGCTTCGTGCGCATCCAGAACGTGCAGCCGGGATTCCGTGCCGACGGCGTCTTTTCCGGCTTCGTCGTCGTGCCGCCGGCGCAGTATCCACCGCGCACCGAAGGTACGGCGAGTTTCTATTCGCGCCTGTATCACCGCCTGCAGGAGATTCCCGGCGCGAAGTCCGTCGCCCTGAGCGACAACCCGCCGTTGAGCGGCAACAACGGCCAGTCGCCGTATGCCGTCGTCGGCCGTCCGGTGCCGCCGATGAGCGAGCAGGCCTCGGCGACCCGCCACCTGATCAGCCCGAACCGCTTCGCCGTGCTCGGCATTCCATTCAAGGCCGGCCGCGACTTCGACGAGCGCGATACGCTGGCGAGCACGCCGGTCGCGATCATCAACGAGACGATGGCCAAGCAGCTGTTCGGCGCGGAGAACCCGATCGGGCGCAAGCTCATCTCGGGGATTATGCAATTGCAGCAGGAAATCGTCGGCGTCGTCGCCGACACGCACACCGCGAGCCTGACCACCGCACCGCAGGCGGAGATGTACTACCCGACTCTGCAGCGGCCGGAAAATTTCACCGCGATCCTGGTGCGCACGGACGGCGATCCGCGTGCGCTCGCCGCGAGCGTGCGCGCCGCACTGCGCGACGTCGATGCCAACCTGCCGTTGACCAACCCCGGCACGATGCAGGACTTCGTCGACCAGTCGATGGCCGACCGCCGCCTGACGATGCTGCTGCTCGTCGTGTTCGCCGGCTTGGCGCTGGTGCTCGCCAGCCTCGGTGTCTACAGCGTGATGGCCTATTCGGTCACGCAGCGCTCGGGCGAGATCGGCATCCGCATGGCGCTCGGTGCACGCGCCACCGATGTGCAGCACATGGTGCTCGGCCAGGGTATGAAGCTCGCCGGAGTCGGCATGCTGATCGGCCTGGCCACTGCCTTGGCCTTGACACGGCTGATGGCTGCGCTGCTGTTCGAGGTGCGTCCCGGCGAGCCGCTCGTCTACGCCACGATAGCGGCCATGCTCGGCGTGGTTGCAGCGGCCGCGTGCTGGATTCCATCGCGTCGTGCCGCGCGTGTCGACCCGATGGCGGCGCTGCACAGTGCGTAATCGCGACCCAGCGAAGCCCCTGGATGCCGGAGGTAAAGCAACGCAGGAGCAGTTGCCGGATGCGCAGCGCCGGCTGCTTGCCGAGGCCAGGATGCCGGGTCGGGCGACGTCGGGCGGGGGTGGCGTTGTTCTGGCGTTTTTGCCGCTACAACATATCAAGCGTGAACGTGATCGGCACACGTGCCCGCAGCGCGGTGGTGATGCCATTGCGCGTACCGGCCTGGAACGTCCAGTGCCGCACGGCATCGCGCGCAGCAAGGTCGAGGCTGCGGAAACCGCTCGACTTCTCGATCTCGATGGTCTGCGGTGCGCCGTCGGCACCGACCAGTACGCTCAGGATCACGGTGCCTTGCTGATGCAGTTTGGCCGCGTCGTGCGGATAAGGAATACGCGTGCGCGTGTTGTACGCCAAGGCAACCGGCATCACCTCGGCCGGCGTTGTCGGCGTGATGTCCGGCGCCGGCGGTGTCGGATCGGCCTGTTGTGCCGGCACGTTGGATTCGAGGACCGGCGGCGCGACCGGCGCCTGCACCGGCTTGGCCACCGGTTTCTGCCGCACTTCGTGCACCAATGGCTTGGGCTGCGGCAGTTGCGGCTCGTCCAACGGCTTTGGAGGATCGAGCACGCGCGCGTACGTGATGTCCGGAACCATCGGCCGCAGCAGGCGCATCGCCGTTGGTGGAACGAGCAGCAACACGATCACGATGAAGTGCAGCGACAGCGCGCCGGACAGTGCGCCGACACGCGGCCAGTTCCACTGCAGGGTGGTGGGTTGCGGCAACGCAAGAGCAGTCATGGCCAGTCCTCGACGGCAAGTGGCCGCAGCGCCTGCGCGCTGCGGCGACAGCGCGGGCTGTCATCGCATGCAACGGCGTCGTGGGGAGCGCGGGGTTTTACACCTCGCGCAGTTTTTCTTCGAGGAAGTCGACGAACGCGCGCACCTTGGCCGGAATCAGCCGGTGCGACGGATACACGGCGTAGATGCCCTGTTCGGCGGTGGCCCAGCGCGGCAGTACGTGCACGAGCTGGCCACTGGCGAGTTCGTCGATGATCGAGAAGCGCGGCAGCAGTGCGATGCCCAGGCCGCTGACGCAGGCCGCGCGCACGGCCAGCGCGTGATTCGAGCGCAACGGCCCGTCCACGCGCACCGTGTGGCGCGCCGACTTGTCGACCAGATTCCAGTTTTCGGCATGCGCGCTGAGCGTGAGGATCAGGCAGGTGTGGTCGGTCAGTTCGCGTGGATGCTTCGGCGGCCCGCGTTCGCGCAGATAGGCGGGTGCCGCGACGAGCACGCGGCGGTTCGAGCCGAGCCGGCGTGCGGCGAGCCGCGAGTCGCGCAGCGTGCCGATGCGGATCGCCAGGTCGTAGTGCTCCTCGATCAGGTCGACGAAACGGTTCGACATTTCGAAGTCCAGAGCAAGCTGCGGATGCCGGCGCAGGAGTTCCGGCAACAGCGGCACCAGATGCGTGAGGCCCAGGCCGCCCGGTCCGCTGACACGCAGCAGACCCTGCACGGCACTGTGCCGCGCGCTGACGGCCGCTTCGGCCTCGGCCAATTCGTCCAACAGCATTTCACAGCGCGGCAGATGCGTGCGACCGGCCTCAGTGAGATTCACGCGACGCGTGCTGCGCTGGAGCAGGCGCACGCCGAGCCGGGTTTCCAGCGCGGCAACGGCGCGGCTCACGGCCGAGACGTTGACTTGCAGATTTTCGGCGGCGCGCACGAAGCTGCGCTGACGCGCAACCTCGACGAACGCTCCGATCTCGGTCAGGCGGTCGCTCATGGCAGCTCTATTATTGCAATACTGGCAATAGTGGTTTGACGGATGGCCAGTTTATCGCAAATTGCTGCAGGTCTAGAGTATGCCCGTGGCTGAAGCACCGTACCGGTGCCCGCGGAGTTTGCATGATGGATGGCTCCCATTCCGAAACCTTGCCGGCGGTCGTAGCACGCGAGCCGGCCGGCGTATTGCCGAAGTCGATCTCCTCGACGTCGGCGCTCGGCGCGGCGTTCGTCGTGCTGTGGTCGACCGGCTACGTCGCCGGCAAAGTCGCGCTGATCCACGCCGGCGCGTTCAACCTGCTCGTCGCGCGCTTTGCCGGTGCGACGCTCGCTTTCGCGCTGCTTGCTGCATTCGCGCGCGTCGGCCTGCCGGGCTGGCGCGCGATCATGCACAGCGGGGTCGTCGGCGTGCTGTCGCTGGCCGTGCAATTCGGCACCATCTATCTGGGCGTGCAGTGGGGCGCGGAAATAGGAGTCGCCGCGTTGGTGGTCGGTGCGATGCCGCTGGTGACTGCGGCGCTTGCGCCATGGTTCGGCGAGCGCGTGACGGCACGGCAGTGGATCGGCCTCGCGCTCGGTCTCGGCGGCGTACTGCTCGTGCTCGCCGATCGGCTGCATTTCGGCGGCGCATCGGTCGGTGCGTATCTACTGCTGCTCCTGGGCCTCTTCGGCATCAGCCTCGGCACGCTGTATCAGAAGCGCTACGCAAGCAACGTCGATGCGCGCCTGGGCCTGACCGTGCAGCACGCGGTAGCGACGCTGGTGCTCGTGCCATTCGCGTTGCACGAAGGCTTGCAACTGGATTTCTCGCCGGCCATGAACGCGAGCATCGCCTGGCTGATCGTGGTCAACTCGATCGGCGGCTTCGGATTGCTGTTCATTCTGCTGCGCCGCGGCGCGGCCAATCGTGTTGCGCAACTTTTCTTCCTGATTCCTCCCGTCACAGCCGTGCTGAGCTTCGCGCTCTTCGGCGAGCAGTTCAGCCTGCTCAAGCTCACCGGATTCGTCGTCGCCGCAAGCGGCGTCTATCTGGGCACACGGCCGGCGGCGCCGAGGTAGGATTCCGGCGGTCTGTTGTTGGTAGAGTGCATGAGGCTCTCATCGACGACTGATGGCCTCTGTGCGAACCGCCACGTCAATGCAAACCGGTATCACTCGATTACTCGGCTGGGATCTGCCGATCATCCAGGCGCCGATGGCCGGCGGCGGCGACACGCCCGAACTCGTCGCGGCTGTCGGCAATGCCGGCGCGTTCGGGTTCGTCGGCGCGGCGTATCTCGACGCGGAACAGATTCTCGCGACCGCGCACTCGGTACGTGCGCTGACGGCGCGGCCGTTCGGTATCAACCTGTTCGCCCCGACCGCGCCGCCACACCATGCGAACATCGACACGGTCATCGAACGCCTGACGTCATATTTCGCCGAACTCGGACTGCCGCCGCCGGCAAGGCCGACGGCACCGGTCGCGAGTGCATTCGCCGAACAGGCTGCCGCGGCAATCGAATCCGGCGCGTCCGTATTGAGCTTCACTTTCGGCCTGTTGCCGGCCGGCATCGTCGCTTCGGCCAAGGCACGCGGCGTGAAACTGATCGGCACGGCAACGACCGTGGCCGAGGCGATAGCGCTGGAGCAATCCGGCGTCGATGCAATCGTCGTGCAGGGAAGCGAAGCCGGCGGCCATCGCGCCACGTTCCTCGGCGACTTTGCCGCCGCGCAGGTCGGCACGATCGCACTGGTGCCGCAGGTGGTCGATGCGGTGTCGGTTCCGGTGATCGCATCGGGCGGCATCATGGACGGCCGCGGCATAGCCGCGGCGCTCGCGCTCGGCGCGGGCGCGGTGCAACTCGGCACGGCTTTCCTCACCTGCGCCGAGGCCGGCGTGGCAGACGTATACAAAGATGCAATCCTGCGCGCGGCGGAAACGGACACGCGTGTCACGCGCGCTTTTTCCGGGCGAGCGGCGCGCGGCATCGTCAATCGGTTCATGAGCGAAATCGACCAGGCCGGCGACGCGATCGCGCCGTTCCCGATCCAGAACGCGCTGACCCGCGCGCTGCGCGCCGCGGCCGCGACACAGGGCCGCGCGGAATTCCTGTCGCTGTGGGCCGGGCAGGGCGTGCGCATGGCGCGCCGCCAGACGGCCGCGGAGCTGGTCGCACGGTTGCTCGACGAAACACGAGTGGCGATCGGGCGTCTGCCCGTCTGATCAGTCCAGGCGCTTGCTCGTGCGCATGACGGCAAAGCCGAGCACGACGACGGTGAAGACGCCGAGCGAGACGAGTTCCGGCCACAGGTCGGACAATCCCGCGCCGCGCAGCATGATGCCGCGTATCAGGCGCACAAAGTGCGTCATCGGAAAAATTTCAGCGAGCCACTGCGCCGGCCACGGCATGCCCGCGTACGGGAACATGAAGCCCGACAGCAGGATCTGCGGCAGGAAGTTGAAAAACGCGAGCTGCATCGACTGGAACTGGGTCTGCGCCATCGTCGAGATGAACACGCCAAGCGACAGCGAAGCAATGATGAAGACCAGCGCGCTGGCATAGACGTCGAACAGCGTGCCGCGGATCGGCACGTGGAAGATCAGCGTGCCGAGCAGTAGCACGACCGTCGTCTGGATCAGTCCGATGCCGACGAACGGCAGCACCTTGCCGATCGTCAATTCGCCTGGCGACACCGGCGTCGCGATCAGGAATTCGAGGTTGCCGCGCTCGCGCTCGCGCACGATCGCCATGGCCGTGAACAGCACCATGGTCATGGTCAGGATCACGCCGATCAGGCCCGGTACGGTGTTGACCGGTGCCAGCCGCTGCGGGTTGTAGAAATTCACGATTTCCACATTGCCCGCGGTCTGGTTCGGGTTGCTCGCGCCGCCCGGGTTGATGACGCCGGCCAGCGGCAGCGCGGCGAGCTGGCGCGCGGCCTGCTGCGTAACCTGATCCGAGCCGTCGACGACGATCTGCATCGGCACGCGGTCCTGCACGATCAGGCGGCGCTCGAAATCGGGCGGAATGACGAGGCCCGCGCTGATCTTGCCGGCGCGCAGCAGGTCGTCGAGATCCTGCGGCACCGTCAACCGGTACTTGAAGTTCATGACGTGCGTTTCGCCGAGCGCGGCGATGACTTCGCGCGAGTGCGCGGTCTGCGCCTGGTCGAGCACGGCGGCATCGAGATTGCGGATGTCGAGGTTGATCGCATAACCGAACAGCAGCAGCTGCATCGTCGGAATGCCGACGATCATGGCGAACGTCAACCGGTCGCGGCGTAGCTGGCGCAGCTCCTTGATCACGATCGAAAGCAGGCGGCGCAGGTTCATGCGTGAGCTTCCGCTGCGGGCGGCTTACGCGATACGCGCTTGGTTGCGGCGACGAACACGTCCTCCAGATTCGGCGAAGTCGGCTCGACGCGCGCCTCGATGCCTGCATCGTGCAGGTGTCGGGCGATGGCATCGCGCGTGTTGTCGCCACCGCGTGTCAGCACGCGCAGATTCGCGCCGATCTGCGCCAGCGCGACGACGTCGGCGAAGCCGGTGAGCGCAGCCTGAGCCTTGCGCGGCGCCGCACATTCGACCAGCAGTGCGGCGCCGGGCAGCGCGTCCATCAGCTCGCGCGGGCTGCCATCGGCGACGAGCTTGCCATGATCGAGAATCGCCAGGCGATGGCAGCGTTCGGCTTCGTCCATCAGGTGCGTCGACACGAGGATCGTCGTGCCAACGTCGACGAGATCGAACAGCGAATCCCAGAACTCGCGCCGTGATTGCGGATCGACTGCGCTGGTCGGCTCGTCGAGCAGCAGCAGGTCGGGCTTGTGCAGCACCGACGCGGCGAGCGCCAGGCGCTGCTTCTGTCCGCCCGACAGCGTGCCGGCGAGTCGATCACCCAGGTCACCGAGCCAGTAGCGCTCGAACAGTTCGGCGATGCGCTTGCGCGCGCGCGCGCGGTCGAACTCGTGCACGGCGGCGACGAAGTCGAGGTTTTCGTTCACAGTCAGGTCTTCGTACAGCGAAAACCTCTGCGTCATGTAGCCGATGCGGCGCTTGAGCATTTCGGCCTGCTCGGGAATCCGGTAGCCGAGCACTTCGATGTCGCCCGCGGTCGGCAGCAGCAGACCGCAGAGCATGCGGATCGTCGTCGACTTGCCGGAACCGTTCGGGCCGAGGAAGCCGTACACCTGTGCGCGGTCGACGTTGAGGTCGAGTTCGTCGACCGCGACGACGTTGCCGAAGCGCTTGGTCAGGCCGCGCGCACGAATCGCCACTTCACTGACGTCTTGCGTACGGGCTCGGCCAACAGGTTGCGCCGCTGCACTCATGCCGTCACGCAGACTGCGTAGCCGTAACGAAAGGATGAACCTGTCTCAAAGCGTAGCGAGCGAAGGCAGGTTGCGCGTCGGCGGCGCGCAGGAACCGGAATGTACTTGCGCGTACATGAGGCTTCCGAGCACCGCAGGCGCGCCCGATTCAATATGAGATCAGGCCGAGCGCAGTAGTTTTGAGGCAGGTTCATTGCGGTGTTGCCTGGCACGGCACCCCGGCCGGCAGGTCCCGCGCCTGGGCACCGTCGAGTCCGAGTTCGGCGCGGTAGACCAGGCGGCTGGCGTCATCGCCGGTGAGCGCGTAGTACGGGGTGAAGCTCGCTTCGCTGGCAATGCGCAGCGCAGTCGCCGTGAACGCGTGCTCGATGCCTTCGATCTTGATGTTGAAGCGCGACCCCTGCTTGATGCCGACTCGTTGTGTTTCCGGCACGAACACGCGCGCATACGGCGCGTCACCGACCAGGAAGCTGACTATGCCGGCGCCCTGCGGCGGACGATCGCCGAGCTTGAACGGCAGCGTGTCGACGCGGCCGGCGCGCGGCGCGCGCACGCTCAGGCGTTCGAGCGTCACCGACAACTGCGCAAGATTCGCCCGGGCCTGCGCCAGTTGCGCTTCGCCCTGGGCGAGGTCTTCCGCCCGCGTGCCGTGCAGCAGTTCGTCCAGGTTCGCCTTCGCCGCATTCGCGTCGGCATCGGCCTGGCGCAGCGCCGCGTTCGCATTGTCGAGATCGGCCTGGGCTTGAGCCCCTTCCTTTGCACCCCGGCTGGCGCGTTCGCGGACGAGGCGCGCGTTCGCCGCCGTCGCTTGCGCGCGTGCCAGCGCAGCGCGCGAGGCATCGATCGTTTCAATGCGCGCGCCGTGACGCAATTCGTCGAGCGCGGCCGACTGGCGTTGCTCGTCGGCGCGCGCGGCGTCGAGCTGAGCCTGCGTGCGGCGCGGATCGAGCGTCATCAGCAACTGGTCCGCGTCGACGTGATCGCCTTCCTTGACCAGGATCTGCGTGATCGGCTCGGAGACTTCGGCCGTTACGGCGATGCGGTCCCACTCGAGCGTGCCGAGCAGCGGCGGCGGCGCGCTGCGGTGATTGCAGCCGGCGAGCAGTGTCGGCAACATCGTCACAAGTATACATTTTCTCATGGAGGCAGCTCGCTTTAGTTGTTGCCGATGCCGCGATCGAGCAACGCCAGCGTGTGTCGGCGCAGCGTATCGATGTCGATATCGTCGGCCTGGAAGACGCGTCGCCAAATCGGCGCGCTCGCGGCCAGGAACAGGGTCAGCCCGATCAGCGAGACGACGAGCAGGCGCGAATCCAGATCAGGGTTCAACTCTCCGCGCTGCTGTGCGCCACGAAAGCGGCGCTCGAACTGCAGCGGAATCTGCGGCGCGATGCGCGTGACGATCACCTCGCGCAGTGCGCCGCCGTCGTTCATCACCTCGCGCGCCCACAGCGCCGGAAACCACGGATGGCGCTCGATCAGCGCGAAGAGCGTGTTGACGAAGCCGGCAATCAGGGCGGCATTGTCGTCCTCGGCGTGCTGCAACTGCGCACGCATCTCGCCGACCACCGGCATGAGGCGCTCGGCAATCAGCGCCTCGACCAGCGACGGCTTGCTGCCGAAGTAGTAGTGCAGCAGCGCCGGCGTAACCTGCGCGGCCTGCGCGATGGCGCGCAACGGCGTGGCCCCGATGCCGTGTTTTGCGAAGCAGGCCATGGCCGCGTCGAGCACGCGCTCGCGCAGGTCCGCGACATCGGCTTTCGGCCGGCCTGGGCGGCGCGGCTTGCGTGCGTTTTTGACAGGCGCTCTTCGCGGCATGCCGCAAGTTATAATTAAATATATAATTAATTGCAAGCGACAGCCAGTCGCGCATTGCTCGAGGGCGGGGGTCGCAGTTTTTGAGCCGGCTACCCGTCACGGTAAGCTGCGAACTCTTGTGGCAAGGTGTTTTCGATGGGAACGCATCACGCCGACGATGAAATCGGTGCCGCGGAGCGGGCCAAGGCCTGCACCACGACCGCGCAATGTCCGCGTCGCGCAGGTCCGGATCGGCTTCAAGATCGAACGAACGACGCGCAGCGCGCAGCTTCGCGCGAACAGGAAAGCTGGGCGCCGTGATCGAATCCTTGCCACCCCTGGTCGCGCCACTGGCGAATCTGGTCGCCTTGCTGCTCGCGCTGGCTTTCCGGCGCAACCGCGCCGTCTTGTTGCTGCTGGTGATCACCTTGGCGGCCGCGGCACTGGCCGGTTATCCAGCGTTGCTTGCGGGACGGCAGGATGCGGCGCTCATGTTCGCGCCATGGCTTCTGTTCGCAGGTGCGGCGATACCCGAACGCGGCCTGCTCGCGCGCCGCAATCTGCTCCTGCTGTTCGCGACGTCGGTTGCGGTGTGGCTGACTTTCGCGGCGCCGCCGCATGTCTGGTCGTCGCTGCATGCTGCGCTGCCGCTGGGTGCGCTGCCGTGGGGGGCGAGCGCGAGCGCCGCGCTCCTCGTCGTCGTCGCTGCCGGACTGTGCGCGCTGCGCCTCGTGTTGCGCGGTGGACCGATGGAGGGCGGACTTGCCGCCGTGCTGCTCTGCACTGCATTCGCTGTTTCGCCAACCGCGCGCAATGGTTCGGCGACGCTGGCGCTGACGGCGGCCGGCGTTGTCGCCGTGCTCGCCGTGCTCTATGCGTCGTTCCGCATGGCTTTCATCGATACCTTGTCGGGCTTGCCGAACCGGCGCGCGCTCGACGAGGCGCTCGCGCGCCTGTCCGGCGACTACGCCGTTGCGATGGTCGACATCGATCACTTCAAGAGGTTCAACGACACGCATGGGCATGCGGCCGGCGATCTCGTGCTCAAGGCGGTCGCGACGCAGCTCCGTACGATACGCGGCGGCCGCGCGTTCCGATTCGGCGGCGAGGAATTCTGCGTGTTGTTCGGCAGTGCGCATGCACGCGCCGCCGAAGCCTGTGAAGCGGCACGGCAACGCGTCGAGCAGGCGCGCGTGCGCATCCGTTCGGTGCCGAATCCGCGCCGACGTACACAGGCGGTGCGGCGCGACGAAGCGAGCGACGTTCGCGTGACGATCAGCATCGGCGTGGCCGAACGCGACGCCGTCGCGCGAACGCCGGACGAGGTGCTCAAGATCGCCGATCAAGCGCTGTACCGGGCCAAAGCCTCCGGGCGCAACGGCATCGTCGTCGCCTGACCGGGATGGCGGAAATGCGATTTGCCATCCACTTCGCGTGACGCCGTTAGGTGAGTATTGCAGACACACTATTGATGTTCGCTTCGGTATAGTCGCGGACCTTGCGTTGCCGGCTGTCCTTGCGCCGCAGCCGTCACCGTATCCATCGCCATAACACTTCTTCCCCAGGGAGCAGGATGAAACGTCTATTGTCGGCTTTGCTTGTCGTGTCTTCGTGCATCGTCGCGAGTGCCGCGCAGGCACAGGTTTCCACGGATGGACCGGTGTCGCCGCCGCATCCGGCTTCGCACGGCAAGCCGACCGAGCTTTCGATGAAGCGCGCCGGCAGCACGTCGATCGACCTGCGCAACCTGCCGCCGGGAAAGGTCACCAAGCACGAACGCATCGAACCCGAGCCGCCCGAAATCGAGCCGATCGAACTGCCGGGCAGCATTCCGCCGCCCAGGGTTCCGATCACGGCACCGAGCGCGCCCGCACCTTCGCCATCCGCGAGCTTTCTCGGACTCGACTTCGCCAACTGGGGTGCCGGGCATCCGCCGGACACGAACGGCGATGTCGGCCCGACGTATTTCATCGAGACCGTCAACACGTCGATCGGAATCTACGACAAGAGCACCGGCACGCGCGTCGCCGCCTTCACGTTCAACTCGCTGATGCACGAGGGCGAGTTCGGCAACCTGTGCGACACCAGTAACGACGGAGATCCGGTCGTGCTCTACGACTCGTTCGAGGACCGCTGGGTCATCTCGGATTTCGCCTTCCAGACCGACGCCGGCGGTGTCATCGATCCGCCGGGCGTATTCCAGTGTTTCGCCGTTTCCAAGAGCGGCGATCCGGTTTCCGGCGGCTGGAACTTTTATTCGATCAACACCACCGGCGGCCTTGGCGACTATCCGAAGCTCGGCGTGTGGCCCGACGGCATCTACATGTCGGTGAATCTGTTCAACGATGCGCTGAACGCGTTTTTCAATCCGCGCCTGTACGCGCTCAACAAGGCGCAGATGTATGCCGGTGCGCCGAGTGTGCAGGTCGTCACCTTCGATGCCCCGTCGGCGGAATTCACGATCCTGCCCGCCAACGCACGCCTGCAGACTGGTACGCCGCCGGCAGGGAGCCCGAACTACTTCGCCGTCGTTGCCCAGTTCCTCAATGCCGTGAGCGTCTACAAGTTCCATGTCGACTGGAACAGCATCTCGACGTCGACGTTGACCGGCCCGTTCATTTCGCTGACGTCGACGAGTTGGAGCACATTTATTGGTACGGGCACCACACTGCAACCGAATACAGATGTCCCCTCGCCGGCAAACGATCTGGACACGTTATATCCGCGCCTGATGGTGCAGAACCAGTATACGAACATCGGCGGCGTCGAGTCCTTGTGGGACAGCCATACAGTGGGTGCTTCGGGCACCAATTCGACGCAGGCTGCCGTACGCTACTACCAGGTCAAGGTGACGGGTGGCACGGTCGAGTCGAACGCGACGCAGGCCTTTACGTGGAGCCCCGATGCGACGGTTCATCGCTTCATGCCGAGCGTCGCGGTCGATCGCGCCGGCAACATGGCGCTCGGCTACAGCGCGTCGAGCGCATCGCTCAATCCGGCAATCCGTTACGCCGGCCGCCTGGCGGGCGATGCAGCCAATACCATCTCGCAAACAGAGACTTCGCTGATCGAAGGCACCGGCTCGCAATCCGGTACATGCGGCCCGGGAACCTGCGTGCGCTGGGGGGACTACAGCTCGATGTCGCTCGATCCGGACGGCTGCACGTTCTGGATGTCGAACGAATACTACGCAGCGAACGGCCTCAACTGGCAGACACGCATCGGTGCATTCAAATATCCTTCGTGCACGACGATTGCGAGCGGGACTGTGCAAGGCACGGTCACGGCGACGACCGGCGGCGCGCCGATTTCCGGCGCGACCGTCTCGCTCGGCAGCCGCACGACGACGACGAACGGAAGCGGAGTCTATTCGTTCAGTGGCATCCCGGCGGGCACGTATCCTTTGCTCACCGCTGCGGCCGCCGGTTTCACCACCGGCACGACGTCATCCATCATCGTCACAAGCGGAGGAACGACAACCAAGGATTTTTCGCTCGCGACGGCGCCGACGTCCGCATGCCTGGCCGACACCAGTCAGGCGGATTTCCAGCTTGGCGTGCCGACCAATGTCGATCTCACCTCAAATCCGGGCAACGTGGTCCTCAAGGAGAACATCAGCCCTGATCAACATGCCGACGACAACGGTTTTCGTGCGGGCTACAACTTCAGCACCACCGTGCTGATCGGTCAGACCTTTACGCCAAGTGTCAGTGCGACGCTGGCGCGCGTCGACGCGTTCATATTCTGCAACAGCTGTTCGGGAACCAATCCGAACATGACGCTAGAGGCGCGCACCACGAGTGGCGGACTTCCCGTGATGAGCGCCGGCGGCTTGCTCGCGAGCTCCACGATTGCCGGCACGTCGAGTGGCTCAGGGGGAACCTTCACCTTCACTTTCTCTTCTCCGCCGACGCTTGCCGCCGGCACCCAATACGGGCTTGTCATAAGGCTCGTATCGAACCGCACGACGGGCAATCAGGACTGGTTGGCCACCAGCGGCGACGTCTATGCCGGGGGCAGGCGCGTCAACTGCACGACGTCCGCATGCTCCAACCCGACGGGCTCGAACAGCAACAGCGATCTTGTATTCCAGACCTATATGGACACGGGATTCGCAGGATCGGGCGACCTGATTTCGTCGCTCAAGGACGCCAATCCGGCCAACGGCAATACACCAATCTGGTCGACGTTGTCGTGGACAGCAACGACACCCGCAAACACCACGCTGCGCTTCCAGGCAGCGGGCAGCGATTCGGCGTTCGGTCCGTTCAATTTCGTCGGACCCGACGGCAGCGCGGCAACGTTCTACACGACGAGCGGCGGCTCATTGGGTCAGTTCAGCGGCAAGCGCTATGTGCAGTATCGCGCTTTTCTTTCGGACACCAACGTTGCGGTCACGCCAACCCTCAACGATGCAACGGTCTGCTACTCGAATAGTTCGGCTCCGCTCGCGAACCTGTCGATCGCGAACAGCGACGGCGTGACGACGGCAACGCCAGGCGGCACGGTGACCTACACGATCACGGCGGCGAACGCCGGTCCCAGCGCAGCGCCGGGTTCGAGCTTGACCGATCCGTTCCCCGCAGCGCTGACGTGCACGTGGACGTGCGCCGGTTCCGCTGGCGGCACGTGTACCGCGTCGGGCTCGGGCGACATCAACGACACGGTCGGCCTGCCGGTTGGCGGCAGTGTCATCTACACAGCCAGCTGCGCGATTTCGCCTTCGGCGACCGGTTCGCTGGCGAACACCGCGAGCATCACGGCCCCTGCCGGCGTGACCGATCCAAACACCGGCAACAACAGCGCGATCGACACCGACACGCTGTCGCCGCAGGCGAACCTCGCCATCACGAACAGCGATGGTGTGGCGACCGCAACGCCGGGCGGTACGGTCACCTACACGATAACGGCGTCGAACAGCAGCGGACCGAGTGCCGCACCCGGCTCGAACGTGTCCGATACATTCCCTGCCTCGTTGACGTGCACGTGGACGTGCGTCGGCGCGAACGGCGGCACGTGCACCGCGTCGGGCTCCGGCAATATCAATGACACCGTCAATCTGCCGAAGACGGGAAGCGTCACGTACACGGCGAGCTGCAACATCTCGGCGACAGCAACCGGAACGCTGGTGAACGTGGCGACCGTGGCGCCATCCGCAACCGTCAGCGATCCGACGCCGGGCAACAACACCGGGACCGACACCGATACGCTATCGCCGCAGGCCAATCTGGGCATCACGAACACGGACGGCGTGACCTCGGCAACGCCGGGCGGTGCGGTGACGTACACGATCATCGCGACGAACAGCAGCGGGCCGAGCGCGGCGCCGGGGTCGAACGTGTCCGATACATTCCCGGCATCGCTGACTTGTACGTGGACGTGCGTCGGCGCGAACGGCGGCACGTGCACCGCGTCGGGTTCCGGCAACATCAATGACGCCGTCAATCTGCCGAAGACAGGAAGCGTCACGTACACGGCAAGCTGCAACATCTCCGCAGCAGCAACCGGTTCGTTGGTGAACACAGCGACCGTGGCGACATCCGCGACCGTCAGCGATCCTACACCGGGCAATAACACGGCGACCGACACCGACACGTTAGTGCCGCAAGCCGATTTGTCGATTGCGAACAGCGACGGCGTGACCACGGCAACGCCGGGCGGCTCGGTGACCTACACGATCACGGCAGCGAACGCCGGGCCAAGTCCGGCGCCGGGTTCGAGTGTCACCGACACGTTCCCCGCTGCGTTGACATGCACGTGGACATGCGTCGGCTCGGGCAGCGGTACGTGCACCGCGTCGGGCGCGGGCAACATCACTGATACGGTCGGCCTGCCGGTCGGCGGCAGCGTCACCTACACGGCGAGCTGCACGATCTCGCCGTCGGCGACCGGTTCGCTCGGCAATACGGCGATGGTTGCCGTACCCGGCGGTATGACTGATCCGACACCTGCCAACAACAGCAAGACCGACACCGACACATTGAGCGTGCAAGCCGATCTGGTGCTGACGATCAGTGACAGTCACAGCTTCGCGCAGGTCGGCGACATCCTCGATTACGTCATCGAGGTCACCAATCCGACCGGGCCGAGCACGGCCGTTGCCACGGTCAGCGATGCGTTGCCGGCCGAGTTGGGCGCTGGCGCATGGACCTGCACGCCGAGCGCCAGCGCGGCCTGCAGCAATGGCAGCGGCAACACGCTCAACGACACCGCGACGCTGCCGGTCGGCGGCAAGGCCGACTACATGTTCTCGGCGCAGGTGCAGTCGGCGGGCGCCGCCGATCAGATCGTCAACAGTGCATCGGCTACTCTGACGTCCGGTTCCGATCCGGTGCTCGCAAACAACATGGCGAGCGATACCGACACGGTTGTCATCTTCCGCAACGGTTTCGACGACGGCCAGGCTATCGTGGCCAACGTCAACGCGGCCGGGGCGAGTTTCATCACTGCACAGCTGCGCGTGGATCCAGGACTGCTCGGCAGTCTCGGCATCGTGCCGGTAGCGGTCGCCAACGGCCGCTCGGCGGACGGCAAGCGGCTGTTCACGCTGCAGGTTGCGCGCTTCGGCGCGGAGATCGCACTGCGCACGCTGACGACCGACAGCCGTGGCGCGATTGCGAGGTCCGAGTGGCGCACGGCCGATCTCGACCGGCACGTACTCGAGTTCGCATGGCAATCGGCTTCCGAGCGACACAACGACGGTTATTTTGCCGCCGCAGCCGGAGGTACGCCGGTGCTGGTCGACGGGCGCGTCGAGTCCGCTCGTTTGACCTATCTATTGATACCGGTCGAGAACGGCGTGCCGTGGTTGTTGCTGATCGAGCATTGATCCTG
>Ga0157375_10000952_pt1 | contig 25076 bp, 22 predicted proteins | sample M35metaG_FD_115311 | JGI IMG/M metagenome (GOLD analysis project Ga0157375, IMG submission 115311) | Miscanthus rhizosphere microbial communities from Kellogg Biological Station, Michigan, USA - M3-5 metaG | ecosystem: Host-associated > Plants > Roots > Rhizosphere > Soil | place: USA: Michigan... | reverse complement strand
CACTTTTGCCGGCACGCCGGCGACGATGGCGAAGTCCGGGACGTCTTTCGTGACGACCGCGCCCGCGCCAATCAAAGCGCTCTCGCCGATCGTAACGCCGGCGATGATCGTTGCATTACTGCCGATGCTTGCACGCCTCTTGACAGTTGTCTTTACGATTTCCCAATCAGCTTCTGTTTGCGGTGTTCCATCACTATTGACGGCGCTCGGGTAGACATCGTTAGTAAACATGACGCCATGACCAACGAAACATTCATCTTCGATGGTGACGCCCTCGCACACGAAACTATGCGACGAAATTTTGCATCGTGCTCCAACGCTGGCGTTCTTCTGAATCTCGACGAAAGCGCCGATCTTCGTCTCCATCCCGATCGAGCAGCCGTAGAGATTGACCAGATCGGGTTGAAAGATACGCACGTCGCGTCCCAGAATTACATCTGCTGCGATTGGCATTATTCAGTTCTGTTCCTCGAGCAAGCGTGCCAGAGCATAGAGCATCCACGCCTGCGTCCAGCGCATGTAGGGTTTGCGAACCGTGTAAAATCGCCGGCGTTGATAATAGAAGAAACCTCGGCTATCGCGCAGGTTTTTAATGGTCCAGGCCGCAACCTTCCGGGCCAGCATTGCTGCTTCTTTGTCCAGATCACGGCACTCAAGGAAAGTAACAATTGCACTGGCTGCGGCGTGCGCATCCGCAGGATAAGGGTCGTCATGGTAGTATTTCGGCCACCCCTCCGCAAGAAAGAAGTTGTTCTTCCAATACTCGTAGCCGCGTTCCAAAGCCGCCTGAAACTCCGATCCAAATGAAGAGACTTCGATGATTCGTTTGAGAGAAAACAGAATGTAAGCAGTGTGAAAGTTATCGATCCACGCCTGTTTCGGATCGGCGCCGTAGGTCCAGGAACCATCGGATTGCTGGTTATTGACGACGTAACGTGTGGCCCGTTCCGCCAGCTTACGAAGTTCTTGCTCGCCAGTCCGCTCACCAACACCGGCGAGCACTTCCGCTGCAAGCAGGCTGGCGTTGAAGATGCGCGTGTTGCTGTTGGCCGCGTAACTAAAACAGACCTCTGTCTCGTCATCAACCGTCCGTGGCAAATCTTTCAGTATGAATTCACAAACACTTCGGGCCATATCTTGTAAATCATGTCCAGCTTCAATCAAAGCCCGCGCTGCAAACGCCGTCGGCACGATCGTCGGTGTGTCTCGTGGCGCAAAAAAATTTCGGCTTTGCCAGTCGAAGTTATATCCCCAACATGCGCCGCTGTAGCCCTCGAGTTTCATTGAGACCAGCCCGGACATGAATTCGTGGACCTGCTTCTTGGATTCCTCAGTCTTCAGTCGTCGATAATTCGCGATTTGCGCCAGCGCAAACAACGCGATGCCCTTCGCGTTGCGCTCTGCCGGGACACGGGCCAGCGCGCGAAAGTCCGCGGGCGATCTTTTTCCGAGTTGGGTCCAGATAAAACGAGCGTTACGGGATTGGGCCAGTGGAGTCGATTGAAAGAGACGACTATTCAATGCGTCGAAAGGATCGTGTCCGGCGAAGTCACGTTGTTGGCACCAGGAGAAAAGTTGATCATAGACGGACTGAAGGTTCATGTTCGAACCGAGGTCTCGATGCGGCGCGGTGTTTCCACAAAGCTTTCGTGCCACAGCTCGAACATCAACAGCGTCCAAAGCAGCTTGCGGTGATTCGCAATGCCGCGTTCGTGCTCGTCCTGCAAACGCGCGATGTAGTCGGGATTGAAAACGCCTGCGCGACGAACGCGTTCGGGCGACAAGAGATCTCTGGCGAGCGGGCGCAACTTGACCTTCAGCCACTCCGCAACCGGCACTCCAAACCCCTTTTTGCTTCGCCGCGTAACAAACGGCGGCATCAGTTCCTTGACCGCTTTCTTCAAAATGTATTTCGTTTTGTGGCCGCGCAGTTTGTACGCGGAAGGCAGTGACGCAGCGAATTCCGCCACGCGCGGATCCAGGAATGGCGCGCGCACTTCCAACGAAACGGCCATGCTCGCGCGGTCGACCTTTGTTAGAATGTCTTCTGCGAGATAGAGCTGCGTGTCAACGCTTTGCATACGCGTCACCGGATCATCGTTGTCGCACTCTGCCGCAATCTGTCGTGCTTGCGCATAGATCTCATTGTCGCTGGTGGCAAGCACTTCCGGAGTTAACAACTGCATTTGCTCCTCAGGCGTAAACGAGCCGAACCAGACGTGGTGTCGCGCGACCGTGTCGTACTTCACTCCGGTGACAAATCGGAGTGCCTTGTAATCGAAGGACAGGTTCTTCGTTTTCACCGGCAACAACCTGACCAGTCGTTCGATAACTCCCGCACGCACCGCAAGGGGAATGCGTTTGTAAACTTCCGCCCAGCGAAGACCGGCATACATCGGATACCCGGCGAACAATTCATCTCCGCCGTCGCCGCCGAGTGCGACAGTCACGTGCTTCCGAGTGAAGCGCGACAGAAGGTAAGTGGGCACGAGTGATGGATCGCTGAAAGGCTCGTCCATCCAGGCGCCGATTTCGCTCACGAGATTCGCAGCCAGGTTTGCGCTCAGGCGTTCTTCGTGATGATCCGTGCCAAGAAACTTCGCCACGCCACGCGCATACGCCGACTCGTCGAACGAAGACTCCGCGAATGAAATCGAGAATGTCTTCACCGGCTCCGACGATGCTCGCACCGCCAGTGCAGCAACAGTCGAGGAATCAACTCCACCGGACAACAACACCCCAAGCGGCACGTCTGAAACCAAACGCATGCGTACGGCATCGGCGAGCAACTCGCGTAGTTGTTCGGCGGCATCGTTTTCGGATGGTACTGGTTCGGCTGTCCTGTGACTGAGTTGCCAGTATCGCTCGACGCACACTCGTCCATCTTCAAGCGTTAGCTTGTGGGCCGCGGGAAGTTTGTTGATGTCCTCGTAGATCGAGAGTGGCGCAGGCACGTAGTCAAACGACAGGTATTGCCGCAGCGCCTGTAGATTGAGCGACGGCTTCACGGCTGGATGCGCCAGTAAAACTTTCGGCTCGGAAGCGAAGACCAGTGTTTTATCGAAGATGCCCCAGTAGAGCGGCTTCTCGCCGAAGCGATCGCGCGCGATAAGCAGACGGCGTCTTCTGCTGTCCCACAACGCGAAGGCAAACATGCCGTTGAGTTCACGGATCATTCCGTCGCCATACTCTTCGTACAGATGCGGCAGGACTTCCGTATCCGAAGCACTGCGGAAAGAGTGTCCGCGCGTTTCGAGTTCGGCCCGCAGTTCGCGATAGTTGTAGATTTCGCCATTGAGAACGACAGTGACGCTTTTGTCCTCGTTAAAGGCGGGTTGTTCACCGGTGACGAGGTCGATGATGGCGAGCCGGCGCGTACCGAGTGCGGCTCCGCTTGTTACAAATAATCCTTCCGAGTCGGGACCGCGATGCAGCATCCGCTCACACATTGCGTGCAGCAGTTCTCGTCCGCCCTCAACAGGAGGCGCGTGAAAATCAAGATTGGCCCAACCGGTAATTCCGCACATGTTCTTTGTTGTTAAGGACGATCTTTAAAGCCTAATCGCTCGCGCACAGAGTAGATCGCTTTCGCTTGCGATTCGTGATAGGTGCGCACCAGCATTTCGGCGAGTAGTCCCATTAATAAAAACTGAACTCCTACGGCGAACATTACGATGCTCAGGATTGGCAGGGGAGTCTGCACGAAGTCGGCCCTGTGAAAAATCTTGAGAAAGACTGCGTACAGTCCACCCAAAATAGAGATCGCAAACGCCAGCATTCCAAACGAGCCAAACACGTAGATTGGTTTCGTTTGGTATGAGGCCATGAATTTGATCGTCATCAGATCAAAAACGACTTTGAGTGTTCGCGAGAGTCCGTATTTCGATTTGCCCATCGTGCGCGCGTGATGCTCGACCGGTATCTCCGTGACACGCGCGCCGGCCCATGCTGCATAAATCGGGATGAAACGGTGCATCTCGCCGTACAGACGAACGTCTTGCAACGACTCGCGCCGGTAAGCTTTTAGCGAGCAACCGTAATCGTGAAGCGGCACGCCGCCAATCCACGAGATCAAACGGTTTGCGATCATCGAAGGGATCTTGCGCGTCACCATCTTGTCTTTGCGGTTCTTGCGCCAACCGGAAACTACGTCGTAACCCTCGTCAAGCTTGCGCAGCAGGCGCGTGATGTCCGCAGGATCGTTTTGCAGATCCGCGTCCATCGGAATCAGCACTTTTCCGCTTGCGGCATCGATGCCCGCTGCCATAGCCGCTGTTTGACCGTAGTTTCTTCGCAGGGCTACGACGCGCACACGCGGATCCCGTTCGGCGATTTCGCGCAGGATCTTCAGGCTTCCGTCCGTTGAACCATCGTCGACATAGACGATTTCGGCCGAGCGGCCGAGAGATTTGAGCGCCTCGTCGAGTTTTGCGTGCAGCGGCAAGAGGTTCGGCTCTTCGTTGAAGACGGGAAGAAAAATCGACACGTCAGGTGTGTCGGTTGTCGAGCTTGCCGGCCGCTCGCGCGTTAAAGTTTCCTGTTCGTCGAGAATTTTCATCGGATCGGCGCATCTGTGGGGGAGCGCTGACTGCCATTTTAGACTATTTCGCCTGAAACCATTCGACAAAACGGTGCAGGCCCTCTTCAATCTGTGTTTTTGGATGGTAGCCGAGCAAGGCTCGCGCCTTGGAAATGTCGGCAAAGGTTTGGGGAACATCGCCGGGTTGCGGGGGTTGGCGGTCGATTGTAGCGGGTGTATCCAACTCTTTTTCGAGCAGCGAAATCAGTTCCCTGAGTTCGACGGTTCGTGACTCGCCAAGATTGATCACTTCGTAGTGGCTTTTGTCGTAATCGATGGCGGCCATGACGCCGTCGATGATGTCGTCGACATACGTGTAATCACGACGAGTGGTACCGTCGCCAAAGACAGGGATTGGCTTGCCCTCGCTTATCAGCTTCGCGAATTTGTGAATCGCAAGATCCGGGCGTTGCCGTGGTCCATAGACGGTGAAGAAGCGAAGGCAAATACAACGGAGTCCGTAAAGATGCGAATACGTGTGGCAAAGGAGTTCGCCGGCGCCTTTTGTGGCGGCATAGGGTGAAATGGGCTGGCGTATGGGGTCGTCCTCGCTGAATGGCACCTTGGCATTGATGCCGTAGACTGAAGACGACGAACCAAAGACAAACTGCTTGATGTTGTTGTGCCGCGCGAATTCGAGCAGATTCAGCGTGCCGTTAATGTTTGTTTCAGTGTAGAGCTGCGGCTCGGAGAGTGACGGCCTCACACCGGCTCGAGCTGCGAGATGCACAATGCAATCGAAGTTATCCTTCTGGAATACTTGTTCGAGGGCGGCGCGATTTCGGATGTCAACTTCAGAGATATGGTATCGCCGATCGTTGAGATGCTCTTGGATGTTGTCACGCTTGATCGACGGATCGTAGAAGTCGTTGAAATCGTCGACGACAGTGACGTGCTCAACGCCCGTCGCAAGCAGTCGATCAACCAAATGCGAACCAATAAAGCCTGCGCCGCCAGTGACGAGAAGGTTCTTCATCAGTCCTTTGTAGCATAGATCCACAAATGCCAGCCCCACCTCGAGGCCAATTGCGATTCCAAAGAGCGAGGCAGAATCGGGCCAAGGAGCGGAAGCCAACGCTTGTTCAGGAAGTAAGTGCGCAGCTCGATACGGGAAAAGTCTTTGAAAAGATCGCCTGCTTCGGTTCGGGAATAGACTCGTGCGAGAGGATTGCCTGCGCCGTCAGTGTTCCTGCTCAGGAACTCTTCCGAGTTTAGATATCCGGGTTGGACGCGCAATTGTCGCGCATGTTCACGCAAAGCGTCTTCGGGTTCGCCGGTCAGAAAGTTAACAAGCTTTACGCCTGAGTTCCATCTCAACAAGTGTACGCCGGCGCGGCGAAGAAGTGAGATGTTGACGCGGTAATTGTAAGAGTTGCGATGGTAGAGCATGACGATCGCCCGGCCGCCAGGGCGAAGAACACGATGGATCTCGCGCACTGCCGCGGCTGTATCAGGTGTGTGATGAAGTACGCCGTGAGAGTAAACGATGTCGAAGGAGTTGTCTGGGAAATCCAAGTGTTCGGCGTCGGCAACGCGGAAAGCGCCGGACAGTTGAAACAATTCGAAGCCCCGTTTAGCGAGGTCGACGGCGGCTTGCGTTAGATCGACGCCGGTGTAATTGGCTCCAGCCTTGGCAAACTGGGCGCCATCGGTGCCCAAGCCGCAGCCGACTTCGAGCACTGATAAGTTTTTTGAGTTTGCAAAACCTGCGGCCGCGGGAATGTGCCACTCTTTCTGATAGCGATGCTCTTTTACCACTTCATAAAATTTTCGCGATCCGGGTTGGGCACCGGCAAATTTGGTCCCACACGGATGCTCCTGCCAGAACGCACGCACGCGCTCTTTGAGTTTGGAATTTGCTTCTGACATTTCCAAAGCAAAGAAGGATAACAGCCCGAAAAGGGATTCTCCACCGCCTTGCGCCTCAGGCCAGCTTTGCTGGGCGAAGCCGCCGAGGCGCAAGGTGCGAAGGCCGTTGGGGTGAGGTTCCCAGATCCGGCTCAGGACACCCACCTGTCCCACCAGTTGATTTTGCCCCCTCTATCAACTGGCCCAGATCAAACGCTCGCACGAGAAGCTCTCGATCTTGCTATTCTCTGGAGTCACTCAAAAAAATCCGGCAACCCTTTAAAAATAACAGTAGCGTTTAACGACGGGTGGACTATACTCACTTTTCTATTTAGAAATCCTTAGAACAATCTCAAAGAGTTATTAACTCGTTCTCAAGGACCTTATGCCTCATAACCATCACCTCTCCTACGAATTCGGTCCATATCGGCTCGATCCGAATGAGCGTGTGCTTACGCGTGCCGGCGATACCATCTCGCTGACGCCGAAAGCGATCGAGATACTGTTGCTGCTGGTCACCAATGCCGGGCTGTTGGTGGAGAAGGATGCGCTGCTGCAGCAAGTCTGGCCAGAGTCGAGATTTGCTTCGCAAATACCTTCCGTCCACCTCACACTAACAGAGGAAGTACAGATTCTCTGTTCCGTTGCACGTGATCAGATAGCAATCGGCAATTTCGAAGCGGCGAATTTAATACCTGCGCCGCTGGTCGGTGCCGGCGAAATGGCCCAAGCTCGATGCTTCGAATCCTTATGCAGCAGCCGATCTCCTCTTCACGCCAGGCACGCTTTTGGGGGTGCGTTGCTGGGACGAAAAAGATGATCCATGGTCACAGGCAAGCAGAAGCTTTCCGCAACGGATCAGTAGCGCTTTTCGAGCAACTCGGAAAAAAGAGTCGTTCTGCTGAAGCTCGAATGGAGTTAGGCCGTTGTTACTACAGGCAAGGGCTTTTCGACCTGGCCCGGGAAACAATATCGGTCGTCTACTCTGAATTGGCCGAAGAGGAGGTAAGAACTCTTTGCCTGGTTATTTGGGGCTGCATTGAAAGAGGATTTCAGGACGTCTGAAAGATTCACTGCTGAAACTTCGTGAGGCTATGAATCTTGAGGTTGCAGGGCGTCCAATGACGAACCGGTGCTACAGCGATCTGGGTATCACGCTCAAAGAATTGGCCGTTTCCGAGCACGATGATAGGTACTCAGACGAAGCAAGGCTTCATTTTATGCGAGCACTGTACGAATACCAGTACGAGCTCGCAAGAAAAGTCTATAGCGGAGATCGGGGTTCATTAAAGAGTGATGATGCGAAGTAACCTCTATTACGAATTTGGGCCATATCGACTCGATCCGAATGAGCGTGTGCTCACACGTGCCGGCGACACCATCTCGCTGACGCCGAAAGCGATCGAGATACTGTTGCTGCTGGTCACCAATGCCGGGCAGTTGGTGGAGAAGGATGCGCTGCTGCAGCAAGTCTGGCCGGACACGTTTGTCGAGGAATCCAATCTCTCGCAAAACATCTTCACCCTCAGAAGAGCTTTGGGTGATGAGCGTGCTGGGCCGAAATACATTGAGACAGTGGTGCGCCGTGGTTATCGGTTCGTAGCTACAGTCAGAGTGGTTGGCCCGGACGAGAATCACAAGAGCACGGCGGCAGTAGAAGTGGCGCAACGAGTGGTCGTGGCCGTGCTTCCGTTTGTTAATGCCACTGGCGACGCGGATGTTGAATACCTGGCTGACGGTGTCACGGACAACATCATCAATAGTCTCTCGCGTGTTGCCAAACTGCGGGTGATGTCGCGCAGCGCAATCTTTCGCTATAAAACCAAAGAGCTCGATCCACAGCAGATTGGACGGCAGCTTGGGGCCTCGGCCGTCTTGGTGGGCAAGATCAACTCGCGTCCCGCAGGTGTGGCGATCAGTGCGGAATTGGTTGAGGCTTCTACGGGCTGGCAGTTGTGGGGAGAAAGCTTTGATTGTGAGCGCAAAGACATTCTCGAGATTCAGGACGAAATCACGCGCCAGCTGCTGGCCAGTTTGAAATTGCAGTTAACCGGTGATGAAGAGAAGCGCGTCACGGCCCGCTACACCGAGAACGCCGAAGCCTATCAAGCTTATCTGGAAGGTCGCTATCACTGGAGCCGCTACACGAGGAAAGGGATTGAAAAGGCGATCGGCCATTTCCGGCGCGGCATCGACCTTGACCCTAACTACGCGTTAGCCTATGCGAGCATCATTGATTGCTACCTCCGACTGGCAACAAATTACCTGCCACCAGAAGACGGCCTTACCCATCCGACGAGTCAACCCCTACATGACCCTACTGCTAATGTGAACGCTGCCGATGAACCAGACCAGCGTGTGAAGCTGCGCTTCGAATGGGACTGGAAAGGCGCCGAGCGCGAACTCCGGCGCGCAAACGAACTCAAGACCGATTACCCTTCCGCCCATCAATGGTATACGGCATATCGCACAAGTCAACGCCTCTATGAAGACCTATGCTTTCATAAAAGCGTCAAACGTGAATCGAATGTTAAAGGCCGAGCTTCGCGCGGAGCACTTCCGCCGCAGATCCCGTCACTGGATCTGACATCAAGCGAGCAAGTGCAAGTCTATTGCACAATTGCGAGGGAACAGATTGATGTGGGCAATTATGAAGCCGCATGCAAAGTTCTTGAGACTTGGTGGGTATTTGGTAGTTGGCCGAAACTTGACGGACTGAGCCAACAATGTTGCGCCGACCTTTTATTCACGACCGGTGAGCTCGCAGGAAGCGTGGCTAGTGCCACACAGCTGCCGAGAGGTCAAAGACATGGCGAAGAACTGTTGAATGGTTCTATAGCCCTGTTTGAACAATTGGGTTTTAGAAGACGAGCCGCGGAGGCCAGAATCGAACTTGCGCTTTGCTATTATCGACAAGGGTTATTTGATATTGGACGCTCCACTCTGATTCGAGTGCTCGATGAGCTTTCTGATGAAGACGGGGAACTTCGTAGCCTTGCACTTATAAGACTGGCAAGCTTAGAACGGCACGCTGGACGGCTTAAAGATGCCTTGGCACGACTAATCGAGGCTACCCCTATAGTTGAGGTATCTGGACCGTGGGCAACCGGTCGCTGCCATCTTGAGTTAGCCTCAACCTATAAAGATCTGGCAACTTCCGAGGGGATAGCACGCTATTTTGATTATGCAAACGCGTTCTACTCCAAAGCACTTTACGAATTCGAAGCTATTGGGCACCACCGCTATGTCGCCGCAGTCGAAAATAATATGGGTTTCCTCTTGCTAAGTCTTGGATTTTATGATGACTCAGAAAAGCACCTCCTACGTTCTCGTAGATTATTCGAAGGGTTCTCTGATACTGTTCGTGGAGCTCAAGTAAACGAAACCCTTGCTCGCCTTCATATAGCAACCGAACAATACGCCCTCGCGCGAGAAGAAATTGAACGAGCGGTTGAGATTTTGGAACTGACCGATAATGAAGCATTACTGGCGGAGGCATTGACTACCAAAGGTGTTGTCGCCAATCGACTAGCGCGGCATAGCGATGCCCAAAAAAGTTTTGAGGCGGCCTATAGAGTTGCCGAGCGATGCGGTGATAACGAGGGGGCCGGCCGGGCTTTATTGATTATGTTTGAAGAAATGGGGTACCGGTTACAACAAGCGGAGAAGAGCGAAGTATCAGAGAAGTTGAAAAGCTTACTTGCAGCTACTCAACAGACAGCACTCCAAGTTCGCGTCGAAGATTCCCTTGCAAAATCGGCTTTGCATCAAACGCAGAAGGTGAAGCATTAGAACACACCTGCAGTTCTAGTCCTCTGGAAAAATAAATCCCGCCAAATTGTTTATCGCGTGGAGGTCGATAAAACGAACGTGATTCGTAGTTCCCGATTCTAGCTTCATGGGCTAATCCTTTCTGCGGCATGGAGATTGCCCGCGTTAATCAAGGCCGGATTAATGGCTCCAAAACACTTCAGCTTGATAGATACTTGAAACATGTTAGAGGCATTTTGACCGAAGTTCTTCAGATTGACCACTCATTACCAAGATGTCAAAACAGTCAAAAGAACTTCAAAAAACCAAGATTGATTCGAACTAACAGCTGAATTAATTCGAGTCGTGGAGATAATGCCGGTGCGAGTTGTTGAGATCGTGCCGGTCGCCGTGGTCGAGATCGTTCCAGTTTTGGTTGTTGAAATGATTCCAGTTTTGGTTGTTGAAATGATTCCAGTTTTGGTTGTTGATATCGTCCCTGGTTTCGCAAAGGCGGGGGCGGCTAAAGCTACAACCAACATTGTAGACCATACGATTGATTTAACGTTCTTCATTGTCTTGCTCCTTGTGGATGAAAGTCAGGGGTCACTTAGTCGGCTCGAAGGTTTCGCCTGCTGAGCCTTTCCTTTGGGCCGACCTTAACAAATAACTGATTCGACTTAATGCTTGTCAAAGGATGTGCCAAAGACTACAAAAAGTGACGAAGCCAATCTAAATGTTGCGGTGCTTGTACTTAACCATAGATAGTACCTGAATTGCACTTCAATCACGTGATAGTGCTGCAATTGACTATCGACTACACAGCTAGGGAAGCTTAGAGAAAAATTATCAACTTTCTTCGAAAACTTAGCAGATAGACCGGATCCAGCTTTGGTCGGAACCATGTATATGCGAGTATCAGTGGATACTAGGTATTCAAGACCTTTTTAGATGGGTGGTAAGCGTGACATCAGTTAAAAACATGGTTCTGACGGGCACCGGGCTGGAATCTCTGGCTGAGAGCGAGCGCGTTTTGGCGTGTTGTACGATTGCTCGCGAGAAAATTGAAACCGGAGATTATGACGCGGGCTGCACGGTACTTTCGCCGTGGTGGACACTCGGAGAACGGCCGAACCACAAGGGTCTGGATCAGCTGGCTGCGGCAGAACTGCTTTTGACCACCGGATCTCTTAGCGATGCAGTTGCAAGGGCAAAGCGAATTGTGGGCGGGCAAAGGCTAGCCGAAGCCCTCATCAGCGGAGCGGTCGCACTTTTCGAACACTTGGGGGAAAAAATAAGAACAGTTGAAGCTCGTATCGAGCTTGGCTGTTGCTATTACCACCAAGGTCTCTTCGAAATTGCTAACTCCACGTTGCGGTCCTGCGTTGAAAGTCTTACGAATGAAGAGTATGAATTACGTGCTGTGGCATTGATTAGGTTAGCAATTGTGGAGCGCCACTCTGGTCGGCTTCATGAAGCGCTCGATCTGCTTGAGCAAGTGTCTCCTGCTAAAAAACTAATTAGTCCTTGGACGAAGGCTCGCTTCCTGACGGAAATGGCCAATACTCTTAAAGAGTTCGGTGTGGCAGAGCGCCGCAAGTCGTACTTCGATCTTGCTCTGACGCATTATCGAGAAGCCGGATTACAGTTCGAGCAAATTGGCAATTTGAGGTATGCCGCTGCGGTTGAAAACAACCGCGGCTATCTCTTGCTCAGCCTTGAACGATTTGAAGAATCTCAGACTCATCTTGAGCGAGCCCGCACGTTGTTCAGTGGGTTAGGCGACAGTATTGGTGGTGCCCAGGTTGATGAAACATTGGCCCAACTTCACTTGGCTTCAAACAGTTACGAGTTAGCGGAGCGTGCAATCGAACTGGCCGTGAACACACTTGAAGGCAGTGGCGAAGATGCTCTCTTAGCCGAAGCTCTTACTACACAGGGTTCTATCCTTTGTCGGTTAGGGCATCGGCAGGAAGCCAAGCCGATTATCGAACGTGCCAGACGCGTCGCGGAACGGTGCGGGGATCGTGAGGGCGCTGGGCGGGCGTTGCTGATCCTCATTGAGGAGATGTGTGAGCAGTTGGGGGATGACGAGCGGCGCGAAATTGGGGCTCAGGCCAACCAACTGCTCGCAAATTCACAGCAGCAGGCCACGCGTGAACGACTGCGCAAGTGTCTCGAGACCATCGCCGAAGCCCACACCCGCTACGAAGCACAACGCGAGCAGGAGATTCATGCCCAGAAGATGGCCGCGCTCGGAGAGCTTTCATTCGGCGTAGCGCACAACGTCAATAACACATTAACAGGCATTCTGGGACGCGCGCAGTTGATCCTTCGCAACAACAACGACCCAGCCAAGGTAGAGTCTGGCCTCGAACTGATCATCAAGAGCGCTGAAGACGGAGCCCACATCATCCGTCGTATTCAGGACTTCGCACGCCAGCGCCCAAGCCGCGAATTTGAGGTTATCTCAGTATCCGAACTCCTCAAGGATGCATGCGAAATGACGCGGCCGCGCTGGGAGGCACGTTCCGAATTCGCCCCCATACGCTTTGCCTTACACGCCGATTGCACAGCTCATGTCAAAGGCGATCCCGTCGAATTACGGGAAGTCCTGGTCAACATGATTTACAACGCCCTCGACGCAATGCCGTCCGGAGGCGAAGTGCGTGTCTCCACCCAGGAAACCCGCGAACGTGTCGTCCTCCATATTACAGACACCGGCACGGGCATGGGACCGGAAGTAAAGCAACGGCTCTTCGATCCGTTCTTCACGACCAAAGGCAAGGCGGGCACCGGAATGGGCCTTGCCGTCAGTTTCGGTATCATTCGCCGCCACGAAGGCTCGATTGAAGTTGATAGCGAGCCCGGTCGCGGAACAACTTTCAAAATTTCATTGCCGAAAGTTGTGCCAGAGTTGCCGGAAGCAGACAACACTGACACCAGAGACATCAGTGTTTCACCCTCCGAAGACAAAGTCCGCGTGCTTGTCGTGGACGATGAAACGCACGTGCGTGAGGTCTTGATCGAAGCCTTGGAAGCGGACGGCTGCGAAGTAGTATCAGCTCAAAGCGGTGAGATTGCCCTGGCCCTTTACGAGCAGTACGAAGGTAAGTTTGACGCTGTCTTTACTGACATTGGAATGCCGGACATGAATGGTTGGGAATTGGTTACAGAAATCAGAGAGCGGTCTAAAACCATGCCCATCGCAATCATCAGCGGCTGGGCCGATGCAATCAGCGTTCAGACGAGAAACGCAGTAAAAGCCGACTGGGTGGTTGCCAAGCCGTTCGACATCAACAAGATCTCAAACATCGCGCAGGAGATCGCGAAACGTAAAACGTCAGATTTCGTTAGGAATTAAGCGCTTGCGCTCAGGTCGTGGCGTTCGAGCTTGAGGTAGAGACCACGGCGTGTCAATCCGAGTTCGCGTGCAGCGCGTGAGATATTTCCGGTGTGACGTCGCAGCGCGTCGGAGATCATTCGTCGTTCGACTTCAGCAAGCGCATCCGCAAGCGTTCCGGGACCCGCGCTCTGCAAATTCGAGGAGGGCAGCGTCGCAATCGACACTGCTGCCGCTGCCGAAGGCGTTGTCGGAGATGACGTCCGTTTAAGCTCGGGCGAAAGATGCTCGGGAGTGATAATCGTTCCATCCTCAGCACGGGCCACTGTGCGCTGAATCTCATTGCAGAGTTGCCGCACGTTGCCCGGCCAATCACTCACCATTAACAAGTCGACCGCCTGTGGCGTGATCTGTATGTCCTTGCGACCAAACTTTGCCGAATAATGGTTCACGTAGTAGTTAACGATGGTCGGGATCTCAGAGCGGCGTTCACGCAAAGGCGGCACTCGCAAGCGAATGACGTTCAGCCGGTAGTAAAGGTCCTCACGAAAGCGACCTTGCGCAACCATGTCTTCCAAGTCGGTATTGGTCGCAGCGATGATACGTACATCAACCTTGCTCGGTCGCTGCTCGCCAAGTGGCTGAATCTCACCTTCCTGAAGAAACCGCAAAAGCTTTGGTTGGACGTCAAGCGGTAAATCCCCGATTTCATCAAGGAACAATGTCCCTCCGGCAGCAGTTCGAATCACACCATGCGAATCGTTGATTGCCCCCGTGAAAGCTCCACGCCGGTAACCAAAGAGATAACCCTCCGACAATTCCTTCGGCACTGCCGTGCAGTTGAAAGGCACAAAGACTTTCGCGCGGCGAGACGAGATTGCGTGGATTGCACGTGCAACCAACTCTTTCCCCGTACCCGACTCGCCTGTCACCAACACAGTCACATCTGACGAGCGGATCTTATGCACCTCTTCAACCAACTGCGTCATCGCCAGACTCGAGTGGATGAAGCCCGGCATCAGACTGGTGCCCGTCAATTCATCTGCGCGTTCACTAGTACCGCTCTTCTGAGCACCTGCTCGCAAGGCACAAACATCCATTCCCAATTCCACCACCCGCAGAAGTGGTTCCAGAGCCACTCCCCTCGGCAACGTCGAGCGGTTGCGAGGCGCCAGATACATCTTCGCCGGCGGCGCATTCGACGACTTCAGTAAGATCACTTCAGCATCGTGCTTACGGCAATAGCGATTGCGAGCGGCTTCGTCTTCGACTGCGTCCAGTTCGACGGCGATCTTTACGGTCTCCGCGGGTGTGCAACCCATTGCAATCAAAACCCTGGGCTCATTCCGCTCGCCGCGCTCTGTAACTATCAAGCGCTCGGCACCCGTTTCCTGACGCATTACCGCCGCGAACTCGCGCAGCAACAGTTCACGTGACGCCACCGCCTCCGCGAGACGCAACGTCAAAAGCTGCGTCAATGCTGACTGCTCCTGGATGCGTTGAGGAGTCGTACGAGCGAGATCTCTCAGTTCTTCCTCGGCACAAGATAAATCAAGCCGCGCGCCTAAATCTCGAAACGTGTTCAACGCGCGGCTCAGATGTTCACCCGCGCGAGCAGGCAAGATGATCGCGTAAGCACGGCCCAACTCAAGATGCGCGCGAGCAGCACGATATCGATCGCCCAGCAGGTCGAATATCGAAACACTGCTACCGAAATGCTGCGCCGCGGCCGCGGCGTCGCCGCGCGCCATATTCAACATGCCATTAAGGCGGTGGGCTTCACCGGTGAAGCCCATGTCTGTAGCGGAGTCGGTGGTCTGGTCGCTAACGTGCTGTAATTCCTTACTACATTCGTCCAATTCACCCGTCAGTAAATGTGCCTCTGCAGCAATCAAGCGCGACTCGCAGATTGCCTGCCGGTCGCCAATGATTTCTGCCAGCGTGAGTGCTTCCCTGGCCTTTGCTAATGCTTTTGCGGGATCGGCGATGACCAAAAAGCAGCGGCCGAGCGTTCTCAGCGCCTGAGCGGCATACCACTTATTCCCGTTTTCCGTCGCGAGTGCAACAGCCCTACTTAGATAATCTTTAGCCTGGTCCAGATCGCCGCGAAGCATGTGCAACTCGCCGAGCGAATCCAGGATCATTGGCACCTTAGCGCCACGCTGATCAACTTCCGTTGCGAGCGCAAGGGCGCGCTCGAGTGCTTCGTGGGCCCGGTCCCACTGTCCGATCAAAATCAGGTTGATGCCCAGGTTGTTATACCCGTCAGCCGCATTCGCCTTGTGGTCGGTTCGTTCATAGTAGGTGATTGCTTTCTTGAGGTGATCGATGCCTTCCTGCGGCCGTTTCAGAAACCAGCAACAGCCGGCCATGTTTGCGTAAGCCTTCCCGAGGGCATAAGCGGCCGGTCTATCGCCAATGAGCTTGAGAGACTGCTCGAAATTTTCCAGTGCCGATTCGTAATCACCTTCCTGAAGATCTGCGACGCCGATGCCAAAATACGACTCAGCAAGTCCTCGCCACTCACCATTCTGACGGAAACATTCCAAAGCCCGCTGAGCATAATCGCGCGCAATCGGGTATTCACTGATACTCCTATAAGTGCGAGATAACGCTGCGTAAATATGCCCCAGATTCACCGCGCCGCTTTCGGCATAGTCGCGTAAGGTCGACTTAAGCATCGCGATCGCTTTGGGATGATCGCCGGTGTAGTTGTACCCCAGACCGATCTGGACACGAAGGTAACTGACTGTTTGATCATCCAGCTTGGCACGCGAGTCAGGATCCTCATACATCGCGACAGCAGCGAGGGAATCACGATAATGACCCTGTTGCTCGAGCGCGGTGGACAGCGCACACCTGGACAATGCAAGGATTGTGGGATTGTACCTGGCGTTAGAGATTAGGAGTGTAAGCCGATCTTTGGCTTCGGTAGAGAGACCCTGATCCAGCAACGAACGCACTTCGTCCAGATCACGAGTCAACGACTCAGTGGTAGGTTTCCCTCGCGAGCGAATCCTAACCCGAGCGTCAGCGAGATCGACCACACCTCGCTCTGTAGGGGGCTGTTGCTGGTCACGGCCAAGAGGGTCGTGACCCACACGTTTATCCATTTAGTACCTATAAAAGATCAATCAACCTGACTTTTCATGATGCTTGGGTGGGAGGGACCGCCTCAAAACTATTCCGACAACAGTTTTGCCGCGCAAACGTGTTATGCGTGGAGAATTTAACACATGAGCCAAAAATCGTACAGGTTTCTTGCGTACAAACTGAGGAATTTTTTAGACTAGGACAAACCTGCCTATAAGCCGCCGGAGGCTTGGCCCATCAATTAACCTATCAAAACACACAGGTTTACACCGCAATTTAACCGTTTGCGCACCTTGACACCCCTAAAGTCGGTCGCTATCATTTCCGTTTCCGTTCGCAGCGCGGAGCTTCGCCTAGGGTTATATGTTTGAGTCGCTCTCGGACAAATTAAAACGGACGCTAAAGAATTTGCGGGGCGAGGGCGTGCTGACGAAGGAGCACGTCGACGCTGCGCTGCGCGAGATCCGTCTGGCGCTTTTAGAGGCGGACGTCAACTATAAAGTCGCGAAAGACTTTATTGCTTCTGTTCAGCAGAAGGCTGAAGGGCAGCAGGTTTGGCAGGAACTCAAGCCGTCCGAGCAAGTCGTCAAAATCGTATTTGACGAACTGGTTGAGTTGCTCGGAGGCCAATCGTCGCGGCTCGTCTTTACGAAACAGCTACCAAACACGGTGATGGTGGTTGGCCTGCAAGGTTCGGGTAAGACCACGTCCACGGGAAAGATCGCGCGTTGGCTGGCTGCGAATCAGGATCGAAAGCCGTTATTGGTTTCAGTAGACGTTTACCGGCCAGCAGCTCGCGAGCAGTTGAAAGTTATCGCGAAAGCGACGGGCCAACAGATCTTTGAAGATCCACAAACGAACGATCCGCTGACGCTCGTGCGCGAAGCGCAGAAGCACGCGCAGCAAACCGGTTTCGATACGTTACTGATCGACACCGCAGGCCGCCTGCATATCGACGATGCGTTGATGGAGGAATTGGTCAAGATCAAACAGGAAACGCATCCGGTTGAAATACTCTTTGTTGCCGACGCAATGACGGGCCAGGACGCCGTTCGCTCCGCGGAAGAATTTCATCGGCGGGTGGGAATCACGGGAGTGATCCTGACGAAGATGGACGGCGATGCTCGTGGCGGCGCCGCACTTTCGATCAAGCAGGTCACCGGACAACCTGTGAAGTTTGTCGGCGTGGGCGAACGTTACGATGCCCTCGAGCCCTTTTATCCGGATCGCGTGGCCCAGCGAATTCTGGGAATGGGCGACGTTTTATCGCTCATCGAAGAAGTACAGGCGAAAGTCGATCAAGACGAGGCTGAACAGCAGCTCAAGAAACTACAGAAGAACGAATTCACGCTGGATGACTTTCGGTCTCAGTTGCGCCAGGTTAAAAAGCTCGGCTCTTTCTCAAGGTTAATGAAGATGCTGCCGGACCAGCTCCTTGGCGGCATCGGAATGCCACAGTTGGATGAGGAGCAATCGAAGCAGATGGAGCAGGAGCTGAAACGCACCGAAGCCATCATCGATTCGATGACCTGGGAGGAGCGCAACGATCATCGCATTTTGAACGCGAACCGCCGCCGCCGCATCGCTCGCGGATCGGGAACGTCAGTAGCGAGTGTAAATCAACTCATCAAGCAGTACGTGGAGATGCGTCAGATGATGCGGCAGCTTTCCGGTTTCGGAATGTTTGGGGGCGGCGGGTTCAAAGGCAAGATGTTGAGAAAGATGACGGGCATGCCGGATATGGCTGGTTTCGGAGGCGACCCGGGAGAGGTGCCCTCGTTACCGGCTGGGCCATCAAAAAAGAAGTTGAAGAAGAAACGAAAGAAGAGAAGAAGGTAATCCACAGATTACACAATTGAAGGAGAAACGAATTGTTAGCGATTAAGTTAATGCGCACTGGTGCGAAGAAGAGTCCGTCGTATCGCGTTGTAGTCAAAGAGAAGCAGTCAAAACGCGATGGAGCTTATTTGGAGAACCTGGGCACATACAATCCCACGCGAAATCCGGCGGAGATCAAACTCAACTTGAGCAGGGTCAACTACTGGATCGAGAAGGGTGCGCAACCCACTGATACCGTGAGCCGGCTAATCAAGGCCAGCACGAAAGCTGAACAGGCTGCGGCCGTTGAAGGCTAACTTCTTCTCTGTGCAACCTCCGTGTTCTCTGTGGTGACAGGTAACCACGGAGACACAGAGAGCACAGAGGCTGCACGGAGAATACAGTCATGCGAGACGCCATCGAGATGATCGTCAAGTCGCTCGTCGACGATAGTGATAACGTGGACATTCGCGAGATCGAGCAGCGCAATGGATCTACTCTCATCGAAGTGCGCGTCGCGCCGAATGACGTAGGAAAGATTATCGGGAAGCAAGGGAAAACGATCCGCGCTTTGCGATCGCTGGCCCGCATCGCAGGAGCAAAGAAGAACCGCCGTTATCTCCTGGAAATCGTCGAGTGATTCAGATGGACGACGCGAACTCGAGTGAATTGGTGATCATCGCTCGAGCAGTGAAACCACGCGGCCTCAAAGGCGAAATAGTTGCGGAGCTTTTGACAGACTTTCCCGAGCGCTTTGAAGACGTTGACGAACTAGTGCTTGTTTCGCCAAAGGGCGAACGAGCCATTGGGCAGCTCGAAGGTTACTGGTTTCAAAATGATCGAGTGGTATTGAAGCTGGCCGGCTACGACGACGTTGAAGGGGCCAAAGAATTAGTTGGATTTGAATTCGCTGTTCCGGAATCCGAGCGTGTCACACTTCCTTCCAACCAGTACTACGATTGGGAATTGGAAGGTTGCACGGTAAACGTCGGAAGTGAAAGCATCGGCAAGGTTCAGTCGGTGATCAAAACAGGCGGCGCCGAGATCCTGTTGATCGTCGATGAGAACGGCAAGGAACGATTGATACCTTTGGTTGATTCTATCGTTATCAAGATAGACGCTACAGCCAAAACAATCGTAGTCGATCCACCCGAAGGGCTTTTAGATCTTTGATTACTAAAAGGGATGTTGCGCTTCGATATCATCACAATCTTTCCTGAGTTCTTTCGCGAGGCAATAGATTGTGGGATTTTGAGGCGAGCTCGCAATGCCGGACTGGTCGACGTCAAGGCCCACGATCTGCGACAGTGGACCACTGACAAGCATCACGTCGTAGACGATCGGCCCTTCGGTGGCGGCGATGGGATGATTCTCAAGCCCGAGCCGATCTTTGCTGGTGTTGAAGCACTAACTGGAGCTTCGCGAAAAGAGGATCTTCCAGCAGCCACGCGAGTGATGTTGTTATCGGCCCAGGGGCAGGTTTTTTCACAGGCCCTGGCTCAGGAGATCTCGCAAAACACGTCCCATGTCGTTCTCCTTTGTGGACGCTACGAAGGAGTCGACGAAAGAGTAGCTGACGCGCTGGTCACTGACGAGATTTCGATCGGCGACTACGTGCTGTCCGGCGGTGAACCAGCGGCGCTGGTAGTGATTGACGCCGTTGTTCGATTACTGCCTGGTGCGTTAGGTAGTGAGACTTCAGCCGTATATGAGTCGTTCTCAGAAGGCTTGCTGGACCATCCGCAGTACACGCGGCCGCCGGATTTCAGAGGAATGAAAGTTCCGGAAGTATTGTTGAGCGGGAACCACGCTGAGATCGAGCGCTGGCGTAAGGAAGCCGCGATGGAGAAAACACGGCGTAAGCGGCCTGACCTGCTGAAATGAATTGATAAGGAGCATCGAGAAATGAATCGATTGGACAAAATTGAAGACAGCCAACTGCGTAATAATATTCCACAGTTTCAGCCAGGCGACACCGTCCGTGTTCACGTGCGGATTAAGGAATCTGAGACCAAAGAGAGATTGCAGGCTTTTGAAGGCGTCGTGATTGCACGCAAGCATGGCGGCGCGCGCGAAACCATCACCGTACGAAAGACAAGTTTTGGCGTCGGCGTCGAAAGAATCTTTCCGCTGCACGCGACGATCATCGACCACATCGATCTGGTAAAAAGAGGTCGCGTCAGGAGAGCCAAGCTCTACTATCTACGAGGGCTCAGAGGTAAAGCCGCACGCATTCGTGAGCGTGATACTCGCGGTCATCAGGGAGACGATGCCCAAGCCTCGGCAGCCGGCAAGAAATAGTTACAGGATCAACAAGATTTCCTGTCCATGCGGATCGCGATCGATGCTCATACTGTCGGCACAAAGCTCGGAGGCAATGAAAGCTACGCCATAAATCTCATCGAAGCGTTAGCCCAGATCGACAGCTTTAATCATTACACTATCTACGTCACTACTGACGAGGCACGCGATCGCTTCCATCAGCGTTGGCCCAATTTCAAAGTTCGCTCAACTCTTCCGCACACGCCGCTAATCAGGATTCCCCTCACGCTGAGCGCCGAGCTCAGAAAACATCCGGTCGATGTCCTGCACGTTCAGTTTACTGCGCCTCCGTTTTGCCCCTGTCCCGTGGTCGTCAGTATTCATGACCTGTCATTTGAACACTTGCCCCAGACCTTCAATCGTCGCAGTCGAACGCAGTTGCGGTTAACAGTGCGGCATTCTGCCCGGCGAGCAGCACGAATTCTTTCACTGTCAGAACACACGCGCCGCGACATCATGGAGACGTACGGTATCGAACGAGAACGCATTGAGGCCATCCCTCTCGCGGCGCCGAAACATTTCGCACCCGTCAAAGACAACAGGGAACTTCAACGCGTGCGACATACTTACGGAATAGACGGCGATTACATTTTATCTGTAGGTTCTATCCAGCCTCGCAAAAACCTGGCTCGACTTATCAAAGCCTACGCTTTATTGCGAGGTCACTATTCAGCGGATAAGCTGCCCAAACTGGTGCTCGCCGGAAAGTGCGCCTGGCTTTATGATGAGACCTTGCGCGCGCTCGAAGATTCCGGCATAAAGAATTCCGTTGTTTTGACCGGATATGTACCCGAGGCGGATTTGCCTGCACTGTACACTGGCGCGCTTTGCTTTGTTTACCCGTCTTACTTCGAAGGCTTCGGATTACCACCACTCGAGGCGATGAAGTGTGGCGCTCCGGTGGTGGTCGGCAACAGGACCAGCTTACCCGAAGTTGTTGGTGACGCAGCGTTGGCCGTCGATCCTTTCGACATAGACGCGATCGCGAAAGCAATCAAACTACTGATGGACGACTCGCAACTTCGTGCGGAGTTGACCGTGAAGGGCCAAAAAAGAGCCGCCGCTTTTGATTGGCGAGAAACTGCGCGCCGTACACTCATGGTCTACGAACAGGCAGCAAAACTCTCTCGTTAGGCGTATGCGCATCGCTATTCTCGGAACGCGAGGAATTCCGGCCAGCTACGGCGGCTTCGAAACCTTCGCAGAACATCTTGCGACACGGCTTGTGGCCCGCGGCCATGAAGTCACTGTATATTGCCGCGCTCACTACGTTTCACCGAGACAGTTGGAATATCACGGCGTCAAACTCCAGGTTCTGCCCACCATCCGGCACAAGTATTTCGATACCGTCGTACACACGTTTTTGTCGGCCATCCACGCTGTTTCGGGACGTTATGACGCCGCTTTGATTTGTAATTGCGCCAACGCTCCCTTCAGTCCCATCCTGCGGCTTACCGGAACGCCGGTGGCGATCAACGTCGATGGGCTTGAACACAAACGCAAGAAATGGGGTTGGTTGGGCCGGCGCTATTACCACTTGGCTGAGTATCTATCGACTTTGTTACCTAACGAGATGGTCACTGACGCACAAGTGATTCAGGATTACTACCTCACTCGCCACCAGACTCAGTCGACGATGATCGCCTACGGCAGTGAGATTGAACGACGTCCGGATCGCGCGGCAGTACGTAAGTGGCGAGTCGAGCCGAACAGATACATCCTGTACGTATCGCGGCTCGAACCTGAAAACAACGCTCGTCTCGTAATCGAAGCTTTTAAGAAAGTCAGGACCGCTTACCGGCTGCTGATCGTCGGCGATGCGCCCTATGCCGAACACTACATCAACAGCCTGAAAGCACAGGCTCGCGGCGATAAGAGAATTATCTTCACCGGCTTCGTCTTTGGTCAGGATTATCGCGCGCTTCAGCAAAACGCGTATTGTTACATCCACGCCACCGAGGTAGGCGGCACGCATCCGGCCCTGCTCGAGGCAATGGGTTATGGAAACTGCGTGCTCACTCTCGCCACTCCGGAAAACATTGAGGTAGTTGGTGAAGCCGGCGTTCCATACATTGATGAATTCGATTTGGCCGAGAAGTTACAAAGAGTTTTACGCGATGGATCATTGGTCCAGGCTTTCAGAAATCGTGCGCAGCAACGAATTCAGAGCCACTATGACTGGGACACGGTAGTCGACCAGTATGAGCAACTCTTTGCGCGCATGAGTGGCCAGACGTTTGAACCTGATCCGCCGGTAGCTGCCGAATCTGAGGCAGCCGAAGTGATACACAAATGATTACGTAAACAGAGAGGCGCCCCGCCAATTCAAGAACTGGCGAGGCGAAGCGTTACGGGCAGGTGTCGGGTAAATCAGGGTGGCTGTGCAAAGCATGAGAATCGCCAAAAACTCACGATTCATTCGGGCGGCGCGTTAGCGGGTAATGATAAGGCCGGATAAACTAAGATAAACGCACCCTCCAAAAGATCTGCACCCACAGCAATCTGAAAAAACAGTTCAAACAACCCTACTATTTTCGTTGTGTGCGAAATTATACGATTGAACTGTGACCTGTCAAGCACAAACTTCACGATTTTGAAAAATCTTCGTGACAAATAACCGAGCGTCTTCCGGAGTGCGGCGGCTTGCCGCTTTAGTCTTTGATCACGAACTCGCGGCCAAAGCGCGGCAAGCCGCTGCTCTCCAGGGAGGGGTTATTGGCCCGAGCGTGTTTGATGGAGTCGATAGGCTTGGCGGCGTACGGCCTCGGAGACATTTCGGTTCTGAGTCAGGGTTTGCAGGTCCTTGGTGCGAATCCTGGGCAAAATGTTTATTACCGTGGGGATTGGAGTGCGCGGGTTCCGTGCGAGGTTGTGAATGATCGGGTAGGAACGGGCCCAACTGCGGTTGAGAGCGATCACGCGCAGCACTTCGTCCGAAACAGTCCTCATTGCCGAGATATTCTCGATTTCCTGTTCCGTGATCCGCGGATTGTTGACTACAGCCGCGCAGACCACCTTGTTTGAATCGCGGATCAGAATGCCGCGAGCTTCTCGGTCTCCTTTCATCGCGAGTTTCACTCTGTCCCTGGTATTCATGAACATTATTCGCCGAATCAGCGAAACTCTTTCAGTACTGACGCTTCCTGATTCGAGACGTTCGCTCTCAATAGCGCGCTGGACGTTGGCGGAGGCTTCCTCGACAGTTTCAGAAACCAGCTCCTCATAGCGTTCCGCCGGAAGCCAGGCATCGTCGAGGTCAGCATCAGATACCTCGATATGCTCGGCTATCAGCCATGCATCGTCGAGGGTGAGGTCCCCGGCTACCGTGCTTAGCTCCGCCGTCTCAAAAAACTCCGCGGCAGCCGTCTGGCCGCGTGCTCTGAGTTCGTCTGCAATCTGGCGCGCGCCACGCTCTTTCTCAAAAAATTCTTTGCGTGTTTCGCGGGCACGTCTTTCAGCTTCACCACTGCACGCCGGATTCCGCAGAATCGCATCAATGATCTCAGGACAACGGACCAATCGCTGCTGGTTAATTGTGAGAAGTTCCAAAAGCGAGCTGTGCGGAGTCGCGGCAGCTAACTTTGCCAGGGCCTGATCGGGAGTTTGCGTGTTGAGAATGGTCGCTTCGTAGACTTCGGGTTTGCCATCGGTCTGAGTCGCCAGATACGCCAGGACGTTTGGAGCAGTGTCGGGTGCTGTGGCTGCGATCAAGAGATCTTCCGGCGTTTCGGCTTTCAGCGTCTCGGTTGCCGCCGCGGCGATTTCAGGATCTTCGCTGCCCGTGAGCGCGACAAGAACTTCCAACAGATCACTCTGTTGCAGCGGCAACATTCCACGCGCTGCTGCCAGGCGAGCAGGTTGTGGAGCGCTGCCGCTGATTATGGCTTGAACGACTGGGTTTGTTGATGAGATCTCAGGGTTCAAGGGGATGGGTTTATAGGTCCTATAGGTTATAGGACCTATTTTCTAGGCCGCGATTCCGTGGCACTTCTTGTACTTCTTGCCCGATCCACATGGGCAAGGTTCGTTGCGCCCGACTTTCGGCTGATCTCTCACGACGGTTTTGATCTTACCGTCTTCTTCTCCGGCAGGAGCCGCACCCTGATTTGGTCCGGTAAATCTCAGTGCCGCAGGCCGGCGCGCCATACGCCGCTGCTGCAAACTCTCCGGCGCCTGCTCGGAAACGACTTGCAAGTTGAACAACGATCGGATCGTCGAGGTGTCGATTCGATCCAGCATCTCCTGGAACAGATCGAAACTCTGCTTCTTGTACTCAACGAGCGGATCTTTCTGCCCGTAACCAACGAGTCCAATACCCTGTTT
>Ga0157375_10000950_pt1 | contig 25099 bp, 18 predicted proteins | sample M35metaG_FD_115311 | JGI IMG/M metagenome (GOLD analysis project Ga0157375, IMG submission 115311) | Miscanthus rhizosphere microbial communities from Kellogg Biological Station, Michigan, USA - M3-5 metaG | ecosystem: Host-associated > Plants > Roots > Rhizosphere > Soil | place: USA: Michigan... | reverse complement strand
GTCGCGCTGAACAGTGCACTCGCAAGGATCGCCGCGGTGAGTGCACGGAGGTTCACTTGTCGCATCGTGGAAATTCGTTTCATGTTGTTTTCTGCCGTTTCAAGCAAAGAGTTTGAAGCGAAGAGCTTTCAACGCGGATTTCGCGGATGAAGAGCAAAGAACGCGGATAGAAGCCAAACAAGGAACTCTGCATATTGGTACCAGACGGTATCCGCGAATCGGTTCATATAGATGTTCTTGTCTTTTCAAATCGCTCTGCTCTCATCCGCGTTGATCCGCGTAATCCGCGTCCAATGTTCTTGGCTTCATGCAGCCTCGACCTCGGCCTCGACTTCGACCAGGCGCGGCTTGCCACCGCGCGGGGGCGCAAGCAGCATCCGCGTTTCGCGCTTCGCGAAGATCAGGCGCATCAGGCTGGGCAGCAACAGCAATGAAAACACCAGGCTGACGATGACGCCGCCGACGTTGACCGCCGCAAGGCCGCGATAGATGACGCTGCCCGGACCGGGATTCACTGCCATGGGCAGCGCACCCAGTGCGCCCGTCATCGTGCTGGCGAGGATCGCGCGCAGACGCTGGTTCAGCGACATGCGGATGGCATCGTCGAGACTGGCCCCGTTTTCCTGCGCCGTTCGCGTCAGGTCGACCAGCAGGATCGCGTGATTGACGACGACGCCGACCATCATGATGAATCCGATCATCGACAACAGGTCGAGCGGCTGGAATGCGAAAAGGCCGAGCACGCGCAAGCCGAGCATGCCGCCGATCAATGCAAGCGGCACGGTCAGCACGACGATCACCGCGTGGCGCAGCGACTTGAACATGGCCGCCATCAGCAGCAGCAGCACGAACAGCGCAAGAATGAAGTTCCTGCCCATCGTGCCGACGATCTGGTCGAGGCGGTCGGCGCTGCCGGCCAGACGGATCGTGCCGTCCGGCAATTCCTTGCGCAGTTCCGGAAGGACGTCCTTGTCGATGGTCGCCAGCGCGTCTTCGAGCGCGAGCGTTGCCGGTGGATCCATCGTCAACGTTACCGTACGTCGATGATCGAGACGGCGGATCTGTGTCGGGCCAAGCGCGGACTGCAATGCGATCAGGTCGCCGATCGGCATGACCTTGCCGCTTGGCGTGACCAGTGGCGTCTGCGCGATTTCCTCCGGCGTCTCGCCGCCGCCGGCGCGCAGGATGATCGGCACGCGCTGTTCGCCGTCGAAATATTCACCGAGCCACGAGCCCTCGCCGAGCGAACGCATGATGTCGCCGACAGTGGCGCGGTCCCAGCCGGCTTCGGCGATGCGACGATCGTCGGGCTTGGCGTGCAGTTCGAGTTGTGCGGCATCGGTCGCCGGAAACGCCTGCACGTTCGCGCCCGGGAATTTTTTCTCGAGCAGCTGGCGGCCGGCTTCGGCAACCTTGTACAACTTCAGGCCGTCCTCGCCCTGCAGATGGATCGACACCGAGCGCGCCGAGCCGCCGAAACCGCCGAACAGGTTGCCTTCCTCCGTGAACACGCGCGTGTCCGGAAAACCGACGACGATCTCGTCGCGCAGCAGTTTCTCCAGGTCGCCGATGCGTTTTTCATCGACCACGCGCGAACCGATCGTGCCGCCTCCCGGCCACAGCAGGACGTACCAGTTCTTCAGGTATGGCTGCTTGGTGTGATCCATATATGGTTTCATGCGCGCCAGAATCTTCGGCACGATCTCCTTGTCGACGACGTCCGGCGCCATCCCCGGCGGGAAGTTGAAATAGGCATCGATCGCCGCGCGCTTGACCGGCGGCAGGTAATCCAGTCGCGGCTTGAACGCAAACGTCAGCGCCAGCGGCAGCACCAGCAGCGCGGCGATCCAGCCGAGCTGCTTCGGGCGCGTGTCGGTCAGGACCATGATCTTGTCTGTCAGCCATGGCCAGCCGTCACCGAAGCCGGATTTGAGCTTCTTCGCCTTGAGCCAGCCCGACGCGGCCGGCAGCACCGTGATCGCGACGATCACGGACAGTGCGACCGCGATCGATATCGTCAGTGCGAGGTCGGCGAAGATCTGCCCTTCGACATCCTTGAGGAACACGACCGGCAGGAATACCGCGACCGTCGTGATCGTCGAGGCAATCAGCGCGCGCACGACCTGGTTCGTGCCCTTGTAGGCCGCCTCGTCCGGCGTCATTCCGCTTTCCTTCAGGCGCAGGATATTGCCGGACACGACGATCGCGCCTTCGACCACCATGCCGACCGCGAAGGCCAGGCCGGCGAGGGAAATCACATTGAGGCTGTGACCGGTGATGTGCAGTGCCGTGAATGTCGCCAGCAGGCAGATCGGAATTGACGTCGCTATCAGCAGGGTTGCGCGCCAGTCGCGCATGAACCACCACACGCACAACAGCGACAGCAGCGCGCCGACGATCAGGTTTTCGGTCAACAACGAGACCGCGCGATTGATGAACAACGCCGAGTCGAACGATTGCTCGATGCCGAGGCCCTTGGCTTTCATCGGTCCGGCGCGCAAGTCGGCAACGACGGCCTTTACTGCATTCAACGTCGCCAGCACGTTGGCGCCGGTCGCGCGGCGAACGTCGAGGCCGATGGCCGGGTTGCCGTTCTGATAGGCGAAGAACTGCCGTTTCGGCGGCTGCATCCGCACGCTCGCCACGTCGCCGAGGCGGATCGGTTTGCCTTCGCGCCAGGACAGCACGAGCCCGCCGAGTTCCTCGGGCTTGTAGCGGCCGGTATAGCGCAATTCGTATTGCTGCCGGCCGACCTCGATCTGGCCGCCGGAGACGTCGGCGGCGCTGGCCGCCTTGGCGGCGATGTCTGGAAGCATGATGCCGAGGCTTGCCGCCTTGGCCGTGTCGACCGTGATGCGCACTTCGTCCGGCGGGCCGGCGTTGACGATGACCTGGGAGACGCCGGGCACGCCTTCGATGCGCGGTTTGACCGTATTCTCGATGAAATGCCGGTATTGCTCCATCGGGCCGGGGGTGCCGGGCAGCAGCTGGACGAAGAACCACGACAGCGATTCGTTCGCGTTGCCGCCGCCTTGACCGCCACCGAGCTGGACGACCGGACGATCGGCATCCTTCGGAATCGAGCGCACGCGGTTGATGCGGCCGATGACCTCGACCAGCGCGTTCTTCATGTCCGTGCCGATCGCGAACGTCAGATTGATGAAGCTGCCGCCGGAACCGGCATTGCCGTCAAGTTCCTCGAGGCCCGGCAGGCCTTGCAGCACTTGTTCCTGTGGCTCGAGCAGCTCGGATTCGACCTCCTCGGGCGAGGCGGCGCGCCAGTTCGTCTGGATCGAGATTTGCGGCCGGTCGATGTCGGGGAAGAGTTGCAGCGGCAACTCGCGCAGGCTCAAGAAACCGAACACGGCGACCAGCACCACGACCATGCCGACCGCAATGGGGTTCTTGAGCGAGGATTCGATCAATTTCATCACGGACTCCCTCTTCGTTCACGGTCTCAACCCCGGTGCGTGAGTCTGGTCGCGCACACCGGGAATTGGATGTACCAAGAGTCACAAGGGTTGCGTTGATTGCGCTGAAATGTTGCCGCGCTGCGCCAAGGCGTGCAGCGCAACTGAACATGAAGGTGCGCGAGGCAACAGCGTCGCGCCGCGCGCTACTCCGATCGGCGGGTTCGGCCTTTCGGGCGAACGGTCTTCCGCGCAGCGGAAGACCTGAGGTTTCCACGCGGATCAGGGTTCCGAAGTGGGCAAGATTTCGACAACATTGTGCCTAAAGGCACGAGGCGGGCGCCTCATGTCGTAGCAATAGGTTGGAAGTCGGCAGCGCGCCTTTCGGCGGCAGAGAGGGTTCTAAGGTGTGGCGGCGGAACGCGTCGTCTCACCACGATTGCTGACGAGCAGTCCATCCATCCGGCGCAGCCGTTCGGCCATCACCTTCATGACGTGGATCGAGAAGTTCGGCGTCTGCTGCACCATGAAGATGAAGCGCTTGCGATTGATGGCGACGAGTCTGCACGGTGTCCGCGCAACCGCCGAGGCGGATCTTGGTGAGTTGTCGATCAGGGCCATCTCGCCGAGCAGTGCGCCGCGCTCGGCAGTCTCGACGACGGTCTCGCCGACGATGACGTCGACATTGCCTTCCAGCAGGACGTACATTGCATCGCCGACATCGCCCTTGCGAAATACCCACTCGCCGGGCGACAGATTGGTCGTGTCGGTTTCGAGTCTGAAAAGATCTGCTGGATTCATGTGCGCTCCCTGTGAGCCGCCGGTATCAGGTTCAGCGGCGGCTCGCGGCACAGCCCGCCAGGCGTCAGGCTAGCAAGCAAATCTTTCCGTCAGGTTACAAGGTGCTGCACCCGGAGGCAGATCGGCTACCGGCTGCAGCCTGAACTTTGGGTCGAGGCCGTCGGCTGGTGGTATGCCGTTTCCTGGGCCGGCGCACGTTTTTTGCCAGCTGTATGAGGCATCATGGAAGCATGATCTCTTTCATTATTCCCGCCTACAACGAAGAACGTCTGCTCGGAGCCACCCTCGGCGCCCTGCATGTCGCGGCGCAGGCCGTTGGCGAACCCTACGAATTGATCGTCGTCGATGACGCATCCACGGATGCGACGCCTCAAGTCGCCGAACGACTCGGTGCGCGAGTGGTCCGGGTCGCTCACCGCCAGATTGCCGCGACGCGCAACTCCGGCGCGCGCGCAGCAGTCGGTGAATGGCTGATTTTCGTCGATGCGGACACTGTGGTGAATGCGGCCGTGGTTCGCTCCGCCATGGCGGCCTTGCGCGACGGCGCGGCGGGTGGCGGCGCTGCCGTGGGTTTCGATGGCACCCTGCCGTTCTACGCGAAATTGCTGCTGCCGCTTTTCGTGCGCCTGTTCCGCTTCGCCCGTCTTGCTGCCGGATGCTTTCTTTTCTGCACCCGCGCGGCGTTCGCGGCCGCAGGCGGGTTCAACGAACAGCTTTTTTGTGCCGAAGAACTCGCGATGAGCCAGGCCTTGAAGCGCCATGGCAGGTTCGTGGTGTTGCGTGAGCGGGTAACCACATCCGGGCGCAAGCTACGCACCTATTCCGGCCGCGAATTGCTGCGCATGCTCGGCGCCCTGGTAATGCGCGGGCCCGCGGCCGTAAAACAGCGCCAGGGCATGGACATCTGGTATGGGGAGCGGCGCGAAGATCCGTACTCGGCGACCGCGCCGGAGGCATCAGTCAATTCGATGTCGGCCTGACACGCAGCGATCCGGCTAGGGAAGACAAAAACGCAGTTCGCAGGCGATGCGCGCGTCCGTTCCGTTTCATAGGTCGAGGCCGAGGTATCGCGTTCCCGCCACGGGGTTGTATCGGTACGCTTCGATGTCGCGGAATCCGAGCGTTTCGTAAAGCGCTTGTGCGCGTCCCATCGACGGCAGCGTGTCCAGGCACATGCGCGCGTAGCCGATCGCGCGCGCCTCATCGATGACGCGGGCGGCGAGCAGCCGGCCAAGACCGGTTGCTCGAAACGCCGGCCTCACGAACAGGCGCTTCATCTCGCAGGCCGCGTCGGCCATTGGCCGCAGAGCGACGCACCCGGCCACGGCGCTGTCGCTGCGGGCGAGCAGCAGCCGACCCCGCGGTGGTGCGTATTGACCCGGCAAAGTCGCCAACTCGTTGGTGAAGTCCTGGAAAGAAAGATCGACGCCGAGCGACGTCTGGTATTCGGTGAACAGGCGGCGCACTTCGTCGACGTCGTCGACGCCGGCCGGTTCAATCACGATCATGGCTTCGCCGCCATCACGGCATCCGGACTTCGGGATTGTCGGGAGCATGCGAGGTGCGAGGTGTCCAGCGTCCTCACGTCAGCAGTTGCACCTTGTCCTTGTAGCTGCGCGATAGTTTCAACTCGTGCCCGGAATCGAGGACGAGGAAATATTCGCCGTTGAGGTGCGGGCGCATTTCCTTCACGCGCGAGAGATTGACGATCGTCGAGCGGTGTACGCGCTGGAAGCGCCGCGGATCCAGACGGTGTTCGAGATCGCGCATCGTTGCGCGTAGCACGTGCGTGTCGTTGCCGGCGTGGATGCACATGTAGTCGCCGGCGGCGTCGATCCACTGGATCGCTTCGATGTCGACACGGACGATGCGCTGGCCGTCCTTGATCGCAAGCTTGTCGCTCGTATGGCGCAGGGCCTCGGCGGCGTCGGCGAGACTCAGCGGCGGCGCGTTCGGCAGCGTCGCCATCAGTTTCAGCAACTGCTCGTACTGGTCGCTCGCGGCCCGCCGCGCCAGCTGTTCGCGCGCACGCACCAGCGACTGGTCGAGGCGCGCGTCTTCGACCGGCTTGAGCAGGTAGTCGAGCGCGCTCGCCGCGAATGCCGCGAGGGCATATTGATCGTAGGCGGTGACGAACACGGTCAACGGCATCAGCGTCGCCGGCACGGCGCGCAGCAACTGGAAGCCGTCGACACCGGGCATCTGCACGTCGAGGAACATCAAGTCCGGCTTGAGCGCTGAAATCGCCTTGAACGCTTCGCGGCCGTTGCCGGCTTCGCCGACGATCTCGATGTCGCCATGATGGTGCAGGCGCAGTTCGAGCCCGCGCCGCGCCAGCGGCTCATCATCTACAATTAATGTGCGTATCATCGTCATGGTTGTAGCTGAGTGTGGCGGCCGCTCCCGGCCATCCATGGCCTCCGCGGCACTTGGGCTCCTGCCCGGCGAATCATTGTCATGCTGCGTTGCTCTTCGCCACGGCCTCGAACGGCAGCTCGATGCGGATCTCGACGCCGTGCGGTTCACGGTTCGACAGGCTGAACTGCTGCCGGTTCCCGTACAGCACGTGCAGCCGCTCACGCGTGTTCGCAAGGCCAACGCCATGGCCGTTGCTGCGGTTTTCGAAATTCTTGCAGCCGGGCCCGTCATCGCGCATTACGATGACGAGCACCTCACCGGTGCGCTTTGCCTCGAGCTCGATCGCGCCGCCTTCCTCACGCTTGGACACCGCATATTTGATGGCGTTCTCGATCAGCGGCTGCAGGATCAGGCTCGGTACCAGCGCGTCGCGTGCGGCGGCCTCGATGTTCATGCGCACGCGCAGGCGTTCGCCGAAGCGCAGCTGCTCGATGCCCAGATACTGGTTGGTCGCCTCGATTTCCTGGGCCAGCGTCACGCGCTGCACCGGGTCGGAGTCGAGCGAGTAGCGCAGAAACGCGCTCAGGCTGCCGACCATGCCGTTCGCCGTGCCGTTGCGGTGATCGAGCACGAGCGTCGAGATCGCATTGAGCGTGTTGAACAGGAAGTGCGGGTTGAGCTGGTAACGCAGCATCTTCAGCTGCGCCTCGTGCGCCATGGCTTGTGCCTTGAGCGCAGCTTCCTTCTGCTCGCGCAGCTGGCGGCTGAACTTGATGCCGAAGTAGAGACCCGTCCAAGACAGCAGCAGGTACAGGCTGGACGCGAAATACCACAGGTAGCCGAACATGCTGTGCATCTCGCAGTCGTCGCAGAAGCCGGCAAGGATCACGACGAACATCTTCATCTGCACCAGGGTCGCCAGCAGCAGCAGGCCAGCAGCGGCGAGCGCCATGTGCGGCGTCGGCCAGTTCCACACGTACCGGTAACCGAGCCGCAGAAGGCAGGTCAGTGCGAATCCGCAGGCGCCGACGGCAAGATAGAAGAAGATCCACCTCGGTGGGGCGCCCTCGCCGACCTTCGCCGAGAAGCCCAGGATCGAGTAGCAGCACCAGCCGACGATCTGCAGCGTCCAGAACAGCCGGCTGGGGTTGGAAAGAAGCGATTTGAGCGTGCGCATGGCGGGAACCGAGGCGGCCTCGACGGCATATGCTAAGCGGATTCGCTTGCCGTTGCCTTCGCTCTGGCGCACGGCTCCAACGTCCTGCCGCTGGATTGCCTCGTTTTGACGGCATTCGCTGGCGTCCCGCTGGTTTGGCCGCGGTGCGGTGGCAGGCTAAACTACGCATCCTGCCTTGGCGCGCGTGCCCCGGCACCGCAGCATTCGAGGCTTCCTGAGTAAATGAAAACGATCCTGGTCACCGGCGGCGCCGGTTTCATCGGCGGCAATTTCGTGCTCGGACTGATCGGGCAGGGCGGCTATCGCGTGGTCAACCTGGACAAGCTGACCTACGCCGGCAACCTCGACACGCTGGCCGGCCTGCGCGGGACCGACGACCATGTCTTCGTGCAGGGCGACATCGGCGATCGTGCACTGGTGACAAGGCTGCTGGCCGAGCATCGACCGACGGCGATCGTCAATTTCGCCGCCGAATCGCATGTCGACCGCTCGATCGACGGACCGTCTGAATTCGTGCAGACCAACGTCGTCGGCACGTTGGCGCTGCTCGAATCAGCCTTGACGTATTGGCGCGCCGCGCCTCTGGCGCAACAGGATGCGTTCCGCTTCCTGCACGTGTCGACGGACGAGGTCTACGGTTCGCTCGGCCCGGTCGGCCGCTTCAGCGAGGAATCGCCGTACCAGCCGAATTCGCCCTACTCGGCGTCGAAGGCGGCATCCGACCATCTGGTGCGCGCGTTTCACCACACCTATGGTCTGCCGACGCTGACCACCAACTGCTCGAACAACTACGGGCCCTACCAGTTTCCGGAAAAACTGATTCCGCTGATGATCCACAAGGCGTTGATCGGCGACAAGCTGCCGGTCTACGGCGACGGCCGCAACGTGCGCGACTGGCTCTATGTCGGCGATCACTGTCGCGCCATCCAGCGCGTACTCGAAATCGGCCGCACCGGAGAAGTATACAATGTCGGCGGCGACGCGGAACGCGAGAACATCGTCGTCGTGCGCATGATCTGCAAACTGCTCGACGAACGAAGGCCGCTCGCCGGCGGCGCGAAGCGCGAGGCGCTGATCAGCTTCGTCAAGGACCGCCCGGGCCACGACCGGCGCTACGCGATCGATGCCGGCAAGATCAAGTCGCAACTCGGCTGGCGGCAGAGCGAAACGTTCGAGAGCGGCATCGCCAAGACGGTCAACTGGTATCTGGACAATCAGGAATGGTGCGGGCGCGTGCTCGACGGCAGTTATCGCGGCGAACGCCTCGGTGTGAGCGCTTGACGGTGCGACGCTCAGCCCCCTTGAGTTAAGGGTGGGAGACCCCTTGCGAGCAAGGGGTTCAGGGATGTGGAAGCAATACGAAACTGATCGAACACAAACGGCCGGGCTCTATCAAATGACGCAAGTTAATCGAGGCATCATCCTGGCCGGCGGTTCCGGCACACGGCTCTATCCGCTGACCCAGGTCGTCAGCAAGCAGCTGCTGCCGGTCTACGACAAACCGATGATCTACTACCCGCTGTCGACGCTGATGCTCGCCGGTATTCGCGAGGTGCTGGTCATCAACACGCCGCACGAGCAGGGCATGTTCCAGAGGCTGCTCGGCGACGGCTCGCAGTGGGGCATCACGATCCGCTATGCCGTGCAGCCGAGTCCGGACGGCCTCGCCCAGGCATTCGTCATAGGCCGAGAGTTCGTCGACGGCCAAACCAGCTGCCTTATCCTCGGCGACAACATCTTCTACGGACACGGGCTGACCGAAGTGCTGCGCCGCGCCGCGCAGCGCACGCAGGGCGCGACCGTGTTTGGTTACTGGGTGCGCGATCCGGAGCGCTACGGCGTTGCCGAGTTCGACAAGGACGGAAAAGTATCCGGCCTCGAGGAGAAGCCGAAACAGCCACGCTCGAATTATGCCGTCACCGGATTGTACTTCTACGACCAGCGGGTCTGCGATTTTGCCGCGGATCTGCAGCCGTCGCCGCGCGGCGAACTCGAGATCACGGACCTCAACCGCCGCTACCTGGAGGATTCGTCGCTGATGCTGGAGAAGCTCGGCCGCGGCTTCGCCTGGCTCGACACGGGCACGCACGAGTCGCTCGTGGAAGCGTCAAACTATATCGAGACGATCGAGAATCGCCAGGGCCTGAAAGTCTGCTGTCCCGAGGAGATCGCTTGGAACAACGGCTGGATCGACGCCGAGCAGGTGCTGCGCCTGGCGCTGCCGCTGGCCAAGAACGGCTATGGCCAGTATCTGCAGCAGCTGGTCCGGCAGGGGCCGGTGGCATGAAACCGAGCGCTGACACCGACCTCATGAAACCGATCTCATGAAAGTGATCGAGACGGATCTGCCCGGCTGCGTCGTGATCGAGCCGCATGTGCACGGCGACACGCGCGGCTACTTTTACGAAAGCTTCAACGCGGAAAAATACCGGAAGGCCGGGCTCGACCTGCGCTTCGTGCAGAGCAACGTGTCGCGCTCGGCGCATGGCGTGTTGCGCGGACTGCATTACCAGTTTCCAAATCCGCAGGGCAAACTCGTCAACGTTCTCGAAGGCGAGGTCTACGATGTCGCCGTCGACATCCGCGTCGGCTCGCCGACGTTCGGACGCTGGGCCGCAGCCGTGCTGAGTGCGGCGAACAAGCGACATTTCTGGATACCCGAAGGATTTGCCCACGGCTTTGCCGTGTTGTCGGATTTCGCGACCTTCTGCTATCAGTGCACGAGACTTTACGAACATGCGGCCGACGCGGGAATCCGCTGGAACGACGGCGACGTCGCGATCGACTGGCCGATCAGCGTGCCGCAGCTTTCCGACAAGGATCAGCGCGCGCCGTTCCTGCGCGATGTGCCGTACGAGCGCCTGCCGCGCTACGAGGAGATCCCTCGATAACCTGACACTTCGCACCCATCATCCACAACGACAAGGGAATGCAACGATGCGATTCGCAAGAAATCTGCTGACCGCCATCCTGTGGGGTTCCGCCGGTTTGCTGCCAGCCGCGGAAGTTCCGATCACCGATTTCACGCGCCACGAGCAGTATCTGAGCGTCAGGATTTCGCCGAACGGCGACTACCTCGCCGCGACCGCAGTGGTCGGCGGCCAGATAGTGCTGGAGCTGGTCAATACCGCGGACATGCGCCCGCGCGTGTTGCGCCCGCGCGAAGGCGACGACATCGCCGGCTACTGGTGGGTCGGGCCGGACCGGCTGATGTATACCGAAGGACTGCATGTCGGCGGCATCGACCGCCCTGTGCCGAGCGGCGAACTGTTCACGGTGAAGGCCGACGGCACGGGTGCCGCACTGCTGTTCGGATTTCGCGCCGGTGGTGCCTCTGACGAATCGCACACCGCGACACTGATCAAGAAACAGACCGCTGATATGGCCAGTGGCGAACTGATCGCGCCACTTCGCGACGATCCGCTGCACGCATTGATCGCGAGCTATGGGTGGTACGGGCCGGGTCATTCGGCGGCTTCGCTCGGCGTGCACCCCGAGGTCTACCGGATCGACGTGCGCGACGGCAAGAAGACGCTGGTGACGACAGCGCCATTGCGCGATGCCGAATTCCTGGCCGATCACAAGGGCGTGGTGCGCTTTGCTTTCGGCGTGGATACCGACCAGTTCCGCAAGGTCTGGTATCGCGATGCGCAGGGCGGCGACTGGGGACTGCTGCGTGACGAGGGCAAGCAGCGCGACCAGTTTGTTCCATTGATGTTCGATCGCTCCGACGCCGCCGTCTACGTTGCCTGCGACAGTGCCAATGGCATCGGCGGCGTCTGCCGTTGGGACACGGTGACGCGCAAGCAGGAATTGCTCTGGAGCGCCGCGGATTCGGCCGTGATCCAGCTGTTGCCGACCGCGGACGCGCTCGATGCGTTCGCGATTCGCAGCATGCCGGGCCGTCCGGCTGTGAGCCTGCTCGACAAGAACGCTCCGGAAGCGGCGCTCCTGATCGGCATGATGAAACAGTTTCCGGGCGAGGACGTCATTCCGACCAGTGCTTCGTACGACGGCAAGAAGATAGTCTTTTTCGCGCACGCCGATGTCGATCCCGGTGTGTTCTATCTGTACGACGCGGACAAGAAGAAGACAGTCGAACTGTTCCAGAGCCGGCCCTGGATCAAGCCGGAGCAGATGGCAAGCAAAGAGCCGGTCACGTTGAAGGCGCGCGACGGACTCGGCCTGCATGGCTACGTCACGCGGCCGCCCGGCAAGGAATCGGCGAAACAGCTGCCGATGGTCGTGCTGGTCCACGGCGGGCCCTACGGCATACGCGACACCTGGAACTTCGAGCCGGACGTGCAACTGCTCGCCTCGCGCGGCTATGCCGTGCTGCAGGTCAACTACCGCGGTTCCGGCGGCTATGGTGACGCGTTCACGCATGCCGGTTACCACGAGTGGGGCGGCAAGATGCAGGATGATGTGACCGACGCGACGCGCTGGGCGGTCGACCAGGGCATCGCTGACGCAAAGCGCATCTGCATCTACGGCAGCAGCTACGGCGGCTATGCGGCCATGGAAGGCGCCGTCAAGGAACCGGACCTGTACAGGTGCGCGATCGCCGACGCCGGGGTGTACGATCTGCGCCTGATGTACACGCGCGGCGATACACGGCAAACGCTGTATGGTGAAAACTTCCTGAAGATGATTCTCGGTGAGGATCAGGCCGAACTCGCCGCACGCTCGCCGATCACGCAGCTCGACCGGCTGAAGGCGTCGGTGATGCTGATTGCCGGCGGCTCCGACACGCGTGTTCCGTCGGTGCAGGGCGAGAACCTGCACAACGCGCTCCTGCAGCGCAAGGTCGAGCATGAGTGGATCTATGAGCGCACCGAGGGCCATGGTTTCTACACCGAAGAACACGTGACCGCGATGTTCGAGAAAATGCTCGCTTTTCTCGATCGACAGATCGGTGCATCGCGGCCGGCCCCGGCGCACTGATGAAGATCCTGCTGCTCGGCGCAAACGGTCAGGTCGGCTTCGAGCTGGCGCGATCGCTCGCGCCGCTCGGCGACTTGCACGTGGCGACGCGCAGCGGCTCCGACGGGGCGATCGCCGTCGATCTGGCCAATCCGGAGACACTCGACGCCGCCTTGCACAGCGTGGCCCCCGATGTCGTCGTCAACGCCGCCGCCTATACCGCGGTCGATCGCGCCGAGGACGAAGCGAACCTCGCCGAGCGCATAAATCATTGGGCACTGACCGTGCTCGGCGCCTGGGCAGCGCGCAGCGGCGCACTCATCGTCCACTATTCCACCGATTACGTATTCGACGGCAGCAGCAAGCTACCGTATTGCGAGGACGACGCGACGGCGCCGCTGGGCGTTTACGGCAGCAGCAAGCTCGCTGGAGAGGACGCGTTGCGCGCTTCCGGCTGCGATCACCTGATCTTTCGTACCGCCTGGGTCTACGCCGCACGCGGCCAGAATTTCCTGCGCACGATGCTGCGCCTGGCGCGTGAGCGCGATCAGTTGAGCGTCGTCAACGATCAGCGCGGCGCGCCGACATCCGCGCGCCTGATTGCCGCAGCGACGGCGATCGCGCTGGCGCGCAATCTCGACAGCGACAGTGCGATGGTCGGTACGTATCACTTGTCCGCGGCGGGCGACTGCACGTGGTACGACTTTGCCGTCGCGCTGCTGCAATGCGCGGCCGCGGCGGGAATCATCGAGCGCTGCCCGACTGTCGTGCCGATCGCAACGTCGCAATACCCGACGCGCGCGCGACGCCCGGCCTATTCCGTGCTCGACACGACGCGATTCCGTTCGGCGTTCGGATTACACTTGCCATCCTGGCAGAGCGGACTCGATGCGGTGATCGGCGAACTGGCGGCGGCTGCGAAATAGATGGCGATGTCGAAGCTCGTTCCGGTGATTCTTTCCGGCGGCGCCGGCACGCGCCTGTGGCCGGTGTCGCGCAGCGCATACCCGAAGCCTTTCATGCGCATGGCCGATGGCGAATCGCTGCTCTACAAGACGCTCGACCGCGCTCTGCGCGTCGCCGAAGATGGCCATGTTCTTACTGTTACGGGCCGCGACTACTACTTCCTGACCCGCGACGATTACGCGCGTCATCCGAAGGCCGACTTCGACCGCTTGCCGTTCGTGCTGGAGCCGGCCGGGCGCAACACGGCTCCGGCCGTCATTCTCGCTGCCCTGCATGCGCGCGAAACGTTGGGGGCGGCGGCAACCCTGCTGGTGCTTCCCGCCGATCATCTGATCCGTGACGTCGAGGCGTTCGTTGCCGATGCAAGGCGTGCCGCGACGCTGGCTACCGAAGGCCGCCTGGTCACGTTCGGCATCGCGCCGACGCAGCCGGAAACGGGATTCGGTTATATCCGCATGGGTGCGGAGATTCCACGGAATGGCGGACGGGAAATCGTATCGTTCGTGGAAAAGCCCGACCGGCAGAAGGCGCAAGCCTATCTGGACTCGGGCGAGTACGTCTGGAATTCCGGCATGTTCTGCTTCCGCGTCGACGCGCTGCTCGACGCTGCGCAACGGCATTGTCCCGATGTGCTCGGTGCGGCACAGGCATGCTATTCCAGCGCAAGCGGCGCGGGCAGCCCGGTCGAGTTCGAGCGGGAGGCGTTCCTGGCGATGCCGGACATCTCGCTCGACTACGCCATCATGGAACGCGCCACGAATCGCGCCGTCGTTCCGGCAGCGTTCGACTGGAGCGATATCGGTTCGTGGAAGGCGGTCAGCGAACTCGAGTCCGACGTGCAGACCGACGCCGCCGGCAACCGCATCCGCGGTTCGGCGATCGTCGTCGAAAGCGAAAATTGCTACATCCAGGGCGATAAGCGCATGGTCGCGGCCGTCGGCGTGAAGAACCTGCTTATCGTCGATACCGGCGACGCCGTGCTCGTCGCCGATCGCGAGCGCGCGCAACAGGTCAAGCTCGTCGTCGATCGACTGCGCGCGAGCAACCACGACAGTGCGCGCTTCCATCAGACCGTGCACCGGCCGTGGGGCAGCTTCACCGTTCTGGAAGACGCCGCGGACTGCAAGGTCAAGCGCCTGACGGTGAAGCCCGGCGGCGTGCTGAGCCTGCAACTTCATCACCGGCGCAGCGAGCACTGGACCGTGGTCGCCGGCACCGCCAAGGTGCGTCTCGGCGACCGCGAGTTCCTGCTCGGGCGCAACGAGTCTACGTACATTCCGATGAATACGCTGCACCGCCTGGAAAACCCAACCGAGACCGACGTGCATCTGATCGAGGTCCAGTGCGGCGACTATTTCGGCGAAGACGACATCGTTCGTCTGGAAGACAAATACGGCCGCACCGGCGCGTCTGCCGATGCGGCGCCGCGATAGCTGCCAGGGCGCCACGATCCCAGCACAAATGCGGCGTCGCGCAACAGGATTGCCGACATCGTCCCGCGGTTTCTGCGATACTTTTCGACGCTGCAGTGTGACGCTTCCAAGGCGTCACGATCCATGCACAAGAGCGCGATCAAGACCGCCGTTGCCGCCCTGAAACGAAGCTACCAGCGAGGAATGACCCGATGAGATTCGCGTTCGCCGTTTTCGCCCTCTTGCCTGTCGCCGCCATCGCCGAGACGCACCCGTTCAACGTGCACGATCTGGTCATGATGGACCGTGTCAGCGATCCGCAGATCTCGCCGGACGGCAAGCGTGTCGCTTACCAGTTGCGCGAGACCGACTACGCGGGAAACAAGGGCGTCAACAGCGTCTGGATCGTCGATCTCGCCGGCAGGAATGCCGAGCCGGTGAACGTTTCAAAGCAGGCTGACTTGATCTCTGCGACGAGTCCGCGCTGGTCGCCGGACGGAAAGTCGCTGTTCGTGCTCGCCAAGTTGAAGGACGAGACCACGCAAGTGTCGCGACTGTCGTTCGAGAAGGATGCCAAGGGCGGCTCGAAGTTTGTCGCCCGCCGCGTCACGTCGCTGCCGCTGGACGTGGACAATTTCAAGGTTTCGCCCGATGGGAAACAGGTCCTGTTGTCGCTCCCGGTATTCAGCGACTGCAGCGATCTTGCCTGCACGAAAAAGCGCCTGGACGAGAAATCGGCCAGCAAGGCGAGCGGCCAGTTGTTCGAAAAGCTCTTCATCCGGCACTGGGACACCTGGGCCAATGGCACGCGATCGCAGTTGTTCATCGCCGACGTGCCTGCCGAGGGCGGCGTCGGTACGGAACCGCGCCTGCTGACCAAGGACATCGACGGCGACGTGCCTTCGAAGCCTTTCGGAGACGATGGCGAATACGCATTCTCACCCGACGGCAAGACCGTATACTTCGACGCGCGAATCGCCGGCAAAACCGAGGCATGGTCGACCAACTTCGACATCTATTCGGTGCCGGCGGACGTATCGGCGCCGCCGAAAAATCTCACCGTTGCGAACCTCGCCTGGGACAGCGCGCCACTGCCTTCGGCCGACGGCAAGACGCTCTACTACCTCGCCATGAAGCGGCCGACGTTCGAGGCCGACCGCTTCGGCATCATGGCGCTTGATCTGGCCAGCGGAAAATCGCGGGAGATCGATCCGAAGTGGGATCGGTCCGCCGGTGCGCTGCAATTGTCGAAGGACGGCAAGACGCTGTACACGAGCGCCGACGACAATGGCGATCATGCTCTGTTCGCCGTCGACATCGGCAGCGGCAAGGCAAGCAGGCTCGGCGCGCCGGGGCAGGTCGAAGGTTTCAGCGTGCGCGGCAACGATATTGTGCTCGCGCGCAGCACGCTGAAGACGCCGGCCGACCTCTTTCGCCTGAGCACGTCCGGTAGCAAGGAAACGCCGATCACCCGCGCGAACAAGGCACGCTTGGCCGAGGCGCAGATGGGCGATTTCGAGTTCTACACTTTCAAGGGCGCGGACAACGCCACGGTGCAGGGCTATGTCGTCAAGCCGGTCGGCTACGAGAAGGGCAAGCGCTACCCGGTCGCCTTCATCATCCACGGCGGCCCGCAAGGCGCAATGACCAATGAGTTCCATTACCGCTGGAATCCGCAGACTTATGCCGGCGCCGGCTTCGCCGTCGTCACCGTGAATTTCCACGGTTCGACCGGCTACGGCCAGGCATTTACCGACGCGATCTCCGGTGATTGGGGTGGCAAGCCGCTCGAGGATCTGCAGAAAGGCTGGGCCGCGGCACTGGAAAAATACAATTTTCTCGACGGCGACCGCGCCTGCGCGCTCGGCGCGAGCTACGGCGGCTACATGATCTACTGGATCGCGGGCAAGTGGTCGCTGCCGTGGAAGTGCCTCGTCGACCACGATGGCGTGTTCGACGGCCGCATGATGAGCTATTCGACCGAGGAACTGTGGTTCGACGAGTGGGAGCATCACGGCACGCAGTGGGAGAACCCGCAGGCTTACGAGAAGTTCAACCCGGTCAACCACGTCGCCGACTGGAAGGTGCCGATGCTGGTCGTGCACGGCCAGAAGGATTACCGCATTCCGGTCGAGCAGGGCATCGCCGCGTACACAGCGTTGCAAAGACGGGGCATTCCGAGTCAGTTTCTGACCTTTCCCGACGAGAATCACTGGGTGCTGAAGCCACAAAACAGCGTGTTGTGGCACGATACGGTCAATGCCTGGTTGAAGCGGTGGACGCAATGACCGATGCGGCAAATTTGACCGTGGAAAAGATTTCCGAGGCGCGCTGCTTCGGCGGCGTGCAGGGTTTTTACCGGCACGCCTCGGTAGCGTGCAATGGCGCGATGCGTTTTGCCGTTTACCGCCCGCCGCAGGCGGAGAAGGAGCCGGTGCCGGTTCTGTACTATCTGTCCGGACTGACGTGCACCGAAGAGAACTTCACGATCAAGGCCGGGGCGCAGCGTGTGGCGTCCGAGTTGGGCCTGATGCTGGTCATGCCGGATACCAGTCCGCGCAACACCGATATTCCTGGAGTCGCCGACGACTTCGAGTTCGGCAACGCGGCCGGCTTCTACCTTGACGCCACGCAGGAGCCATACGCGAAGTTCTTCAACATGTATACCTATGTCACCGCGGAATTGCCGCGCTTCATCGCCGCGAATTTTCCGGCGAACATGGCGCGACAAAGCATTTTCGGCCATTCGATGGGCGGCCACGGCGCGCTGACGATCGCCTTGAAGAATCCCGACCGCTACCGCTCGGTTTCAGCGTTCTCGCCGATGGTTGCGCCGATGCGCGTGCGCTGGGGCGAGAAGGCGTTTCCGCGTTATCTGGGCAGCGATCGCGAAACCTGGCGCCAATATGATGCCTGCGACCTCATCGCCCAGGGCCGGCGCTTCCCCGGCGAGATCCTCGTCGATCAGGGCGATGCGGACGGCTTTCTGAACGACACGCTGCATCCCGAATGGCTGGGGCAGGCCTGCGCGTCCGCAGGTCAGTCGCTGCGCCTGCGCCTGCAGCCCGGTTACGACCACAGCTACTACTTCATCAGCACATTCGTCGAGGATCACCTGCGCCACCATGCGGCGGCGTTGAGGAGCTAGGTAGTTTTTCGTCTGCGCAGCAGAACAAAATCTGCTTCACTTTCGTGGCACGGACTGTAGCGATTCAGGAACACTTGCGGCGGCGTCAGCCCTTTGCAAGGGTCGAACACCGCGTCAGTTCTCGCTTTCCCCCAGATTCACCCATTGGCATACATGCTGCTTCACGCCGTTTGGTAATCCGCGCGGAAGCAAATCCGCCATGGGCACCTCGCGGACATAACAAGTACATAACCTGATGGAGTTTCACCAGCGATGAAAACCAGAGCAGCAGTTGCTTGGGAAGCGGGTAAACCGCTCAGCATCGAGCAGGTCGATCTCGAAGGTCCGAAGGCAGGCGAAGTGCTTGTTCGCATCGTCGCCACGGGTGTATGCCACACCGACGCTTTTACCCTCTCGGGTGCCGATCCGGAGGGCATGTTTCCGGTAATTCTCGGTCACGAGGGCGGTGGCATCGTCGAGGAAGTGGGCGCCGGCGTCACGTCCGTCAAGCCGGGCGATCACGTCATCCCGCTGTACACGCCCGAATGCGGCGAGTGCTCGTTCTGCAAGTCCGGTCGCACCAACCTGTGCCAGAAGATCCGCGTGACCCAGGGCAAGGGCGTAATGCCGGATGGCACGTCGCGCTTCTCGATCAAGGGCAAGCCGGTTCTGCACTACATGGGCACGAGCACGTTCTCCGAGCACACCGTGCTGCCGGAGATTTCGCTCGCGAAGATCAATCCGAAAGCGCCGCTCGACAAAGTCTGTCTGCTTGGCTGCGGCATCACCACCGGTATCGGCGCGGTGCTCAACACGGCGAAGGTCTGGCCCGGTGCCACCGTTGCCGTGTTCGGACTCGGCGGCATCGGCCTTGCCGTTGTCCAGGGCGCCGTCATGGCAAAGGCATCGCGCATCATCGCGGTGGATCTCAATCCATCGAAATGGGAGATGGCCCAGTCGATGGGCGCAACGGAATTCGTCAATCCGAAGGACTATGACAAGCCGATCCAGCAGGTGCTGGTCGACATGACCGATGGCGGCGTCGATTTCTCGTTCGAATGCATCGGCAACGTCAACGTCATGCGCGCGGCGCTCGAGTGCTGCCACAAGGGCTGGGGCGAATCGACGATCATCGGTGTGGCCGGCGCCGGCCAGGAAATCTCGACGCGTCCGTTTCAGCTGGTCACCGGTCGCGTCTGGCGCGGCACCGCGTTCGGCGGCGTCAAGGGCCGGTCGCAGTTGCCGGGCTATGTCGAGCGCTATCTCAAGGGCGAGCTCAAAGTCGACGAATTCGTCACCGAGACGTTGCCCTTGGACCAGATCAATCATGCGTTCGATCTGATGCACGAGGGCAAGGTAGTCCGTTCGGTCATCAGGTTTTGACGGGGTGCGAAGACTCACCGGCCCCTGGATTTTTGCGTGAGTGATGTCGCCGTACCCACGGCGGTTCGAAAACAATAGCGGAGGGAAAAGTCATGGCAGTTTCCATTCATCCGTCGCTCGACAGCGGGTTGAAGAAAGGCAATGCGGATTTCGCAGGGGGAACGCTGGTGTGCAAGTGCACATCGAATCCGGTCGAAGTGTCACTCGGCTCGAACGTGGCGCACAACCACGCCTGTGGCTGCACCAAGTGCTGGAAGCCGAAGGGCGCGACGTTCTCGGTCGTCGCCGTCATTTCGAAGGACAAGGTCAAGGTCACGAAGGGTGCCGACAAGCTCAAGGTCGTCGATTCAGGCGCAACGATCCAGCGCCATGCCTGCACCGGCTGCGGCGTGCACATGTATGGCCGCATCGAGAACACCAAGCATGCGTTCTACGGTCTCGACTTCGTCCACGTCGAGCTGTCGCCGCAGAGCGGCTGGCAGGAACCGCAGTTCGCGGCATTCGTGTCGTCGATCATCGAAGGTGGCGCCGATCCCAACAACATGAGTGCGGTCCGCGCGCGGATCAAAGAGATCGGTCTGGAACCGTATGATTGCCTGAGCCCGCCGTTGATGGATGCGCTGGCAACGCACGCGGCAAAACAGTCGGGCGTGCTGAAATCCTGACGTCCGAACGTTGTTCCACTTGAATCGAGGGCCGGCAAATCGCCGGCCCTCTTGTTTTGGCCCCGAAGATGATGAGTATTTGAACGCGGATTAGAAAGAGATGAACACGGATTACGCGGATAAAGCAGAATTGAAAGCAAATTGCTCCAGCCGCGTTCATGCGCTCTGATCCACGTCATCCGCGTCAAAAATCTTTTGTCCTTCAGGGTTTCCAGGTGATCTGCACGCCGGCGAACACGGTGCGATCCGGGGCCGGTTCGTAATAGCGGCCATTGCTTTCGTTGACGATGACCGAGCCGACGTAGCTGTGGTCGAAGAGGTTGTCCACGCGCAGGAACGTCGACACCTTCGCGTCCGTCAGGTCGAACACGTAACCGATGCTCGCGTCGAGTACGCCGTACCCGGGGGCATATTGCGTGTTCTGGTCATTGACCGCGACATTGCTCGCCGCATTGGCGGCGAGGCTTGCGTTCCAGCCGATTTCGCGGCCGTAACGCAGGCCGGCGAAGAACTCCTGCTTCGGCACGCCGGGAATGCGCGAGCCGGCCGCGACCGGAGTGTTCGGCGCCGTGCAGGTCGACGCGGCCGGACAGGTCAGGAACGCCGATTCGAAGGTCGCATCGAGATAGGTATATGCCGATTCGAAGCGCCAGCTGTCGGCGAGCGGATAGGTGAACTTTGCTTCGACGCCACGACGGCGCGCCTGGTCGATGTTCTGGTAGGTGGTGCGGCCACCCGATGAAGTTGCTACGGCGAGCTCGTGCCGGGTGTCCGCCTGGAACAAGGCGAGGTCGAACTCGCCACCGTTGCCAGTGCGGAACTTGGAACCGATTTCGCCGTTCCTGCTGCGCGCCGGAACGAGATTGAAGTTGATGCCGGCGGTTCCGTCGGGCCGGTAGCCCAGTTCGTTGAACGTCGGTGTTTCGAACGCATTGCCGTACGAGGCATACAGGTGCCAGTGGTCCGATGCGCGAAACATGAGGCCGGCGACTGGCGTGGTGGCGCTGTAGTCGGCGTTGCCGCTGTCGTCGCCGTTCGTTGCCGTGATGTAGTTGTCGTCCGCCGTGAACTGCACGGCGCTGTGGCGCAAGCCCGCGGACAGGGACCACAGGTCCGAGAACCGCCAGTCCGCCTGCACGTACTGGTCGAAATCGTGTTCGTCGTCCTGTTCGTCCCGGCGCAGGTCGCCCTGCACGCCGAGCACGTTGCCGACGTAGTTGTTGTAGCCGCGCCGATGCTGGTTCTGCACGTCGTAGGTGATTCCTGCGGTCACGTCGAACGGTCGCTGCGCGAGTCCGCCGTGCCACGTCCAGCGCGCATCCGTGCCGCCGTAGTTGCCGTCAAGGTCGATCACGCCACCCGGGCTGGTCGGGCGCAGCTGCGTGGCGATCGGAATCGACTGGAACTGCTGCACGTCGCGCTGGCCGTAGTAGCCGAGCACGCGCAAACTCTGGTTCGCATCGATGGTCTGCTCGTAGATCGCGCCGCCTTGCGCTTGATGCACCGTCTTGCGCGTGTCGAACTGCGCGGCGACCGCCTGCGGCTGGCGCGGATCGGCGTCGAATTGCGCGCGGGTCAGGCCGAGCGGGTCGTCGGCATTCGGCAGCGCAACCGTATTCAGCAGCAGCGTCAGCTTGCGATCGCCATCGAGATGGATGTTGATTTTGGCGTTGCCGTTTTCGCGCTCGGCGCGGCCGTGGCCGCGATAGCCGTCCGTATAGAACTGCGAGACGCTCACGTTGTAATCGAGCGCGCCGTTGGCACCGCGCGCGCCGCCGGCGAGACGGTAGGTGCCGTAGCTGCCGCCGCCGACGCCGCCGATCCATTCGGGATTCTCGCTGCCGTCGGCCGTGAAAATCTGGATCACGCCGCCGGACGAATTTCCGTACAGCGCCGAAAACGGACCGCGTAGCACCTCGATGCGATCGGCCGAGTCGAGGCTGAAATTGGACACCTGGCCCTGGCCGTCCGGCATCGTTGCCGGTATGCCGTCGGTGTAAAGGCGTACGCCGCGCACGCCGAACGTCGAACGTGCGCCGAACCCGCGGATCGAGATCTGTTCGTCCTGCGCGTAGTTCTGCCGGTCGCGTGCTACAACGCCGGGAATGCCGTCGAGGTATTCCGAGACATTGACGTTCGGTGTGTTCGCACCCGGCTCGTTGACTTGAACGGCATCGATCGAGGCTGCTACTTCGAACGAGGACTGTGCCGTGCGCGTCGCCGTGACGACGATGGTCGGCATGTCCTGGTCCGGCGGCGCCTCGGCCGCGACGGCGAGTACCGGCAGGAAGATCCATGAGAGTGCTTCAGGGCGAAGCCCGATTTTCCGCTTGGTCATCACTCACCGTTCGGTTTGCCGCCTGCGGATTGCGTGTCGGGAGCGGCGGCGTTGCCGGATGGTAGCGTGGCGTTCAGGCGAAGCCTCTAGCGAATTTCGTGATTCTCAGCGCAAAAAAACCAAGACGGCCACGAAGACACGAAGAACCCGAAGAAAAGCAAGAAATGGCAGATGCTGTGCGGGCGCTCTTTGCTCGTTCGCACTCGAGGCAGAGGCTCAGGAACTGCTTCGCACGGAAGAGCAAATCTCAAAAAAGCTCTTCTTCGTGTCCTTCGTGCTTTCGAGGTGGTCTTCCCGCTTTTTCCGGCCGGTCCGAACGAGCTACTGCGAGAGCACGATGCCGTGCTTGTGTATCTTGCGATACAGCGTGTTGCGGCTGATGCCGAGAGTTTGCGCGGTGCGGCTGATGTTCCAACGCATGCGCTCGAGTTCGCGCAGCAATGCGGCGCACTCGGCCTCGCGCAGCGCGGCCGATGGCGCCGAGGTCAGCGGCGCGACGAGTTCGCCCACGGCAGTCGTCACCATCGGAGCGGCGGCCGGCAGCGGCCGCGTTTCCGTGTCGACGACTTCCTGGGGAAGATTCGACAGGCGGATCACGTCGTCGCGACACAACGCAGAAGCCGTGCGCAGGGCGTTGCGCAGCTGCCGGATATTGCCGGGCCACGCATAGTCGAGGAGCTTCTGGAACGCGTCCTCGGCGATTTCGGCGGACCCCTCGGCGTTTTCCTCGTCGAGCAGCGTGCGGATCAATTCGGCCTTGTCGGTACGGTCCTTGAGCAAGGGCAGATAGAGTGTGATGCCGTTCAGACGGTAGTAGAGGTCTTCGCGGAATTCGCCTGCGAGGATCATCTGGCGGATGTCTCGGTGCGTGGCGCTGATGACGTGCAAGTCGACCGGAATGGCCTGATCGCTGCCGAGCGGCACGACCTCACGCTCCTCGATGACGCGCAGCAGTCGCGTCTGCAAGGTCAGCGGCATGTCGCCGATTTCGTCCAGGAACAAGGTGCCGCCGCCGGACTGGAGGATCTTGCCGGTGCGCCCGTCCTTCGATGCGCCCGTAAAGGCGCCACGCGTGTAGCCGAACAGCTCGCTCTCGATCAACGTTTCCGGAATCGCCGCGCAGTTGACGGTGACGAAGGGCTTGTCCGACCACAGACCGCCGCGGTGCAGGACCTTGGCGAACGCTTCCTTGCCGGTACCGGTCGCGCCCTGCAGCAGGATCGGCACCTGCTTGATGAAGAGCTGGCGGCCGCAGGCGAGGTTCTTGCGCATCTGCGGATCTTCGCCGACATGATGCTGGGTCGAATCATTGCTCGCGGTCAGGGTCGCCGCCGGTGCGTTCTGGGGCATTACCGCCAGAGGCAGTGCGCGACTGGCCTTATTCATCGGCGCGCGCACGACCGCGAAGAAACGCCGCCCGTGAGCGACGTCGCGTACCGGCCAGATTGTGCTCGGGTCGCTGCTCGCGCGCTGCTCGAGTGTGTCGAAGTCGAACTGGAAGAAGTGATCGATCGGCTGGCCGACGATCGTCTTGCGATTGGAGCTGCCGAGCTGGAGCATGGCGCTCTCGTTGACGGCGACGATCGTGCCGGAACCGTCTACGGCGACCAATGCCTCGTGCAGCAGGCCGACGAATTCGGGACGGCTGTGAAAGCGCAGAATCCAGGCGTGCTTGAATTCGCTGAGGAAGTTCCAGCGCGAGATCAGGTTGGCCGACATGTTTACCAGCGCCATGGTGTGGCGCTGGATCATGCGGCTGTCGTTCGAATTCACCGTCGAAGCGTCGAGGACGGCGAGTACGCTGCCCTGCGGATCGAGGATCGGCGCACCGGAGCAGGACAGCGCGATGTTGTAGCCGCGGAAGTGCTCTTCACGGTGCACCGTCACCGGCATGCCCTCGGCGAGGCACGTGCCGATGCCGTTGGTGCCCTCGTGGCGTTCGTCCCAGAGGGCGCCGAGCCACAGGCCGGCCTGGCGGAATTCGCGTTGCAAAGTCGGGTCGGTGATCGTGCTGAGCACGGCGCCCTGGGTGTCGCACAGAATCACGGCGAATCCGGAGCCGGCGATCTGCTCGTACAGGCTTTCCATTTCCGCGCGCGCCGCGCGCAGCATTTCGCCCATGCGTTGCTGCAATTCCTTGACCGACTGCGGATTCAGCACCGCGTTCTGTCTGGCAGTCGACGGTTCGATGCCGTACTCGCGCAGGCAGCGATGCCACGAGCGCGTCACATGCGGCTCCATCCCGGCCGGCTGCAGACCGCTCTGAACGACGTGGACGATGCGCGAAGCGTGACTGGAAGCAAGATTCAAGCTGGACAAGGTATCACCTTGATTTTTGCGTCACTTCCCTTGCTGCCGGGCATCCTGCCGGGCAATGCAAGGGACTTTCCCGAAACGTCAAACGACGCAAGGGGCCTTCACGGATTTCGACGGCGCAAGGGTGGTCCCTTTGCCGACGCCACGCAAATTGCAGTGCAACATTTTCGCGGGCGCTGTGCCATATTCGTGACACTCGTTGACCACGCAACGCGGCAAAACC
>Ga0157375_10000949_pt1 | contig 25120 bp, 23 predicted proteins | sample M35metaG_FD_115311 | JGI IMG/M metagenome (GOLD analysis project Ga0157375, IMG submission 115311) | Miscanthus rhizosphere microbial communities from Kellogg Biological Station, Michigan, USA - M3-5 metaG | ecosystem: Host-associated > Plants > Roots > Rhizosphere > Soil | place: USA: Michigan... | reverse complement strand
TTCTAATTTAGAAAAAATAGAAATGAAAAGTTTAGACATTCATAAAAGTGAATATTTAAAACAATTTGAAAATCAAACCTACGGAAGAAATCTTTTCAGAACGCAGGAAGAAGAAAGACTTGATGCTCCGAATGAGGAGTGCGGTATCTTCGGAATGTACTCTGATAAAGATCTTGATACGTTTTCTCTTTCGCAGTTCGGGCTTTTTGCTTTACAGCACAGAGGTCAGGAAGCGTGTGGTATTTCTGTTTTAAAAGACGGAAAAATCACCAATATGAAAGATGAAGGGTTGGTTTTGGATGTTTACAAAGAGATCCAGGATCCTGAAGCTTTTATGGGAAATTCTGCGATCGGACACACACGTTATACGACTGCAGGAGACAAAAAGAAATATAATTTTCAGCCATTTTTCGCGAAAAACGAATATGACCAAATTATCCTTTCTATAGCGCATAACGGTAATCTTACCAATGCAAAAGAATTAAAAAATGAATTGGAAGCTGAAGGCGTAGTTTTCAGAGCGACTTCCGATTCTGAGGTTATTTTAAGATTAATCCAGAAAAATCTTGACTTGGGACTTCGTGGTGCCATCAAAGCAACAATGGAGAAAATTGAAGGAGCCTATTCTGTTGTCGGGATGACGAGAAATAAATTTTTCGCGTTCAGAGATTTCAACGGGATCAGACCTTTGGTTTTGGGAGCAATCGACGAAAAATCTTACGTTGTAGCTTCTGAATCTGTAGCTTTAGATGCTGTAGGAGCCCAGTATGTAAGAGATATTTTACCGGGAGAAATCATTTATACCAATGAAAACGAACCTGGAAAACTTCATTCTTACATGATGGATGAGGAAAAAGGAAAACAAAGAATCTGTTCGTTTGAATATATTTATTTTGCAAGACCTGACTCCACATTAGAAAATATCAACGTTTACGAAATCAGAGAAAAATCAGGAGAAAAAATCTGGGAACAGGCTCCTGTAGAAGCTGATTTGGTGATTGGAGTTCCAGATTCCGGGGTTCCTGCTGCAATTGGTTTTTCTAAAGCTTCCGGAATACCTTTCCGTCCGGTTCTGATCAAAAACAGATATATCGGAAGAAGTTTCATTGTACCGACTCAGGAAATGAGAGAAAGGGTAGTGAACCTTAAACTGAACCCGATTATTTCTGAAATCAAAGGTAAAAGAGTTGTGATCATCGACGATTCAATCGTTCGTGGGACGACATCTAAAAGACTGGTTAAGATTCTAAAAGAAGCAGGCGTTAAGGAAATTCACTTCAGAAGTGTTTCTCCACCGATTATTGCACCTTGCTATTTAGGAATCGATACCCCTTCGAAAGATGATCTGATCTCTGCAAATATGACGACAGAAGAGCTTAGAGATTATTTAGGAGTTGATTCTTTAGAATTTTTAAGCACAGATAATTTAAAAGAGATTTTAGGATCTTCAAACCACTGCTTTGGATGCTTCACAGAAGAATATCCTGTAGGAAAAGGGGAGGAAGTAGAATTATTCAGTTAATTAAAATATTAAATAAAAACAAAAGGTCAGACTTATGATAAGCCTGACCTTTTTTAATTAAGGTTAAAAATATTGGATAGTTATATTAAAATTTATAGTTAAGTCCTACCTGGAAAACTCTGCTTGTACTCTTATCTTTATCTTGTTCGGCAAGACCGGAGTTATTGGCAATGTGAGTTAAGCTGTTTACATATCTCGCGTTGATCCCTAAATTAGGTGTAAAATCATATCCCAGACCAAGCCCCAAACCTACATTGAATTTTTTAATTTCATCTTTATTGATGCTTTCAGACACTGATGATACCTGAGTACTTGTGTTACCTGCAGTAGTTGTAGCGACAGATGTTTCTCCTTTATTTTTACCATTAAGGAAATAGCTGAATTCAGGACCTGCTTCAATATAAAAATTATCCGCTGGCTTCATCTGAAGCATTACCGGTACGGAAATATAGTTTAGAGTTGATGTATAATTCTGTTTTGTTTTCACGGTAGTTCCACCGGTTGTAACTTCTGTTTCAGAAACCACACTTTTTGCCCCTAGTTGATTATACAACACCTCTGGCTGAACAGCAAATTTTTGTGAAAGCGGAATATTAACAAAAGCCCCTGCATTGAATCCCAATTTCTGATTTTTAGTATTTAATTTCTGCCAATCCAAAGAAGCAGCGTTGGCTCCACCTTTAATACCAAATCTTACAGGCTCTTTTTCTTTATTTACCGGAGTCGGAGTTACATTTGATTTTGTTTCTTGAGCAAATGCTAATGAACCAGCGACTACTGCTAGTCCTAGAAATAACTTATTCATAATTTTGTTTTTTTAATTTTTTACAATTTTAATTTCTCATCTGATTTTTCAATCAGACCTCAGGTATTTTGCAAAATGCTTGCCAAACCGTAAAAATTATACGTTTAACCTTTAATAAAATGGACCAACCCGGGAAAAATACACTTAATAATAAACTTCATATTCACTTATTTAAATTAAAAATTTTCAACAAATAAAAAGCATTATTTTAATTTATCCATTGATAATTAAATATCAGTTAATGCATTTCAAATACATAAATTACATCTTTTTAATAAAAAAAGCCAGATATAAAATACCTGACTTTGATTGAAATAAATTTGTTACTTGAAAAATTGTCTATTTGAATCTTAAAGATAATCCTACCTGAAATACATTATTTCTTACAGATTTTCCGTCATTATTATTTTTAATAATATCTGAAACACCTGCTACATATCTTGCTGTAATTCCAAGAGCTTCACTGAAATAATATCCTGCTCCAATACCGATTCCAAAATCAAATCCTTTTAAAGTATTTTTGTCTAATTTAACAGATCCGTTATTATCTTTCAATTTTGAGCCTACTAAAAACCCGAATTGCGGTCCTGCTTCTAAATACAAATCAGGAACAACATTATATTGAAGCATTACAGGAACGCTGATATAATTTAAATTAAATTTTAGAGAATTTTTATTAACAGTTTCGCTTTTAGCTCCAACTGTACTGAATAAAACTTCGGGTTGTACGCTGAAAGATTCTGCTACCGGAATATTAGCAAATGCACCTGCATTAAAACCGATTTTTGATTTACTGCCTTCAGTATTTGACAGATTAGCAACATTCATCCCACCTTTTACACCAAAAGTTACTGGTGATGAATTTGTTTGTGCGAATGTGAATGAACCAGCTAACAATGCCAGTCCAAAAAATAATTTTTTCATAATGTGTCTTTTTTTTAATTTATCAATTCTTGTTTGATTGAAAGTCTTCTACAAATTACTTGCCAAATAATAAAAAAATAAAATATAAAACACTGACAATCATTATTTTGAATCCATTAAAAAATATAAAATTTAAATTAAAAACATCATTTTAGTTTAAATTAATCATTTAAAAAAACTAATTCTTTAAATTCATCAACTTACATTCTATTTATGCTTTAATTCATATTTAAGCAATAAAAAGCCAGATTTAAAAATAAACCTGGCTTTTTATATTGAAATAAAAAATTTGTTAATTGAATGTGTAGGAGCTGATTAGAATTTAAATGCTAAACCAACTTGGAAGTTGTTATTTCTAACAGCATCTCCATTGTTATTTTTATAAATATCAGTTGCCCCGGCAACATATCTTGCAGTTAAACCAATATTATCTGTGAAATAATAACCTGCACCGATTCCGATTCCAAAGTTAAATGTATTGAAATCATCTTTATCTAAACTATAAGATTCAGCACCGGTTGTATTTCCGTTTTTAGTACTTTTATACTTATCTCTCGCATCGATCATAAAACTGAATTCAGGACCTGCTTCAAGATAAAAATTAGGTACTAGATTATATTGGAACATCAAAGGAACCGAAATGTAATCTAAATGTCTCGCATACTCTGCCGTGTAATTTGTACCTCCTGGAGTCGTTACATCTGTAAGCGTAACTTTTGAACCAAGATTGTTATACAAAACCTCTGGCTGAACACTAAATGAGCTTCCTACAGGAATATTCGCAAATACACCTCCATTGAAACCAATTTTAGATTTTGAATCATCAAGACCCGCATCATTTGATAGCGAAGAAACGTTCATTCCACCTTTAATACCGAATCTAACTGCATTAGAAGATGTTGTTGTCGTTGTCGTAGTTGTCGTCGTCTGAGCAAATGCTAATGAACCCGCAGTAACTGCCAATCCTAAAATTAACTTTTTCATAACTTTAATTTTTAATATTTTACTATTCTTAATTTTAAATTTTACTATTTCGTCAAAACTTTTTACCGTTTGACGTGGAGTATCTTTCAAATTGTTTGCCAAAGTTGAAATTCTAATGAAAATCATAAACAAATCCACCTGTTTTCACAAATGGATTTCGTTTATATTTAATTGTAAATCAATGCGATAAAACTAATTAAATGTTTGTTTAAATTTTTTAAAAATTTTTTGTTTTGTAATTATTAAAAAGTCAATTTTTAAGGATAAAAATGTTAATTCAATTTAAAATCGTTTAATTTTCTATAGAAATTTAAGGATTCCAAAATATTTTTCTGGCTGCACTGATAATCAAAAGTGCATTCACCAATTCCTGAAAGCAATGAGAAGTTGATTTTGCTGTCCGTATTCTTCTTATCATTAAATAACAGTCCGAAAATATCTTCGTCCTTAAAATCACTGATATCTAAATAAGGATAATATCTCTGAATGTTCTCAATAATAGACTTTGAATCTTCCTTAGAGATCAATCCTTCAAGAACGGCAAGATGTGCCTCAGCAATCATTCCCATCGCAACTGCTTCCCCGTGGAGGATCGGATTTCCCTGTTCCAGGCACAGACTTTCGATAGCATGACCGATTGTATGCCCGAAATTCAGAGTTTTCCTGATATTTTTTTCGTGAAAATCTTTTTCCACAACATCCTGCTTAATATCCATTGAAGTCTGAATATGCGGAATTATTCCTTCTATATCCAGCTTCTGAATTGCAGTAAGGTTTTCCCAATGACTTTTATCAGCAATCAGACCATGTTTCAGCATTTCAGCAAAACCGCTTCTCAATTCTTTAAAAGGAAGGGTTTCTAAAAATTTAGGATACACAAAAATCTTTTCGGGAAAGGTAAAAGTTCCCACCATATTTTTATAATGCATCAAATCAATGCCGGTTTTCCCTCCGATTGAAGCATCACACATCGATAAAAGCGTTGTAGGAATATTAATAAACTGAATACCTCTTTTATAAGTAGAGGCCACAAAACCTCCCATATCCGTAATCACGCCACCGCCGAGATTAATGATTAATGCTTTTCTGTCCGCCTGCATTTCCGTCAAAATTTCCCAAAGCTGATTGGCCGTCTGGATATTCTTCATTTCTTCACCCGCTTCAATTTCTAAAATTTCAAAGCCAAGATCAGTTTCCATATTTCCTAAGAGTATAGGAAGACAATATTCATGTGTATTTTCATCAACCAAAATAAAGATTTTACTGAAAGTTTTTTCGTGCAAAAAGTCGTTTAATTGAGAAAAATTATCATCTACTATTGTTATCATTTTCAGAATTTATATAGGGTTAATCATAAAACTATATTGCAAAGTTATGTTCTTAATTTTTAACTCGTAACTAAATTAACTATCTTTGCACAAATATTTAGCATGAGCAGAGACAATAATTCAGGAAAACCCAAAAAACCAAGAAGTTCAACAAGAAATAATCCTGTTAATTCTCGCGCGTCAAAACCTGGAGGTTCTTCGGGATCAAAACCTTTTAAAAAACCATTTCCAAAGGCTGGAGAGAGAAATTCTGATTCCAGGAAAAGTGGTGACACAAGTTACCAAGCCCGAATGGATAAGAAATATTCAAAAACTGAACAAGAACCATTTATTACTAATCCAGGTGAAGAAAAAAAGCCATTCGAAAAATCAGCTCCGAAAAGAGGTGGAAACAGAAGCAGCAGCTTTGACACTAGAGATAAGTATGAAAGAGGCAGTCTGAAATACGGAAGAAGGCCGTCAGCAAATGGGGAAGAAAGAGATGACAAAGCAAGATCTTTTGTACAAAAAAGAAGATTCAGTAAAATCGAAAAAGACGTACATAAAGATACGATTCGTTTAAATAAATACATTGCCAATTCAGGAATTTGCAGCAGGAGAGAAGCGGATGAGCTGATCACACAAGGATTGGTAGAAGTAAACGGAAAAGTCGTTACTGAAATGGGCTATCAGGTTCAGAAAGTCGATAAAGTAGTTTTTGACGGACAAAACATCACTCCGGAAAAACCAGTTTATGTACTCTTAAACAAACCAAAAGGTTATATTTCAACTACGAAAGACGACAAAGCAAGAAAAACAGTAATGGATTTGGTTGCAAATGCTTCTCCTTACCGTGTTTTCCCTGTCGGAAGATTGGATCGTTCTACAACAGGTGTAATTCTTTTAACGAATGACGGACATATGACGAAAAAATTAACGCATCCATCATTTGAAGCGAAAAAGATTTATCATGTAACATTGGATAAAAAATTAACGCATGAAGACATGAAGCTGATCGTTGAAGGTATTCGTCTGGATGAAGGTGTTGCAAAAGTTGATCAGATTTCATTCATCGAAGGAAAACCTAAAAATGAGATCGGAATCGAAATCCACATTGGCTGGAATCGCGTTATCAGAAGAATTTTCCAAAGATTAGGTTATGAAGTGGAGGCGTTAGACAGAGTAATGTTTGCCGGATTAACGAAGAAAAATATCAAAAGAGGACACTGGAGAATCCTTACAGATCTTGAAGTGAATAACTTAAAAATGCTTTAATACGGGTTGCGAGATTCGTGTTCGGGGATTTTAAATAATAAAAAAGACGTAGAATTATTTTTCTACGTCTTTTTTATGTTTGTTTAATTTCTATCTAAAAATTGAGGAATTCTTCTTTGTAGATTCGTTTGTTCAAAAGTGTATGCCATATTAATCAATTTTCCTTCTTCCCATTTTCCTGCAAAAAATAAAATACCAACAGGTAACCCATCGATATATCCCATTGGCACAGTAATACTAGGATACCCCGCAATGGCAGCCGGACTTGATCCTCCAAAAACATAATGATCTCCATTTTTCAAATCAACTTTCCAGGCTTCTGTTGATGCTGGAACAATGATAGCATCCAGATTATATTTTTTCATTACAAAATCGATGCCCTTTTCTCTGCTTCCTTGTTGAGCTATTTCTAAAGCTTTTATGTAATTTTGATTTTTCTTACCATTACTTTTGGCTGCATCCTCTAAAAACTCTTGTCCAAAGTACTGTAATTCTTCTTTATTATTTTTATTAAAAGTAATTAATTCATCAATATTTTTTATTACTGCATTTGGTCCTAGAGATTTAAAATAGTCATTTAAACCATCCTTATATTCATCAATCATTATTTCAAAAGATTTTTCCTGAACTTCTTTTGAAAGAAAATCTTTTTCTATTTCAACAATTATTGCTCCCTGCCTTTTCAAAGTTTTTAGAGTTTTTAAAAATAAACTGTCAACTTTCTTATTGGCTCCATTTGTAATACCTTTTACATATCCTAATCTTTTATTTTTTAAACCTTGCAAGGTCAAAAATTTTGTATAATCTGTTTGTGAAAATCGACTAGATCCAATGGTTTTTTCATCCGTTTTATCTTCTCCTACCATCGTTCCCAGGCTTATTGCAACATCTTTCACCGTTCTGGCCATTGGTCCTGGTGTATCTTGTGAACTGGTAATAGGAATGATTCCTTGTCTGGAAATTAAACCAACTGTAGGTTTCATTCCCACAATACCATTTATACTGGAAGGACAAATAATTGACCCATTAGTTTCTGTACCAATAGCAATAATACCGAGATTTGCAGAGATAGCAGCTCCTGAGCCAGCACTAGAACCGCAAGTACTTCTATTCAAAATATAAGGATTTTTTGTAAGACCTCCTAAGCCACTCCATCCACTTGTAGACTTCATTCCTCGAAGATTTGCCCATTCACTAAGATTGGTTTTTCCTATGATCACTGCTCCTGCCTCTCTTAATTTCTTTACTAAATAACTGTCTTGTAAAGGAAAAGATTTTTTTAAAGCTAAAGAACCTGCAGTATTAGGCATTTTGTCGTGAGTATCAATATTATCTTTCAATAAGATTGGAATACCAAACAACGGTTTGTTTTTAAGTTTGGAATCAATATGGTCTAAAGAATCTGCAATTTTGACAGCATCGGGATTGATGGAAATTATTGCATTTAGTTTTACCCCGTTTTTATCAATGTCATTAATCCTTTGTAAATATGCCTGAACAACTTCTTTTACAGTTGTTTTATTGTTTTTGTATAAACTTTGAATTTTTTCAACATCAAATTCCAAGTATTTAAATTGATTATTGGACTTACTTTGAGCTTTTCCCAGGAAAATGGAAAAAAATCCAGCCAATAGAATTGCTTTTTTCATTAAATATGTTTTGTCAAATATAATAAAAAAAATTATTTGGAATATAGAGTATATTTCATTCAGTCTAATTCATAAAAAAACGCAGTAAAATATTTACCACGTTTATTATTAAGAGTTAAAATTCTGTATTTTATCTAATTAGATTATCCTAGAACCGTCACCCCTTTCTGAATCATTTCGTAAATCGCATCTCTCCCGTTATCCGGTTTTACATTCACGGCACGGGTTCCGTTAAAATGCAGGCATGTGATATATCCGTTTGTAACAGCGTCTGTACAAGTGAATTTCACGCAATAATCTAAAGCTAAGCCTACGATCTCAACCAATTGAATATCATGATATTTCAAGAAATCGTCAAGACCTGTTTTCATGAAATGATTGTTGTCCTGAAAACCGCTGTAGCTGTCAATCTCCGTATTTTTACCTTTTTGAATAATGTGAGTTACCTTTTCTCTGTTCAAATCCTTATGGAATTCTGCTCCGAAAGTATCCTGAATACAGTGATCCGGCCACATAAATTGCGGAACACCATTTAAAATAATGCTTTCTCCAACCTTTTTGCCATTATTGCTGGCGAAACTTTTATGATTTGCAGGGTGCCAGTCCTGTGTTAAAACTATTTGATCATATTCATTTTCTTCCATCAGAAGATTGATGTACGGAATCACCTCATTTGCTCCCGGAACTGCCAATGCACCGCCTTCACAAAAGTCATTCTGCACATCTACGATTATTAACGCTTTTTTCATATTAAGAATTATCGAATTTTTGATAAATTTACGAAAACTAATACTCAAAAATTTGTCCAAAATAGAAATATCGGACAAAACGGCATTTAGATCTATAAATCCATCATTAATGCTTTTGGTTAGTCAATTGCAAAGGTGCAAAGGGTTTTGTTTTAAGGTGCAAGAAAATCAAAGATTTTCAGCAACATTTGATCTGAAGCGGTATCAATTTTATCGAAGATAAAATCTTTGCGCCTTAAAACGCAACTATTAATTAATTTGCGCCTTTGCGATTGACCAAAAATAAATACTTTCCTTGTTAATAATCAACAAATATCAATAGCTTATCTTTGCATTAAATAAGTATTTTATGTCATTTGAGTCTTTAGGATTATCACACAATATTATTCGTTCTGTCAAAAAATTGGGTTATCTCAAACCATTTCCAATTCAGGAGCAGGCAATTCCTGTCATTTTACAGGGAAAAGACCTGATGGGAATCGCGCAGACAGGTTCCGGAAAAACAGCTTGTTTTGTAATGCCAATTTTAGAAAAATTACAAAATGCAGAAGTTAAAAAAGACCGTAATGTTCAGGTTTTAATATTGGTTCCTACCCGCGAACTAGCTATACAGATCGATGAAGTTTTCAGAGCTTTCACAGAAAATCTGAAGCGTGAGATCCGTACAATGGCTGTTTATGGCGGAGTTTCTATCAATCCTCAGATGAAAGGAATGTTTGGTGTAGAAGTTCTTATTGCAACTCCGGGACGTTTATTGGATTTGATTGACCATAATGCCCTGAGCATTTCAGGAATCCAACATTTGGTGATTGATGAAGCCGATAAAATGTTTCAGTTAGGGTTTGGTGAAGAAATGAATAAGCTTTTTGCCCTGATGCCGGTAGCTAAGCAAACGACATTGTTTTCTGCAACTTTAAATGACAAAGTTTCTGAAATGAAGGAGCGTTTATCCATCAATCCTGTGATGATCGAAATCAAAAAAGAGGAAGTTGAAATTGATAATATCGAACAATTGGCTTATCATGTTTCTCCCGAAAATAAAGGTCCGTTTTTGCGTTATTTAATTAAAGAAAAAAAGGTTGAAAAAGCCTTGATATTTGTTTCGTCAACAAGATCTGCAGATAATTTGGTGGAAAAACTGAAAAAGAATAAAATAAAAGCCGTTGCCATTCACAGTCAGAAATCGCAGGGTGCCCGAAAAAATAATCTGGAAGAATTTAAGGTAAACGGTGCTCAGATTTTGGTTGCTACAGATTTAATCGGTCGTGGTATTCACATCGAGTCGTTGCCTTGCGTCATCAATTATGAGCTGCCGCGTTCGCCTTTAGACTATATTCACCGTATTGGTAGAACGGGTCGTGCCAACGAAAAAGGAACTGCCATCAATATTCTTACGGATGACGAACTCCAACATTTCAGAGTGATTCAAAAGAAAATGGGGAAGAAGGTGACTTTACAAAGAACGGGAGATATTGATTTACACGGATATTAACAGATTAATTTAAATAATAAAGCTTCAATTTTTAATGCAATTGGAGCTTTTTTAATAATGGCTTATTTAACCACAAAATATAAATCTTTTGTGACTTTTGTGGTCAAAATAAAAAGTTTAGACAAGCTATTAAAATTCTCGGATTTTTGATAAATTTACAGAAACTAATACTCAACATTTGTTCAAATAGAAATATAGGACAAAACGGCATTTATGAAAGAATTTACGATCGTTCGCGATACTCAAAACAAGACAATTACAACAAAAAATGCTTTATCATGTAAAGGATAAAGACGTCATAATTTTACAAAACCTATTAACCAATATCATAAAAAATGAATGATCTAGATAAAAAGCGATTCCCGATCGGGGATTTTGAAGCCCCTGCAAATATTTGCGATACCAAATTAGATGAAAACATGAAAATCCTTAAAGATTTTCCGGGTAAGCTGAAAAATCTTATTGAAAATTTCACAGACGATCAACTTGACACACCTTACAGAGAAGGCGGCTGGACGGTGAGACAGCTTGTAAACCACCTTGCTGACAGTCATATCAATAGCTTTATCCGTTTCAAATTATCTTTAACAGAAGAAAACCCTACAATAAAACCTTATGACGAAGCAAAATGGGCTGAGCTTCAGGACAGCATTAATATGCCGATAAAACCTGCCATGAGAATGTTGAAAGGAACTCATCAAAGATGGACTGCTTTACTGAAAAGCCTTACCAATAAACAGTTTGAAAGAACTTTCAAACATCCTGAAAAAGAAAAAGATTATGATCTGAGATATTATCTTGCCGTATATGCATGGCATTGCAACCACCATTTTGCGCATATTGATAATTTAAAGACAGAAAAGGGTTGGTAAAGGAAAGTTTACATCATTCAGTTTATTTTAATGAAATAATTGGAAGAATTTCTCAACTTACGGAAAATTCTCAAAGAAAATGGGGAAAAATGAATGTTGCCCAAATGCTTTGTCATTGCAATCTGGTATTGCAGGTTCCCTTACAAAAGGTTGATCTCCCGAAGATTAATATTCTTTTTGAGACCATAGGAAAAATGACAAAAACAGAAATGCAGATTTTCAATAACGGAATTCCTAAAAATATGCCCACTTTTAAAAAACTTATCGTTAATTTTGAGTGTGATTTTGAAGATTCCAAAATTCGGCTTTTGAAAACGTTGGATGAATACCAGCTCGTGTACAAAAACCATAATTTACCCCAAAAACATTCACTTTTCGGAAATATGACTGAAAGAGACTGGGGATTTTTAGAATACAAACATCTTAATCATCATTTAAAACAATTTAATGTATGAGTTTTTTTGATAAAATATTTGGCGGAAAAGAAGAAAACCCACAACAAAAAACGTTCTGGAAAAAGATTGAATCTGAAGATGATCTGGCAAAAGCCATTGAGAAATCTTATATTAATAAAATCGCAATATTCAAACACTCAACAAGTTGCTTCATCAGCAAAACTGTATTGAGAAATTTTGAAAAAGAAATAGAAAATATAGATCAAAAAGTGGAGTTATATTACTTAGATTTGTTGGCACACAGATCTATCTCCAATAAAATTGCAGAAGATTTGGGAATTCGTCATGAAAGTCCACAATTAATCGTTATAGAAAATGGGAAAGCTATTGACAATGCTTCTCATCAGGATATATCCGTAAGCCAAATAACACAATGAAGAATATAAACAATTATTTAGCAAAAGTTTTAAATGTTCCTCTTGAAAAGGTGAATATGTGTAGTTTACACTATGAAGTAAAAAAAATTCCGAAAAATCAATTTATTTTACAATATGGTGAGATCTGCAGAAATATCTATTTTGTAGAAAAAGGACTTTTAAAAATGTATTCCATTGATAAAAATGGGAAAGAGCATATTATCCAGTTTGCTCCGGAAAGCTGGTTGATTTCTGACCGTAGCAGTCTTTATTTTAACGAAAAATCAAATTATTATATTGAAGCCGTTGAAGATTCAGAAATTCTTTTATTACACCCTGACTTTATCAGTAAATTGATTGGCGAATTTCCCAACAGCCTTGAAAAAAGCGATATTTTAATCCAAAAACATATCAAAAGTCTTCAGGACAGAATCAACTCTTTGCTAGCTGAAACCGCAGAAGAAAGGTACATGAAATTCATCAAAATGTATCCGGATTTGCTTCTCAGAGTTCCACAATGGATGATCGCTTCTTATTTGGGCATCACCCCGGAAAGTTTAAGCCGTGTGAGAAAAGAATTGGCAAGAAAAAATTTCGTTACTGAATAAATTATTTTTAAACCATTTTCGAAAGTTGCCCGACAAGCTCTAATTTTCTCTGAATTTCTTCCGACCAAGGCAGACCGATACAAAGTCTCATGCAGTTTTCAAACTGATTCTGAAGCGTAAACATTCTTCCCGGAGCAATGCTTATATTTTGTTTTATTGCTAAATCATACAAAGCTGTGGTCTGAATTTTCTTATCAAATTCTACCCAAAGTGACAGTCCGCCTTGTGGCCGACTTGTTTTTGTACCTTCCGGAAAATGCTCCGCGATAGTTTGAACGTAATTCTGATAATTATTCTGTAAAGTTCTTCGAAGCTGATGAAGATGCTTCTCATATTTTCCTGTTTTAAGAAAATTAGCAACCGCTTCGTTTACAATCGTTATTGATGATGTTGCATGAAGTAATTTTAGCTTTAAAATTTTCTCTTTATATTTTCCGGGAGCAATCCAGCCGACACGATAACCGGGAGCCAGCGTTTTTGAAATCGAACTGCAATACAGAACATTTCCTTCCTTATCAAAAGATTTACAGCATTTCGGGCGGTTTGAGCCAAAATAAAGGTCACCGTAAACATCATCTTCAATAAGCGGAATCCCGTTTTCGGACAATAATCTTACCACTTCTTTTTTATTTTCATCAGACATAAGACTTCCCAAAGGTGCATTAAAATTGGGAATCAACAGACAGATATTGATCTTAGGAATGGCTTTTTTCAGAGCATCAATTTCAATTCCTGTGATCGGGTGGGTGGGAAGCTCCAAAACTTTTAGACCTAAACCATTCGCCAGTTGTAAAATCCCGGGATAACAGGGACTTTCAATCGCAATTGTATCACCGGCTTTTCCCAAAGCCATTAAGCAGAATGACAAGGCATTCATTCCGCCGTTTGTCGTGATCAAATCATTTTCATTAAAATTTCCACCCCAAACTAATGATTTCATGGCAATCATTCGTCTTAATCTCAAATTCCCCTGAAGTTCTTCAAACTCAGTTCCGCCTTCTTTTAATTCCCTTGTTGCATTAATAATTTCCTTTTTAAGTTTAGCTTGTGGCAAAAGATCACCCGACGGAATTCCGATGGAAAAAATCGTAATATCTTTTTTACCAATGTTTTCATATACTTTACTGATCAGTTCGTCAGGTTCATCATTATTGGCGATCAGAGAAGGTCGGCTTACTTCCGGCAATGGCAGCTTTTGATACGAAAGATCACTTACAAAATATCCTGACTGTGGCTTTGATTCAATCAAAGATTGAGATTCAAGCTCGAGAAAAACCCGTTTTGCGGTATTCATGCTGATCTGATGTTCTTTACATAAATTACGTACAGAAGGGAGTTTTTCACCGGATTTCAAAACTCCTTTTCGGATTTGTGAAGCAATTCCTGTTGCTATTTCATTATATAAAAATTCTTTTGTCATAATAAAACTGTGTCCATACAAATATACAAAACTGATACTGTGTTTATTTATTTTACCTCATTAATTTTGAAACATTAAATAGTTACCATTATGATGTCAGAAAAATTATCAATAGAGCAGGCTCGTAAAAACTCTGTCAACGGCTGGATCAATGGGTTCATCGGAGTTTTATTATTCAGTGGATCGATGCCTGCAACGAAATTAGCAGTGATGGATATGAGTCCGATTTTTGTTACCATCGCCCGAGCAACCATTGCAGGAATTTTGGCTCTTGCCGTACTTTTAATTTATAAAGAAAAAAGACCTTCACAAAAGCATATTTTCCCATTATTTTTAGTCTCAATTGGTTGTGTGATTGGTTTTCCGTTGCTTTCTGCGTTGGCACTTCAATATATAACTTCAGCGCATTCTATTGTATTTTTAGGAATGCTGCCTCTTGCGACGGCCATTTTTGGAGTTATTCGAGGTGGTGAAAGACCACATCCTGTTTTTTGGCTTTTTTCAATTATAGGAAGTTTGTTAGTAATAGGTTTTGCAATCTCACAGGGGATTTCGGCATCTCCGATTGGCGATATCTTAATGCTTGAAGCCGTAATTTTATGTGGATTAGGGTATGCGGAAGGCGCAAAACTTTCAAAAACGTTAGGAGGTTGGCAAGTGATTTCGTGGGCTTTGGTGTTGTCATTACCATTAATGATTCCTTTATTTTTCATCTATTTTCCGGAATCGATTAATAATATCAGCTCCAACGGCTGGTTTGGATTGGCTTATATTTCTTTGTTCAGCATGTTTATCGGATTTATTTTTTGGTATAAAGGTCTGGCTCAGGGCGGAATTACCAGTGTCGGACAATTGCAGCTTTTACAGCCATTTTTCGGACTTGCTTTGGCAGCGTATTTTCTTAATGAGCAGGTAAGTATGGGAATGTTGGGCGTTACTGTTGGTGTGATTCTTTGTGTCGCGGGAACGAAAAAATTTGCTAAATAATATTAATTAAAAATAAGCTTATGACTCAAATCATAAAGTTCTGAAATTTATATATCTATTTTTGATTAAATAATTATGAAAAATAATATAAAATTCAATATTATGAGTATTATTTTAATTAATTTCAAATAAAAAGCCCACATACCACAAAAATAAATTATTATGAAAAGTATCTTATCGTTAAGCCTTATCGCAGGCTTTTTAGTTCTAAGTTGTAAAAAAGAAACAGAAAACAAAACGTATAACAGTGCGGACAGCCTTTCTGCAACAGATACAACAACAATGGCACCGCCTCCTCCTGTAGATACAATGGCAGCGGATACAGCCAGAAAAACTTCAAACTCAAAAATTAATGCTGCAAACAGCACTTCACAAAAAATAGATACTATTACTACTAAAAAATAGATCTAAATTTCCGGTTTAACATTTATTTCCAATTTATTGAAAATAAGAATGGTATCTGTGTCATTGTTACAGATACCATTCTTGTATAATTATATAACAGATATTTACATATACATACCACACGAACTTCATTATCAATCAATATCTTAACAATTCTATTTAACATTTTTTAACATTTTAATTCACAGTTGCGGTTCGCTTTTTGTAATACCATCCATAGTTTCTCATAAAGTTTTACAACGTTTGTAAAATTTTAAACTCACATTCAATATTTAAAATTAACTATTATGGTAATTAGTGAAAAAATTTTGTATTCTATGGGAGCAGATGTCAAACAGTACGATCCCACAGAAATTATTTTCAGTGAAGGTGATTCACCAAGCTTTTATTATCAAATTATTACAGGAGAGGTAAAACTCAACAATTACAACGAAGACGGGAAGGAGACCATTCAGAATCTTCTTACGGACGGCGAGAGCATTGGAGAATCTTTATTATTTATGGATAAACCTTACCCTATCAATGCTGTTACCACGACTTCTTGTAACATCCTCAAACTTCCCAAAAACCTGTTCATGGATTTGTTGAAACAATATCCTGATACATGTTTTGATATGAATACTCATCTATCACAGAACCTTTATTATAAGCAACTTATGGCGCAGACCATGTCTTCTCAAAACCCTGCCGTCAAACTTAAAACATTAATGGATTATCTGAAAAGTTTCCATAATGAAGACAAACCTTTTTCATTTAAAATACCCTTGACGCGGCAGCAGATGGCGAGCCTGACCGGTCTTTGCGTGGAAACTGTTATCAGATCTCTAAAAAAAATGGAAAGAGACAATATGGTACAAATTGAAAACAGAAAAATTTTATACTAACTTAATCTTAAAAAACTTATACCTTAACATAAATAAGAACTATGAAAACTATTAGCTGCATGAAAATTGATGAAAAAATTTTGACATCTTTTGGTGCTGAGATTAAAAACTATAAGCCAAAGGAATTTATTTTCCAGGAAGGAGATATGGCTTTACATTATTATCAAACTATTGCCGGAACAGTTAAAATAAATCATTACAGCGAAGATGGTAAAGAATTTATTCACAATATATTAGGTGAAAACCAAAGCTTCGGCGATTCACCCTTATTTCTTGAAAAAGAATATCCTATGAATGCCGTTGCATTGTCGCCCTGCGCCATTTACAAATTACCAAAAGGACGTTTTTTCCAAATCCTTGAAGATCATCCGGAAACCTCTATAGAACTTAATAACTGCTTTTCTCACAGGCTGCATTATCAAATGCTGATGATGCAAAATATGGCGTCGCAAAATCCTATGATGAGAATTAAAGGTTTGATGGATTATCTGAAAAGCTTTCAGGAGAAAATTGATCCTTTTACTTTTCATATTCAATTAACAAGGCAGCAGATTGCAGATCTTACAGGTCTTCGGGTAGAAACCATTATCAGAACATTGAAAAAAATGGAGAAAGAAAATGCGCTGAGATTTAACAATAAACAAATATTATATTAGAAACGTATGATTTAAATCATAAAATAAGAGGCTTTAATCTGCTACATTTGATATTACAAATTTACTCAAATCGCTAGAAAAGCAGATTCCTCTTAATTTTTTCCTGTTAAATCTTAAAATTAAACATCAAATTATTAATTGTTGTTTAGTATTTGTCTGTGCTAAATCAAATAAAATTGGCTTATAAATGCCCTTTAACACCACAACAACCAAATTTATATTACTATGAAAACGAATGAAGATCCAAACAAAAAATTAGATCAGTTAGATTCATCAAAAACTTCAAATGAAAACCAAAAACTCACTACAAATCAAGGATTAAAAATTAATAACAATCAAGATTCTTTAAAAGCAGGAGACCGGGGACCTACATTACTCGAAGATTTTATTTTAAGAGAAAAAATCACTCATTTTGACCACGAAAGAATTCCTGAAAGAATAGTACACGCAAGAGGATCAGGTGCTCATGGCGTTTTTAAGTTGAATAAAAGTCTTGCAAAATACACGAAAGCAAAGTTTTTAAATGAAGTTGGTAAAGAAACACCTGTTTTTGTAAGATTTTCTACCGTTGCAGGAAGTAAAGGAAGTACAGATTTAGCAAGAGATGCCAGAGGTTTTGCCGTAAAATTTTATACAGAAGAAGGTAATTATGATCTTGTAGCCAATAATATTCCTGTCTTTTTTATTCAGGATGCTATTAAATTCCCGGATCTTATCCATTCCGTAAAACCTGAACCTGATAATGAAATGCCACAAGCCGCATCTGCTCACGATACGTTTTGGGATTTTATCTCTTTAATGCCTGAAAGTATGCACATGATCATGTGGGTAATGAGCGATAGAGGGATCCCGAGAAGTTTAAGAATGATGGAAGGTTTCGGCGTACATTCTTTTAGATTTATCAATAGTGACGGGGTTGCACATTTTGTAAAATTCCATTTTAAACCAAAATTAGGAGTACATTCTGTGGCTTGGGATGAAGCTCAGAAAATTTCGGGAGTAGATCCTGATTTCCATAAAAGAGATTTATGGGAATCCATAGAAAGCGGGAATTTCCCTGAATGGGATTTTGGAGTACAGATCATTCCTGAAGAAAATGAGCATGATTTTGATTTTGACCTTTTGGACCCTACAAAGTTAGTTCCTGAAGAGCTTGTTCCCGTAGAAATAATCGGAACTTTAACACTTAACAGAAATCCTGACAATTTCTTTGCTGAAACAGAGCAGGTGGCATTCCATCCAGGTCATCTTGTTCCGGGAATCGATTTTAGTAATGATCCATTGTTGCAGGGAAGATTATTTTCTTATACTGACACCCAGTTATCAAGATTAGGCTCACCAAATTTCCACGAAATTCCGATCAATAAATCGATTAATGTTGTTCATAATAACCAGAGAGATGGTCACATGAGACAACAGATTGCAGTAGGAAAAGTAAGTTATGAACCTAATTCTATCGGTGGCGGATGTCCGTTCCAGGCTATGATGAAAGATGGTGGTTTTTCCTCACATCAGGAACCTATGTCCGGAGCTAAAGTGAGAGCGAGAAGCACAAGCTTCGTAGATCATTATTCTCAGGCTAAAATGTTCTATAACAGCCAGTCAGCGCCAGAAAAAACGCACATCCAGAAAGCAATTACCTTTGAATTGTCTAAAGTTACGATTCCTGAAATCAGAGAAAGAGTAGTGGGTCAACTAGCCTTTATTGATAAAGATTTGGCGACAAAAGTAGCTGAAAAAATAGGCGTTGAAGTTAAAAAATTAGATCAGCCTAATCAAAGTATTCCGGCAGACGCCAATCCAAAAGATTTACAAAGCAAAGAAAGAGAACCGGAAACAAAAGTTTCTGAAGCTTTAAGTATGCAAAACACTGTGAAAGATACCATTTCAAGCAGAACAATCGGCTTTATTGTCGCCAACGGCGTGGATGAAGCAGCTCTTAATTCTTTACAGCAAAAAATCGAAAAAGAAAAAGGCAGAGTACAGCTGATCGCTCCAAGTGTTGCCCCGATTAAAACCAATAACGGAATTTTATTAACTCCAAAACATTCATTAACAAGCATTAAAAGTGTTTGCTTCGACGCTTTATACATCGCTGCGGGTGAAGATTCTGCAAAAGAACTTTCAGATCCTGAAAACAAAAAAAACGTTGTAGAATTTATAAATGAAGCTTACAGCCACTGTAAAGCGATCTATTTCGGAGAAGGAACAGAAGCACTTTACAGCGCAAGCAACGTCGCTAAGAAAAAGCATGACGATCCAGCCATTATTAACAGTGAAAATAAAAATCCGGATGCAGATTTTATAAAAGCTGTTGCCAATCACAGGGTTTGGGATCTTGAAAAAGAACGTAATAATTTGGGATAAACCTGTATTTGAAACAAAATCACACGCATCAAATTAAATATTAAAACTATGGAATTTCAAAAAAATCTTTTAGAATATATCAGTCAGTCATTAATGACAGCAGGCGAAACGATCTCAGTGGTAGAAAGTGTTACTTCAGGTTGTTTACAATTGGCTTTTTCACAAATGCCAAACGCTTCTCTGTTTTACAAAGGCGGAATGACAGCCTATACACTACCCGAAAAAGTAAGATTATTAAATGTCGACAAAACAGAAGCAGAAGAATGCGACTGTGTCTCAGATAATATCTCAGAAACAATGGCTTTGCATGTTGCAAAACTTTTCAACTCCGACTGGTCAATTGCCACGACAGGATATTGTACACCCGTAAGAAACTCGATGTACAAAATTTTCGCTTTTTTCTCATTTTCATATAAAGGTGAAATTGTTTTGACGAAAAAATTGGAATTACACCCTAAAACTCAGGCTCTGAATGCACAAATGTATTATACAGAGTTTATTTTGGGTTGTCTTAAAAGTGAGCTTAATCAATTATTAATTCTGAAATAAATTAAATTTTAAACGAAAAATATTGTTTATGAGGGATTTGCAATTACAAAATAAATCTGTTTTAATCACAGGCGCAGACAGCGGAATCGGGAAAGCAACGGCTTTACTTTTTGCACAGGAAGGCGCCAACATTGCCATTATTTATCATGAAGATGATGAAAACGCCAATAAAACAAAGAACGAAATTTTAATGCTCGGCAGAAAATGTATCACTTTTGCCGGAGACATTAATGATTATGATTTTTGTGAAAAAACAGTTGAAAAAGTAGTTTCAGAATTTGGTGGAATAGATATTTTGGTCAATAATGCTGGGGTACAGTTTCCTTCCGATAACATTGAAAATTTAGAAGAGAAAAACATCCGAAAGACGTTTGATTCTAATATTATCGGGATGATTTTATTGACTAAAGTTGTATTTCCTCATTTAAAAGAGGGCGGAAGCATTATTAATACAACATCAGCTGTCGCCTATCAGGGGCATGAAGAGCTATTGGATTATTCGGCTACAAAAGGCGCAATTGTATCTTTCACAAGATCTCTTGCGCTACAGTCAAAGCCAAAAGGTATCCGTATCAATGCCGTCGCTCCCGGACCTGTAGCAACGCCCCTTACCGAAAAAACTTTTGGAGAAGAGGAAGAAGATCCGAACAAACCTCCACTTGAAAGAAATGCAACTCCCGAAGAAATTGCAGCCAGCTTTTTATTTCTGGCGAGTGCTGCTTCATCACAAATTACCGGACAGGTTCTTCATCCCAACGGTGGACTTATCGTAAACGGATAACATTTAAATAATAAACTTAAAAAATTAAACTTATAATGTCTAAAAACAGCTTTTTTTATCGCAACAGTTTAAGCATTGTTTTATTGGCATTAATGATTTCATGCCTTCTGGGACAGTTTTTCACAGGCTGGAAAACAGAAAACAAAGAATTGGCAGAACACGGAAAAGCGCTATTAAGTCTCGGACAATACACACACAGTGGACACTTCATCCAGGCAACTTTTGAAAATTGGGAAAGCGAATTTCTGCAGATGATGCTCTACATCGTACTCACCGTTTCTTTAAGACAAAAAGGCTCAAGCGAATCAAAGCCGTTGGATAGAGAAGAAGATGTTGACAAAGAACCAAAGCCTCACCCAAACGCGCCATGGCCGGTAAAAAAGGGTGGAATTTGGCTTAGAATTTACAATCATTCACTTTCTATAGCTTTTGGAATTTTATTTCTCTTAAGTTTTGGAATGCATTTTTATGGAAGCTTAAAAGATTACAATGAAGAGCAGATTTCCAAAGATAAACCCACAACCACCGCTATTCATTACATTTCTGATTCAAGATTTTGGTTTGAATCACTTCAAAACTGGCAAAGTGAGTTTTTGGCTGTATTTTCAATTGTAATTCTTTCGATCTGGCTTCGTGAAAAAGGTTCTCCGGAATCCAAACCTGTTGATATGCCACATGATGAAACACCTTAAAATATTCTTCATTCATTAAAGTACAGTTAAATTTGCAAAACAGAAAAGCAGTGAAATTTTTTCACTGCTTTCTTTCTATATATTAAAATTACTAATTAATTAAACCGTTGCATTTCCTTCCACACCGTCAGCATTATTGGTTTTAATTCCTGTAACTGCAGAAGCAACGAAACTTAGCAAACTCACCAATTTCCCTGCTTTTGTATCCCAATAGTAGGTTTCTTTCGGCTCTACACGGATAATTGAAACATTTGGATCATCTTTTCCGTCAAACCAGGCTTTTGCCATTGGCGACCATTTTTCTTCAATGGTATTCTTATCTTTATAAACAGAAGCAGTTCCATACACAGAAAGATATTGCGAATCGCTGTTATTCATAAAAAAAAGCTGTACACGACGATCTTCCTTGATTTCAAAATTTTTGTTACTGGCTTCACTGCTGATAAACCATAGATTTCCGGTATCATCAGTTTCCTGAAGCGTCATAGGTCGGGAATTAATGGGTAAGGTTTCCAGATCTGTACAAAACATACAGATTCTTGCGCTTTCCGACAGTTCTTTAATTTTCTTGATTGCCTCTAAGTGGCTAAGATTTTGTGTTGACATAATATAATATTTTAAGTGGTTTGATTGTTTTGATGCAGAAAAATCAATTGAAATAAAATCAATTGTTGATATTATTTACTATTCAAAAACCTGACCACAATTAAAAATTATATTGAAAAATAGATATTATCTGTGTATTACATTGTCAAGGATAAATTGATCATTCACAATTTGCATTTCACCTATTTTTCAAGCGCTGATCTCGAAACTCTGTCCTTTACTTTGATTAATTAAAGTTTTATAATATTCCGAAGGTGTTTTTCCGATGATTTCTTTAAAATAACGGTTAAAAGATGATTTAGATTTAAAACCTGATTCATAAGCAAAAGACAAAAAATTAATATTTTCATTCCTTTGAATTGCTTTATCAACCATATTTTTAAAATATTCGATGCGGTATTCATTGATATAGCGATAAAAAGGCTTGTGTATGTAACCGTTCAGCATTTCGCTGATTTGGTATTTATTGATTTCTGTTTTCAAAGCCAATTGATCAAGATTTAAATCACAATCTCTGAACAGCTGTTTTTGCTTCACAGAATCATCCATTTTTCGCCACAATTCATTAAATTTTATTTCGTAATCAAGCGTATTTAATGGAAAAATTTCTGTTTCCTGTGGAACATTTTTAACTATAATTTTTAGATGATTCTCCTGGATATCCGGAAGTTGTGCAACTTCTGTTTTAAGGCTTTTTCTTACAATTAAAAGACAAATGACCAGCAACAGAAAGTATGCAACAGTTCTCACCGAAATATTAATGATATGAAAATCCTCAGGATAAACATGGAGCAATGTTTTCGAAGCAACAACGAGCAATTCCATAAAAAGAATACAGTAAGAAATCCTCATAATAACATCATATTCAGTCTTTTCAAGGCTTTTGAATTTATTTTTATTGGCAATTAAAACACTCTTTAACGGATAATATAAATTGATGATAAAAAGTACAATAAGGCTGAATTCATTATAAAAATAAAGCAGCTTTTGATCAACACGATTGAGAACAAAAAACACACAGGCAACCGTCAAATAAGCAATCATCAGAATAAAAAGAGGAATAAAAGTGTACCATTTTTTTGCAAGAGAAAAATCTTTTTTGGTCTTACTTAAAGTGTATAAATAAATCAAAGGACCGTAACAGACCCCGATAAACGTATTCATCTGCTGCCTGATACTTTCGTCAGGAATAAAATTGAAAATGACAAATTTGATAATCAGATGAACCGCAATCGCAGAAAGCAGAAAAATAAACAGATAATTTGACGGTGATTTTCTCTCTCTGAACTGTAAAAGCCAAAGCGCCACAAGTGCCTGAAAAGCCCCAATGATAACTATATATTGCATTTTCCTTAGGTTTTCACAAAATAAATACAAAATCATCATTTTATCATGGTTAAGACTATTATTTATCTATTAAAAATTTTCTATGCTGATTAATATTAGGTTCATAAATAAATAACAAATAGTTAAATAAATGTAAATAATTAATAATCAATAAATTAAAAGTATCAACCCAACGAGTGACACGTTTCATACTATGGTTTTTTCCTGTGGACGAAAAGGCGTTTTGATTCACGCAATTTTGCTACAAAAAAATTCCTATGAATAATTCTATTGGTTTTTTAAAAAACAAGTCGAGGATCATACAGATATCTGCTTTTTTCCTCATGGCTTCTTTTGGAACCATTCATGCACAGACCATTAAAGGAACCGTTGTAGGCAAAACAAACGGAGCACTTCTTGGAGCAAATATTTCGATTGTAGATGTTGATGTGAAAGCTGTTTCGTCATTAGATGGAGATTTCAATCTACTTTCACCGAAACTGGGCGAAATCAATATTAAAGTTGAATATATCGGCTATGAAACGAAAATTTTTCCGATTACCATAAAAGAAGGAACAAATGATATCGGTTATATCACCATTGCTCCCGAAGAAAAGAAAAATAAAGATAAAATAAATGATATTCAGGAAGTTGTCATTTCAAGACCAAACGCTTTAACCCAAGCTAAAGCCTACGAGATCAAAAAAAATAACAATGCCATCATGGAAGTGATCGCTGCCGATGCGATTGGAAAACTTCCGGACAGGAATGCAGCTGAAGCTGTACAAAGAGTTCAGGGTGTGGCTGTTGCGAGGTATCATGGTGAGGCAGATCAGGCGACCGTTCGAGGAACTCCTTTTGCATGGACTTCCGCATTGTTCAACGGAAATCGTCTTCCAAGCGCGAATGTTTTGGGAAACAGATCTTTCGTTTTGGATGTTATTCCTTCTGAACTGATTCAGTTTGTGCAGGTTTCAAAAGCAGTTACGCCCGATATGGATGGTGATGCGATCGGCGGAAGCATCAATTTCATTACAAGAACCGCTCCCGCAAAGAAAACTTTAAGTGTAAGTGGAGCAGGAGGTTATAATACTTTTTCTCAAAATGCAACCTACAATGGTTCAATTGTTTACGGAGATCGTTTTTTCAAAAATAAATTGGGTGTTATTCTTTCAGGTGCGATTTGGGACAGACAATGGGGAGCAGATTCATTTGATGTGACTTACAATACAGCATCAACCAATGAAATCCAAAAAAAGTCCATTAGCACAATCATGATGAAACGATATATGGGAACGCGAAGAACGATCGGTCTGAATGGTGGTCTGGAATATAAATTTAATGCAAATAATAAAATTTATTTCCGTGGAATGTTTAATAAGTTTGATGATATTCGTCCGGTTTACGAATCTTATGTAGATTATACAAACAACCGTTATCAGTACAATT